>OLNV01001057.1_pt1 | contig 19145 bp, 22 predicted proteins | sample 1672891 | NCBI WGS metagenome assembly OLNV01 (sample SAMEA3136734, study PRJEB25190) | human gut metagenome | biome: human gut; feature: human-associated habitat; material: faeces | place: Austria | collected 2013 | reverse complement strand
ACATGAATAACAGCTGAGTAAAAGCTGAAAATAAAATAATAACTCTCTTCATATTTGTCTATGGTTTAGGATGCAAAGCTACATTATTTTGTTTAGAAATCATAGGATTCTTTCAAAATTGCATTTTTTAGATAACCATTGTCGGTATTGCTCCCATTTAATGAGTTTACCATAACTACATCGCCAGCATTGTATTGCGTATTAGGTTTCCAGTTAGGGTATAGCCCAGCGGTTACTTGGTTTGCAAATGATACTGATGATGTACCATTGACTAACCAAATAGGTATATTGGCTTTTGTATCGCCTTTATTTAAATCTCCTGATGGATTATTGAAAAATCCCACCGTGTACTGGTTATTTTGAACTATTTCTCCATCTTGGTTTTGTTTAGTTAAATCTACAATCAAACCCAAGTATTGCGTACCAGTAGTAGTAGTTAGCTTGTACGTTGTAGTGGTAGTTAACTCAAATAATCTTCCTTGTACCAACGCTTTGCCCGCTGTAACTTGAACCGCACCCCCTACTAGAGATGGAACCAATCCTGTGATAATTCGGTTACCAATGCCACTAAAAACAGCTCCGTCAGCGCTGGGAGATACGTTCATAAAGTCAGCTTGATATACTAATTCTGTATTTGCTAATGTCATGTTATTACCTTTCTTAAATCAAGTCTTGTAATTTGTATAAGTAAAATTCAAACGGTATCGAACTACCTGTTCCACTTGCCACAGAAACAGTTACGGTATTGGCGTTTAATATTGTTTGAATAGTGCTATATACAGAAAGTAAGTTGTCCCAATACTTTGAAGCGGGAAAACCTTTACTTAGTAGTGTAAATGTATCAAAGTTATCTAATGAGTAGCCAATCATATCACTTGAAATTTGAAGTGGCACATTAGTCTGGCTTGTTGTTAGAGTAGCAGACAACCCATTTGGATCCGTTAAAGTCACATTTACGGGAGTTGGTTGTGATGGGATATTGATTATAAAACCATTATATCCATCAGTTTTAACCTCGTCTGTGATTATTTGGTAGCCATATTTATAGTTGTATTGATAAGTGTATTTTTTAGTCCCACCCCTATAAGGATAAACAGTTGCGCTTGTACGCTGAACTGATGATTGCCACCTACCCGCTAATTCCAATGTTAGTTCGGCTTGTACACCATTCACGTAAGGGTTTTCTACAAAGTCAATCGTTTTAATCTTGGCTTGTTTACTGAATATCAAATCTTGATTATTGGTATTTGCCACGGATATTTGGTTGATTGAGTTTTGATTTTTAGCTATCCATTGCGCACGAGCTTGTCTACCATTATCATAATCAGACATAAAAGTCAATACCAACTTAACATCATAAGACGAATACATAAGTTGGATATTAGTTACTGATGTAAAAATAGAGTTTTCGCTTGGGTTTAAACTATCAAAACCCGACATGTCCAAATACTCAGATCCGACATTACTTGGGTCACTCGAGTAAATAGTTCCCTCGTTATTTTTTAAGTAAATTGTTCTAGTATCTGACATCTCTAGTCTCCAAATGTAATATCATCATTATCCCCAACAATAGCTTGATTGGTTGTGAAGTTTATTTCTCTTAATTGGCTTGTTACGATATTATCCTCTAAATTAGCCAGTCTGATGTATTGACCAATAAAAGGACTACCGTTCTGACCAATAAACAGGGGGGCACCATCTAATCTCATAACCATTTGAGAACGAATATCATAAATACTTGTTTTTAATAGGCTTGTCGCACTCTCTACTAGTTCCGATAATGTACCATTTTGAAGACTTGTATAAGCCACACGAGGAGTTGCACCTACGTTAATAATACCATTGGTAGGAAATTTGCTTGTTATAATGTTAAAGTTTTCATCTAGGACGGCATAGTAAGGATATAGTGAACCGTCTTCTGTATACCCCAATACCATAGATGTCTCACTACGAGCATTTCGTGATTGTTGTACGTACTCCAAAACGTTTGTTGTTTTTAAGTCAATAAAATAGTTTGGATTGTCTATATTATTCTTAGCCGAACCAATAACCGCCACTCGAGGACTTGTTTCGCCAATATAATAAGTAAATTGTATATCCCATGCACCATGTAAGCGAGCAATAAAATTCTTAAATATGGTATCAATCGTACTTTCGGTATGATCAGAGTAATTCGAGGTTTTAGTAATATCCGAAGTGATTGTCATAGAACCATTGTTTTTTAAATATGGGTTATTACCAGTCAAAAAGTTCCATACACTCATAATAGCATTGGCCAAGTTAACCTGTGGGAGATAAGAACCTTTACGGACATACACGTTTTCACTCAAATTCATAATAGGAGCAAAGCGATATGTTTCATCACTAATCTTGCTCAAAAACATAATCCCAATTGCTTCGTTGGCTGGTCGTGAATAATTAGCGCTAATTACATATCCATTTTCCATATTGGTTGCGTCCATTATAATATCGTTTTGTCTAGGATAGTAGCCAAGTTGGTTGGGTTCTGTTAAAAAGACCACATCAATAAAACGTGTGCCATCTAACTTTAGAACATCATTTTTTATTAATACATTCATTGTGTAATATTCCCATGTAGCGTCTGTTGAACGTTGCATGATCGTAACAGCTTTTCCAGTCTTTTTCATACTACGATTATATCACATTTTAGACAATAAAAAAAGCACCTTTTTAATTAGTGCTTAATCCAACTCTACGCAATTCACGTTTAATTAGAGGAACAACTGAGTCAGGGTTAGAACCATTGACATTAATCGTAACTTGATTAGATGTGGTTGAGGTAGATGTTCCAGCAGTAGCCAATGAACCACCAGCCAATCCGACACTTGGAAGCGATATATTACTCATCGAACCAGTCAATTGGTCTTTTAATATTTGTGCATGACGACTAATAAATTCATCTTGGCTTGTCATACCAACCGCAATACCTTGAGGGATAAACTTACCGACCATATCTCTCATCACACGACTTGGCGAATGAATACCAAGTAATGAACGTATTTTCTTTGGTATCATATCAGTAAGAGCACCAATGGCAGATGTAACTGATTTCCATGCTCCTTTGATACCACTAGCAATGCCGTCAACAATATTTTTACCAATGTCAGCAACATTTCCAATGGCTTTACTAATGGCATTAAACACACCAGAGAAGTGACTACCAATTTTACCAGCTATGCCAGATACTGATTTGATAATTCCCGAGACCATTCTACCAGCAAATCCTATAATGTTACTGAATGTATTAGCTATTCCACGACCGACACCACCTAAGCCAGAACCCATAATTCTAAATCCATTAGCAATATTATTAAATACACCAGATAGTGAGCTAAATAGTCGTGAACCAAAACCGATGATTCCACTAAATACACTACTTACAACCTTACCAACAACCCCTAATATACCATTAAACCCAGCAAATTGTCCCATCAATTGACCAATAAAACCAGCCACAGTGACAAATATAGGAGCCAAGGCTTGAATAACAGAACCAACAAATTGAATTACAGGTGTCAATACCCTAACTACACCAGCCAAAACATTAAATGCGGTGGTTAATGCTCCCATCACACCCGATACAAACCCACCTAAGAATGCACCTAATATTTGGAACACAGGCATAAGGCTTGAGGCAATTACATTGACAATTGGTTGAATAGCGTTCCATAAGTTGACAAATGCTGTTAATAATGGTTGTATAGCAGGAGTTACATAACCCAAGAATGTTTGGAACCCAGCTTGTAACGCTGGTAATATGGCTTGTGCTAAATTAGTCAAAGCGCTAAAGTCCATAGTACCCAATACGCCACTAATAGTAGCGAACAATGTTTGAATCTGATTACCAATACCGACTAAGCTACTAATAACCCCAGATAGTCCAGAAAATGCTTGCGGGATCGCTTGACCAATTGCTCCAAATGTCTGTTCTACCACTGTTCCTAATTGGCTTATGATACTACCAATTCCAGTTATTTTTCCCAATGGCGTAGTAATATCTAATGACTTAATCCCATTGTTAACAGCAGTGATCATATCTGCAACACCACGAGTCACAGCAGTTTTTGCATTAGCCATTGATGTTCCAATACCGCTCGTACTATCTTGCGCAATCTTATATAGTGAAGCAATACCCCCACCACCGTTTTTATCAAGGTTAACAAGTGCGTCATTAAATTGAGATACTGAAATGGAACCATCAGATAAGCCAGACTTTAGGGCACCAGTCGTAATACCCATTTGCTTAGCCATAGCATTCAAAGTAGGGCCCAAACCACTATCAATCATCGAGTTCCATGTTTCAGCGTCAATCTTACCATTAGAGAATGCTTGACTTAATTGGGTAATTGAGTTAGTAACCTGTTCAGTTGTTCCACCAAACCCTAAGATACCATCGTTTAATGCCTTGAATACACTAACTGACTGTGGCATATTACCGTTAAGTGAAGATGTTAACAATTGTACACCAGAAACAGCGCTATCAAGAGATGTTGGCAATCCGTTAATGGCATTTTTCAGGTTATTCATTTGAGTATTAACAACACTAGTCTTAACTCCCATGTTTTGAAAGTTACGAGTGGCATTAGTCAGAGTATCAATACGAGTGATAGCGCCTTGAACATTATTTGTAATTAATGAAAATGCTTTACCAACAACCGTAGCACCAATTGCACCAATAAAAGAACCCATAGCTACTGTACCAACACCGAGCTTTTGAGTTAAACTACTGGTCGATTTGCTTGCTTGATCTAATCCGCCAGTTTTTGCACTTGCTAATTCAGCTTTTAATTTTACGGCTTGACTTTCGGTAAGTTCGATATCTCGAGTAAGTTTTTGAGCCTTAACACTGTTGACATCAAATCCCTTACTAGCTTGCATACTTGCCAATTGGCTTTTTAAGGACTTACTTTTATTTTGTGTGGCTGTTAATTGGTTCTCTAAAACACTAATATTCTTGGTTAAAATACTAGTATCGCCTGTTAATTTGAATGCGCTATTAAGGTTACGTGATTGATTAGCCAATGAACGAATGTCGCCATTGATTTGTGCAATTGATTTTGTAACAGAACCAACATCTGCCCCAATCTTCAATAAATATGATGAACTAGTAGCCATTTAAAAGCTCCTTTTGATGGATTACCCAGCTAGTAAGTAAAAAAACGTCTTAGAATGCCGTACAGACACCCCTTTATTTTACTTATTATATCATATTTTAGGCAATATAAAAAGCCCTAAACAAATGAATGTCAAGGACTTAATATTAACTATTAGACACCAAGTGACTTAAAATCAGCTGGCTTCAAAATCTTAGTTTTGTATGTGTCAAATACGGCGGAGTTTTCGCTTGTTCGAGTGATAATAAATTGCTTAACAACACCCTCACCAAAGTCAAAACCATCAACGTTCAAAGTACGAGAGTAGACTTTAGGATTGATTTCGTCCTCATCTTCGTCATCGCTTTCAGTATATGCACCAGATGTTACGCCATAATATACTTCTAGTTTCTTAGTAACATTTCCATCATCGTCTTGTACGTCCAAAATGCGTTGAACAGAAAACTTAGGATACTTGCCATTATCAGTAAATCCTGTTGAACTAGCCAAATAACCCATTTGTTGCATTTCATCTGGCGTATATTGTAAGTTGTCTTGGTCGATAGTCAGTGTCTTAGAATTAAGCAAAGTCATGTGTGTTTGAGCGTCTGCATAAATCTTTTTACTATCTTGGTCAACAGATGGAGTAAACTTTTGTACACCAGTTGAATAGGTAACTGCTCCAGTACCATCACCACTCAAACCATAAGTGACCTCTTGCGTACCATGTGTAATTTGTCGTGTATCATATGCCATGTTTTTATTATCCTCACGTGAGTTTTGTATCTTATGTGTATTATATCATATCATTTAACAGATGTCAAAAATGATTTTCCTAATTGTCTTCTATACTGATTGAAAAAACCAGCATTAGTTCCCCGTTTATTTTGCGCATTGACAACTTGCATAAAAGCTGTTCCCTCTTTTCGATAATCATGAGTGGGATAAACAACCGAGTAATATTTGCCATGTTTAACCGATACGCCACTAACCATTTGTCCGGTTCTACCTTTCGGAGCCATACCATGCCATACACCCAAAGCCGAGTTAGATTGTGAAGAGGCTTGTTGTGCCGTTTTATCTCGCTTTTCTAACACTTTAGCAATTGCAAATTTCTTAGTGCCGTTCGTAATATCAACTATTGAATTAACTCTCTTAACCATTAGAGTACCACCACATCTTTTGTATATTGAACCAGTGTATTAAGGTTTTCATCGATCGCAATTTCAGAGACTTGTATATAACCTAAATCAGCCAACGCATCTGAATTATCTACTGTGGCATATACGTTTAAAGTAACACGCCAATAATGAGGTCTTTTGTCTGCTGTTCCTTTGGTAGTGATATAATTTATGATCGCCGATGTGTTATCAATTGTATTTAAATCCGCTTTCTGACCATACCAACTAACACTAGTAAATTTGTCAGATAGTTCGGTTTGATATTTGCTTAACTTATTTTTAAAATCAGCCATTAGCGATTACCTCCTGAACCAATTTCTAATTTAATACTATTTATACCACTCTCTTGTTTGTCGAGAATGATATAGCTTTTTCCCTTAATTGTAACTGCATCAAATTCTCCAAAAGTATCAACATTTCCATGAATGACAAGATTATACATCAACCGTTTATTAGTATTAATTTGATACCAGTTTTTAGCGACAATTCTTGGTTGTTCTAATCTGCCATTAACGGTCTTGGTTAGTTCCGTATTACCTAGCTTATTGAATAATTTAGCACTTACAATTCTCATTCTTGCCACCACCTGAAGTATTCTTCTAAGTCTGACATTTTAGAGTTATGATATTGCCAAAGCGCGGGAGTTAGAGCATCACCAAAAATACCGATATAAATAACCTCCTTGGCATATTCATATAAGTTCTTATTCTTTGTGTCAATTGTGATCGTTGGATTTAATCGTTGTGCTCTATTGATAGCGGAATTTTCTAACTCCTCAATAGTCCCAGACCAATCAGAATATGTGTCATCATCAACGTTTAAATATTTTTGATAATCAAAAGTAGTCATAATAGTCGGTTTCCTTTCCCTAAATTATAACATAAAAAAAAGACTATTTCTAGTCTTAAATTTGATTGTAAATATTATGCTGTAACAGATGCTGACAATGCACGGTTAGCGGCCAACAATGAACCAGCTACATAAGCACGACTTTCAACATATTGTGCGTTTTGTTGGATTACGAATGAGCCAAGTGTTTCAACCCCTGAACCTTGGAAACCAATTAGGTATGAATTAATATCAACAATAATATAAGGGATTTCAACCTTAGAACCATCTGCGTCTAACAAATCAGTAGGAACCATAGCCTTAGCACCAAATGTAGTTTGTCCCAGCAAGATTGCAGCACTCACAGCACCATCACCACTTGCCAACTTCGCATTAGCTGAGTTTGATAGGAAGATAACCTTTTGAGAACCCTTAACCTTAGCAAAGTCAGAAATAATGGCTTGGCGTAAGTCATCACCAGTATATGTTTTTGGCAATTTTGTACCAGTCACTGTCAATTTGTCACCAACGATAGGATAAACAGCAGTAAATGGCGTTCCGTCTTCGTTAACAACCCCACCACGTAGAATGGCTTGTCCCAAACGTTCGATAACATAGGCTGGCAATTCACGCATTAGCCAATCAACCAAAGCGCCACCCTTTAAGAATGTCATGTGGTCGAGACGTTGCAACTTGTAAATAGCCATAGGAACCAAGTTACGAATTTCGAATTTAGTCTGTTGAACAGTCTTATCTGCCAAACGCTTATGACCCAAAGCTCCAACGGTGTTCTTAGGTTCGATTACAATTGAACCGGCTTCGATATTAAATACAGGCTTAAATTGAGAAAATACGACATCTTCTTCAACCGCTGTTTCAATAGCTGAGATAATTTTAAGCGGTACCAAGTCGGCTTCGTTAACGTCTTGTGTAATTACGCCAGCGTTATCCAACTTTTCTAGCCATTGCTTTTGAAAGTCTTTTCCGTTATTACCCGCTCCAAATGCCAAAGTAGCATAATCAGAAACGGCTTTATTACTCTTCAAATATGATTGTAATTCCATAATAGTATTTTCCTCACGTGAGTTTTCTAGATTAGTGTTAGTATATCACAATAATTATTCTTTGTCAAACTTTTTCAAGATTTTTCCGAGTCGTAATGCTTGCATATTATCTGATACGCTCAACTTTTTAACAAAACTAACCAATTCATCAACGGACTCTGTTGCGTTGTCAGGTTGTGAGTCATCTGGATTGTCTGGATTATCTTTTGGTTCTTGTGACTTGATGAAGTCTTCTAAGTCCTTTTTTACGTCAGCAATTGCGTCTAGTACATCTTTGATCGTTGGTTGCTTGTCATCTGTTGGTGTTGCTACTGGGTCTTGGTCTGCCATTGTAATATTCTCCTGTTTAATAATTTCTAGGCTTTGTGTAATAGTTGCTTTTGGGTCTGCTGGTACTGGTGTTACTGACAACTCCAATAAATCAATATCATCAATGTTATTGTTTTCATCAATTTCTCCAACTCCAAATCCAATTGAGACGGATAGGACGCCAGCGTGAATACCATCTAAAATTTGCTGACGATTAGAAACGCTTTCAAAGATAGAACCTGAATAAGCCAAACCCTTATCATCAACCGAAGTCATAGTTGCTTCACCAATTGGCATACTAGACCAGTCATGGGATAAAAGCAAGGGTACTTTTTTACCGATCACTTTTTTACCAGCCTCTTGGGTTACTGTAATACCAGAACGAGTGCGGGTTAGTGAATTAGCTACGCCCTTAATAATTCCGTCATTCGTTTCCGTCTGTGCTTGTGTTATCAACGTTGCTTGTGTTTGCATTAGCCGTGCTCCCTGTTTGTAATAAGGCATTAACTTCTGGATTGTTAAGTGCCACAGCGTTTTTGTTACTAAATATAATCTGTCCTAGTCCATCGGGATATGCTTCGAGACCTAAGTTTTCACGCAAATCATCATTGACAGTTGTACCAGTGTAAAGTGTTTCTTTGGCAAATGTTGTAAAACTCTCTAATGTGGCAAATTGAACTAAGTCAAGAATTAGCTTGATACGTGAGCCAGCAATATATGAATTATAGTCAAATAATTCTGCGTTAAGTAGTTCTTCAAATGCTCCCATCAACGGTCTTAATTGACTGGCATAGAAAGCTCGGTACTCTTCTTCGGTATATGAGCCATCAAGTAATTTAGATGATATGTGGAGCTGTTCATAAATCAAAGCTCGTAAATCAGCCAATGCGGTTCCGTCTGGATTAGTAAGGTTAGCGTGGTCTTTTGTGCTTTCATTCGTGTTAGTTAAGAATGAGCCAAACCGCTTGATTTGATTATTTACCGCCGTCAATCGTGGGTTACTCTTATTTTGGAAATCTGCTGACTGACTCTCGTAACCATTAATGTTGTCATTTTCTTTTCTAACGTCATTAGCTTTGATAGAACTTTGGATTTCAAGAACGTTTGAACTCTGTTTCGTACTTAAAATATCAATCAAGTTAGCATATTTGTCTAACAGTGTACTTGGGCGTTGCAACTTTAACTGTGGATATTCATAAACCTTAAAACCTTGCTTATCAGGTTGTGTCGAATAAATCTCAATACTTGTTGGAGCTTTAGCATTAGGAGCAAAGTAAACCTTATAATAAACTCTGCCAAATTTTAACAGGCCAAAAGCAAACTCATACATCATCTGATTGGCTGTTTGATTGTCACTTGGTTTTAAATTAAGTAAATAGTCTAATCGTTGATGGTTGCTAACGTTTTTTAGGACAAACTTGCCTTTTGTAAATTCACGAGCAATAAACTTGACAACTTCCTGGTGAATATCTAACTCAAAGCTCTGACTGTCTGCGTCTAAGTAAATATAGTTATTTGTACCATTGCTTGACAACGGTGTAACTGCGTTAGGTGTTAAGAAATTACTTACCAACGCACTAAAATCAAAAGCCATAGTATGCCCTTTCAAAAATGTATTATCTTTAATGCTAATTATATCACAAAAAAATGAGGTTATCAACCCCATTCAAATAAATTATCATTCAAATCATCTAACTGTGCTCGATATGCCATAATAAACGCCCAAACTGGATCTATTTTATCTGCGGACTTCTGTTTGTTAGGATATACTTGCCCAGCCCCATCAACCTTAACGTTAACGTTATTTAGAGACCACAACATAAGAGTATCTAGTAATTGAGCATTATTTTCCGCTATCTTACCTTTGATTAGTTGAGTAGGTTCGCTGACTACATTCGTTATTGGTCGATACGGCTTGTATTTATCTGCCCCAAATTCATCTGTAATGAGCTTAATAAATTCTTTGGCATAATAAGAATCACCCCCCATACCTACAACTTGTAAACCATTACTATAAATGTAATCTTGTAACCACTCAAATATTTCTTTGCTATCTATGTTTCCACCGTCTTGTAACGTCAACTCATCATTAGCAATAAAGTTGGCATAGTGTAAACGTTGTTCCTTGTTAGTATGTTCTGTCATGGTAATTTTAGGAAGCCAAGCATGTGACTTAACCTTAATTTTTCCATCACTCTCCCAAAAAATAGCCACAGAGGATAAATCGTTTTTAGCTGACAAGTCCCAACCAACATAAACCTGATTATCAAAATAAAAGTCGTGGGGTGCGATTGCTCGTTCTAACTCTTGGGTTGTGAATAATGAGTTGTATTGGCTTTGTGGAATATTAAACGACTTAGCTAAAAACTCAGCTTGTGCTACTGGATTGCCTTTTGTTTTCATAAAGTTTTCATAGGTAATTTGTGGATCACTAATTGACTTAACAAATGGCATGGCTTTTTCGTACATTGTAATATCTGTGCTCTCTTGTAAATCGTCTAATTGGTAAATCATTGGGAATGTACTATAATCTTCGATTTCGCCATCAAGTATTCTCTCCCAACGTTTAAAATAACTATCAAAAACACTATCACGAATTACACCATTAGTTGAAATATAAACCGTGGCAAATCCAGTCCCCTTGCGTTTTGGGGCCGAACTCTTTCTAATGTTTTCGATAACGTTGGTTGTGTAGCTATGAAATTCATCAAAAATAGCCATACGAACATTGACACCATCAGCGGTTTTGTTATCCATTGCCTTGATTTCGATTTGACTATTGGTAGGAGTCCAGCGGATTTTACCTTGAATTGGCTGAATTAAGTCCATTTTTTTAAAGTCATATAACGGGCTTCTATCATCACTAACCATATCAGTTGCCGTTCTAAACGTGTTCTGTGATTGGTTAACAGAGTTACTCATGACTAAAACATCTTGCCCTCGGTGGCTATCTACAATCATAACAGCCAAAGCTAGACCAGCCATAAATGTTGACTTACCAGAACCAGCTCCAATTATTAAACCCAAATCAGTAATGACCGGTCGTCCATCGTCATACTCAAAACCTAATAACTCGATCCAGAATTTTTGTTCAATTTCTAGTTTCATCTTTGAACCGGTATCGCCTTTTTGTAAATAGAGGCTATTTTCCATGAAAGATATTAAGCGCTTTGGGTATCGCTCGTTGTAGTTATAATGTGATAGATAATAGGGTACACGGTCTAGAGCTTTAATTACCCATTGTGACATTGGTTTTCCATCTCGATATAACTTTAAATATTCGTAATACCAGTGCATACTCAATTCTCCGTATCTTCAAATATTTCACGAGCCTTTTTCTTAATATCATCTGCAGTACTATCAGAACTAGCCAATTTCAACTGCTCTAGCTTTTCCTGTGTGATTGGATCGAAGTATTGGGGGTAAACACGCTCAAAGAATGAGAGACTTGCTTTCAAATCTTGTTGTTTAGTGGTTATCTTCTCACGGTTTAGAATACGTTCGCCAGTCGTATCATCAACATCAAAATATTGTTCGGTTGTCACATTGCTAGTCTGTAAAAAGCCAAGAAATAAATCTAAAATTTCGCTTGGTACTTGGCTTGATTGGAAACTATCTCCAGCGAATAGCTTTTTTTTAATTTGTCCCATATTGGTATTACCTCAATTTAATAGTTATAAAATCTACTTGATTGGTGTAGCGGTATGAATTTACTACTTGGCTTTTTTAGCATTGCGAACGTCTTTAAGCTCTCTTGCTTGCTTGTGTGCCTCATCATACCTCTAAAAACATTATATTTATAGTTCATTTGGTCGAGAATGTCGGGGTTTTCGATATATTGTTCGTCGTAGTTTGCTTCAAGTGCGTAAATGTCTGCGTTAGACAATAGGTCTTGATAATGCTTGACCGTCTGATACATACTTGAACAATCAGTGATGTAAACTAGCTTTTCGTTAGTATCTTTTTCAACAATCACAAACCCATGATTTTCAATGTCGTGAGGGACTAAGAATGCTTGAATAGTAAAATCTTCGGTTTCAAATGTTCCTCGGTTAGTGTGAAAATATAAACCCTTATACTTAACAAATAGTCGATTGATACCGCTTTGATTCAAGTGGTCTCCATGTTCGTGCGTGATGAAATACTCGTGTGGTAATTCTAAGTTATTTTTTTCTAATAGGTTATGCCACTTTGAGTATGATAAGCCAAAGTCAAGGGCGATATTCTCGTGTTTACCCTGAACAATTGAAGCATTACCTGATGAACCTGTGGCTAGTACGTATAATTTCATGATTATCTTCTCTTATCTAATTTTAATAAAAAAACCAGCCGTATGAGGGCTAGTTTAAGTATAACACGTTTAGCCTAATTCTGGCACATAGTAATAGTTTTCTCCAGCTTGTTGACGGATAAATGTAATGTCATCACCCTTTTTCAATTCGGAGAAGTCTTTAATATTAAATGCTGCGAGTAATGCCTTGCGCTTGTTTGCCATTGGATACATCTTTTTATTTTTTGGGTCGTATACAGAGAATCCACGAACTACGGTAAACACTGACTTGTCCTTTAATTCAACCAGTACGGCAACCTTGAAGTCATTAGTAACCACCTCAACAATCTTACCAGCGATAATACCCTTTTCTGGCTTGCTTGCTTCAGGGAATGGCTTATCAACACTCCAACCACTGATTTGCTTACCATCTTTGGTCTTGCGTGAGAACTCATAAATCTCAACTGCACCAAGTTTAGTTAGCTTATCACTCAATTCATCAGCGTTCTTAACCCCAAATTGTGCCAAGTGGTCAGCGATATAATCAGGATTTCCCCACTTTACTTCCACGATTTCTTTTTCAACTTCAAAATACATCTGAATGCTTTTGTCATCTGCATTGAGAAATACGAAATTTGCTTTTGTCATTGTTACACTTCCTTGTCTTTTTAATATGCTTTAATTATATCACATTGTGTTACATTGTCAAGCGTTTTTAAACCAATCTTTTATTTTTTTGTTAGCTAGGTCGATATAAAAGCCATAATCGATATCATCAACGTTGTAATTAGCCAAGTCGTCATTTACAACTGTCATCTTTTCTGGTGCGTCACTAAATTTAGCAACACCACCTCCGACTCGCTCTTTAAATAGTGAGACTCCGTTCAAGCTGGCATATACACGATTTACTTTATTGTCAAGTGGGTTTCCATTTTCATCAACTGTCCTACCTGTTTGAGTTTTACCTTTTTGGCTAACTAGGGTATACGTGAAGTCGCTTAATTCGCCTTTTAATGCTGTGATGGCAGGATCTGTTTTGTCAAGTAAGTAGTTAAGAACCATCTTATCAATAATTATCGCACCTGACTTGGCTAGTTTATTAACATGTACTGACTGGCCAACTGTGCCACCTTTAGTCTTAATATGATCGTTTTCATCTACTGCAACATAGTTATTAACATCTCGTTGAATGAAGCGCTTGAAATTTGTCACTTCTAATTCTAGTTGAAACTCATCTTCCCAATTTGTACGCAACTCATCTAACATAGATTGTGTTGTAGTATCAAACGGTTTAAACGCAATGCCGTCAGTATTCGATTGATGGATTACGCCGTATTCAGATAATCGACTAGCCAAGTTATATAAAGCAACCATACCAGAAACGTTAACAGCAATTGCGCTATATGGATTGAATAATTTAGATGTCTGTAAACGTAACGCACCATAAACTGCATTAACGACAATTTTTTGAGCACCAGCAACAGCAAGCCCTTTTTTCTTATTCTCTAAGCGTTCCTCAACCAGTTTTTTATACTTATCTGTTTTAGAACCTAATAGACCGTCACGAATGATAATATTAGGGAACATACTAGCCACGTCCCACTGCTGAACATTAGTCTCATCTATGGGAAAATATCTTACTCGCTGTTTGCCTGTTTTAGTTAAATAAATCTCTCCAGTAGCCGAATGTAATCCACCCCAACCCCATGTAAACACTTGTCCGAATGCAGAAGTAACCTCGTTAGACCATTCATTAGCCTTTAGTTTTTGACGAATTGATGGCGTGTCTCCCTTACTAACTCGAGGGCTTGCTTCAAGTGCATTATTTAAAAACTCATCTACTTTTGTGGGTACGCCATATATTTTTGGTTTATCGGGTGTAAATTTATCAAGTTTGTCATTACCCATCAAATAATTAGCTGAAATAGTAGTGTTAGAATACCGGTGCATTTTCTCGGTACCATATTCATCAACAAGAATATCTTTACCCTCAAAATATGTTGAACGTGTATTATATAAGTCTAGTTCAGCTTTCAAGTCCTGATGGTTATACTTGACAACTTCAATAATCTGTGCTTTGGTAAATTCTCCATCATAATCAAATGGTATAGAACTCTCCTCAACCGATAGACCAGCCATAGCTTCGTACTTCTTAACGGAAAAGCCAAGGGGTAATGTTTCACTTAAATCATACGACCACCAATCAAACTGCTGTCTTGGTCGCTTTCCTGAAACAATAACATCTGATTTCATTTTAATGTATTCTGTCGGGCGTTGCTGTAAAATGTCATCAATGAGAAAATCATCATAATTTCTGTTATTGAACCCCGTTACCCCTTCGCGCAACTTGTCATAAATTGGCTTAGTAGGATATTTGTTTATGAAAATAGTGCCGTACTCACTGTCAATCTTTTCATCTGGTAAATTTGGCGCATTGATTACATAAAACGCTTGTCCATCAAAGCTCATAAAACCAGCCATATTCATCTTGTTATAAACTTCAATATCATAAATCGTCTGCATTTCTTGTCCTCCTTTTGAACAACTATAATGTATCACGCCTGTGTCTTGTTGTCAAATAATTAGCTTGGGTCTCGTGTAGCATGTTCATACTCATACGGTTCCTCACTTGCAAAATCAATTGTTGACTTATCCCATTTATCAACCAATGGCTTCACTAATTCGTAAGGCATACCGTTTTTAATAACCATCGTGTAGATTAGTTTTCGATAACTTGTCGAGCGTCCACCATCTTCAAACGGAGCAACCTTTTTGAGATAATTGACAATGTTATGCTTTTTATAAACCTTTTGTTTTTTAGAATGGTTCTTAATTGGTACTGGTCTATTCATCAACTCGTGTAATTTGATGATTTTGTCTGGTAAATCGTAAAGCTGTTCTATAAATGGACGAGCCAAGTCTAGGTTTTGAAAGATATACGAACCGTTAATTCTGATTGGCATAACTTGGCTTGAAATCTCGACACCCTCTAAAAGGCTCTTATCGCCCGTCTGTTGAATTTCAATACTTGGCTTATAAAATATATGCAAGTTGTCTGAAAATGGCTTATACGCAAAAATAGATGGGTCTGCGTTCGTTATGAAGTCAAAATAGTTTTCTCGTCCGTCATAGTCGCCGTGGTCAGTATCTAAATCAACCCAAATAAAATCGTTATTGGGAAGCAGTCCTAAATCGTTACCACTTTCAACCCATTTTGTCAACTCTTCTTCGTTTTTAAATCTAAAGTCACTCCAATTTTTGCTAAATGGGTGTTTAGCGCCTTTTTCATATGGCAAAACTTGATAACCTTGTCGATAAAAGTATAAACCAACTATGAGCGTATCACTTGACATAAAAAGCACCTCCGTTATTGCTTGGGTGGTAGCCATATCCCATCATAAGTTCTTTAATTGCGCTTGATGTTGTTCTACCAGCCAATGTTCGTACTGCTTTATGAATGAACGTCTGTAAAATCATATCATTGTCACGTAAACGATTAGAATTTTCATTGACCATATTAGCTATCGTATCGTATGAGCCATATTTATAATCATCATCAGCCAAGTAGTTTATTACATCATTTTTATCTAATTCTAACAGATTATCGGGTACTTGCTTATTCAAAATCGTTTCTAATGCCATTTGAGTATCACTAACATTACTGTGACGCTTTACAATTTCCGAACGTTGTTTATCTAAATCAGTTCCCGCCTTAATTGTCGCATTAAAGGGATTATTTTTGTTGTCTTGTAGGAATGTAAACCACAATACCTCAAACAGCTTATTACTTCCTTGCAAATTATCAAAGTAAAAGTCCTGACCGTGCTTACGTGCTAACTCGGGACTCATGTCAATACCAAACTCAATTGGCATTTCTCTGCGGTCTCCTGTGGTATCTGTAAAAATATAATGGCGGTTAGTAGTAGCCACAAACACCGCTTTGTTACGTAATATATCAGCATATTGAGCGTATGGTCGTCTTACTTGGAATAATGGCATACTGATTGCGCTTTTAATCTCATCAACAACGCTTTTCAACTGTGAACCAGCCTTATCATCAGCGTTTGCAATCAGGGTACTAGCCAAGTTGATTTGTGTGTCCTTATTTGAGACGTCACCATAGAAATCAAACATCTTAGAGAATGATACGCCATTGAAAAACGCTGATTTACCAATTCCTTGTGCGCCAAATACCGTGTATCGTTGTGGAACTGGGCTATATAGTGAGTTAGAGCCTTTAAACGTTTGATTGTGAAGAATTGAACCAAGTAGTGACTTTAACCAGAAAATAGAGTACTCATTCTGTGGCGCTTTTAACCATTCGAACATCACTTTTTCATAAATCGTGTGGTCATAATATCCGTTCTCGTTAATCGTAGCTAGTATCTTGTCAAATTCAGTGATAGTGTTGGCTTGTGCGGTTTCTTCGAGTACATCTTTCACGATAGCTTGTTTTGCTGTACTATACCCATTTTGTTGCAAGAACATCAGAACAGCCATAACATTACGCTTATCTAATTCTCCAGATAGAACGGTGAAGTTTTCGTTTAAAGTGAACTCGCTTGTAATTTCGATACGTCCATTATCAGAGTTATAAGCCAAAATGTCTGCGAAGTTTGGAATACTCATGATAGCCGTCTTAATTGCCAGTTCTGATGAGTTCTCGAATTCGTCATACGCTCTTGAAACCGCTTCCTCATTGAGTTTGAATGCAATATTAGTCATCTGATTTGCCATGTTAGGCCTCCTTTAGTTTGTATCACAATCATAAGGCTTAGTTTTCTTTTTGTCAATACGTTTGTTTTTTGTCATTTTAGCTGTTTATATTTGCCAAGTTATATAAACGTAGATACGCCAATGGGTTAGGTGGTATTTTTAGCATTTTATATTAAATATTGAAAATTAGAGTTTTTGAATTTTCCCTAAACCCTTATGAGCCAAAGGGTTAAGTGGTGTGTAATATATAATATATAATATATATAACATTATCTATATATACTATACCTATATACACTAGGCCCCTTACGTCTATATATGTGTGTGGGAGTCAGTGCAAAAAAACCATTTTGGCTTGTTAGTTGTGTTACTTCCTTTAATGTGTTATACTTGGCTTATGGAAAAATTGACTTTTAAAATCGAGACGAGGCTTATAAATTGGAATGAGGTTGCACAAATGGCTTATTCCAAAGACAGTACCAAATACTCTCGAACTAAAAAACGACAACAGACATTTATTAAGCACGAAATTATGAACCAATTGGCTGATATACACAACTATTTTGGCGAAAATAAAACTAGTGTTACATATGAATGGCACACGTCAACAAAATTTGACTTAGGAAACATTGCCGCTGGAGAGAAGTTTATTGCTGATAGTATCAATGAGTTAGAGATTTGGTCTGATGATAGATATATTCATAAAATATCTCATATCAGAGTAGAGGACGAGGAAAACTACGTCTTAGTAACAATTAAGGGGGCTAAAAACAAAAATGTGTAAAGAAATTTGGAAAGACGTACCAGATTATGAGGGTTATTACCAAGTATCAAATTTAGGAAACGTTAAAAGTGTTAAGAAAAACAGAAACCTAAAGATGTTGGTTACAAAACGAGGCTATCATAGAGTAGACAATCTCGGGTAAAATGACGAATGATAACAAGGAAACCAGACCCAACTAAGAAACTTTACAAAACTAAAAAATGGCGATGGATCAGCCAGATGGTAATTGATCGGGAGCATAACACATGTCAGTTGTGTCATAAACCAATTGAGGATACGTTTAACATTCATCACATTGAGGTTGCGACTTTGGCTAATTTCTACGACATGGATAATCTAATGTTGCTACACGTTGAATGTCACCAATTAATGACCCGTTCAAAGAAGATTAAACGTGATGAAAGCGAATTGTACTCGGTATCGCTAACAGAACATGGTAATTTAGTTGACTTTGATAAATAATTGTGTTATATTATTTACATAGCCAGTCAGTAGTCGTTAAATATAAGCTGTACTTATAAATTAGTTTCATGCTGATTGGTTTAGGTCGTTTCGCCGAACGGCTGGTACATAAATTAGTTGTTGACATGCCTAGTTACAAGTGATATACTAATTATAGGCATTTCCTTGCCTCCTCCTTTAAATTTACGGTGCCTATGTCTCCGGGATAGGTTAAATGCAAGCGTTTAGGACAGCCACAGTCGACTTTAGAACCATTCCAACACGGATAGGTTCTTTTTTTATGCTGTCAAATAATGAATGTTGAAAAGCCACTTTAAATATGTCAATCGTTTAGCATATAAATTTACACGTGTCAATCGGTTGTCATATTGTGATACATGATTTGATACTTTTGAAAAATTGGACATAAATTTAAAA
>OLNV01001013.1_pt1 | contig 19779 bp, 17 predicted proteins | sample 1672891 | NCBI WGS metagenome assembly OLNV01 (sample SAMEA3136734, study PRJEB25190) | human gut metagenome | biome: human gut; feature: human-associated habitat; material: faeces | place: Austria | collected 2013 | reverse complement strand
GCCCAGCTCAACGCGGCGGATAGTGCGGGGATCATATCCAGTGTCCATGGCAAGCTGCTTTTGGGCGATTTTTCGCTGTGTCCGTATTCCCTTAAGATTATTAATTATTTTCATTTAATCACTTCTTTCGTTATAATTCATTAAAACCGGTAATCTGGTACATCATTAGAATTAATTTTGCCGACCACTTTTCGGAATACATCCAGACGGTCAGACTCTTTTATCTCAATAGGAGAGTATTTGCTGTTTAGTGATACGAGATAGAGTCTGTCTGCATATCTTTTCAGCTTTTTAATATAAGCCTCATTGTTCAGTCCGAATATACCTATCTCACCATCACATAGGGTATCCTGCTGTGATACCCACGCAATCTCTCCGCTGTGAAATTCCGGTTCCATACTGTCACCACTGACGATTCTTTTATCTTCAAGACGAGAAAAGTTCTGGCGATAGTAACGTTTAATCATCGATATTCTTATTTTATTTTCTATTTTACCAACTAATCTGGCGATGCATTTTACGATATTGTCCGGGAGTTATACCAGTGTATTTCTTAAAAATAGAAATAAAATAACTTTGAGATGAAAAATTCAAGTAAGTACTGATTTCGCCCAGACTGTAGTCAGAATGTGCCAGTAAATTCTGTGCCTTTTCAATAAGAACTTTATGGATAAAAACAGTAAGCGTCTGTCCGGTTTCTTTATGGAACAGGGCAGACAGATATTTAGGTGTTAAATTAACTAAAGATGCCAGTTGATTTAAGGTTAAAGTTTTATTTTTACCATGATAGATATAATCAATGACGCGAGAAATAGCTGGTGAATAGTAGTTTTTTGGCGTCTTTTTTGCTTCTGCAACACGAAGCGTAAATTCAATAGCCATCTGTTCATTTAATTTCATTAAAGCGTCAATATCGGTACATTGTTCCATTTTTCGTATATATACATCACTTAAGGAAAAAGCAGTTTCCTCATTAAGTCCTCCTTCGATGGCATATCTGGTAACTAAAGTTGTATTAGCAATACTTGCATAAAAAAGTAATTTTAATTTGGAATTGGAAGAGGTCATCTTTCCGTAAACAGTTGTTGGGAGTGAATAATAGGTATTCTCCAATGCGTGAATATCTCCATTTGAAACACATTCGAGAATTGCTTTTTCCTGTGCATAAGATGTATGTATCCGTTCATTTTCTGCATTTTCCAACATTTCATGTGTGAGTGAAAAATTGATGTCTGACTTCATTTTATACATAGGTGATTCCTCCTGTCAAAAACACGATAAATTGACATAAAACACGATAAATCAATATAATTATATGCCGGAAATAGATAAAATGCAATTAAGAGAATAAGAGAGAGGAGATTGGCATTAAATATTATACGAGAGGGGATAAGCCATGAACATTGATAAAATATGCGAACAGTTAACAATAGATGAAAAAATCCGGCTTTTAGGCGGTGTTGGTGACTGGCATACTTATGACTGTAATGGGAAAATTCCCTCTATTATGATGACAGACGGACCACATGGGATTCGAAAACTGGAGCAGGAAAAGGTTGGGGATATTGAAACCAGTAAGCCAGCAACCTGTTTTCCAACTGCAAGTGCAATAGCCTGCAGTTGGAATCCTGCTATTGTTAAAAAGATGGGTGAAGCGATTGCGAAAGAAGCAAAAAAAGAGCAGATATCCATTGTGCTAGGCTGCGGAATCAATATCAAGCGTTCTCCTTTATGCGGAAGAAATTTTGAATATTTCAGTGAAGATCCGTATTTGACAGGAAAGCTGGCAACGGGATATATTGAAGGTGTACAGAGTCTTGGAATAGGTACGAGTTTAAAGCATTATGCTGTTAATTCACAGGAAACAAGACGAATGACATCCAATAGCCAGATTGATGAAAGAACTCTTAGGGAAATATATCTGTCGGCTTTTGAAGAAGTTGTGAAAAAAGCAAAACCGACTTCTGTAATGGCTTCATACAACAGGATTAATGGCGAATTTGGAGCAAGAAATAAATACTTACTGACAGATGTTCTGAGAAAAGAATGGAAATATCAAGGTGGTGTGGTGTCGGATTGGGGAGCAGCAAATGATATTGTAAGCTGTATGAAAAATGGTCTGACACTGGAAATGCCAGATCCGAAAGGCTTCCACACAGATGTGTTAAAAGAAGCGTATAAGGATGGCCGGATTACGGATCAGGAACTGGATAACTGGACTAAGAATGTTCTGCAGAATTTTGTATCACTTCATAAAAATATAGAAGAAAATTATGAGGTAGATATGGAAGAACAGAATCAGGTGGCACGTAAACTGGAAAATGAAAGTGCAGTACTTTTGAAAAATAATAGTGTTTTGCCAATTGGAAAAGAGAAGAAGGTAATCATTATTGGAGAGCTTGCCAGGCAGATGCGGTTTCAGGGAGGTGGGAGCAGTCATATCCAGCCGACGAAGATGACAAATGCGATTGAAGCAATACGTGAAAAAGGATATCAGGTAACTTATATACAGGGATATCAGAATGAAACGGAGGAATTAGGAGAAAAGCAACTACAGGATACGATAGAAAAACTGAAACAGGAATATAGAAAAAAAGATTGTGTGATTCTATATTTTATCGGTCTTACAGAATCTTACGAAGGAGAAGGATACGACAGGAAAAATCTTAAAATCCCTCAAAATCAGGAAGAGCTGTTGGCTGAAATTGCAGAAACTGTCGGAAAAGATCATATTGCAGCAATTAGTTTCGGTGGTGCGCCTATGGATTTTAGTTTTGAAAAGAATGTAGGAGCAATTCTTCACATGTACCTCGGAGGACAGGCTGTAGGAGAATCTGTTGCTGACTTAATCAGTGGAGAAGTGAATCCATCCGGTAAATTGGCAGAGACAATTCCGTTTTCAGAAAAAGATACTCCTGCATGGAGATATTTTGCACCTCCGAATGATGATGTAGAATACAGGGAAAGTATTTTTGTGGGTTATCGTTACTATGAGACATTCCATGTTCCGGTAAAATATCCGTTTGGTTATGGACTTTCATATACTTCTTTTTCCTATTCGGAATTGAATGTACCGGAAGTATATAGTGGTGGAAAGATACAAATCGGTTTTAAAATTAAAAATATCGGAAAGGTGAGTGGAGCAGAAATAGCACAGTTATATGTCTGCCCGAACGAATCAGATGTTATCAGAAGCCATATAGAATTAAAGGGATTTCAAAAAATATATCTGCATCCAGGAGAAGAAAAAGAAGTTATATTAGAGCTGGATGAAAGAAGTTTTTCCGTCTATGATGTAGAGAAAAAAGCCTTTTCCATGTTAAGCGGCAAATATCAGATCTGTATCGGAGCATCGGTACATGATTTGCAATTAAAGGCGAATATAGAAGTAGTAGGAAATAGTTATTTTAGAAATGAAAGAGAACTGTTTCCGGATTATTTTAGAGAGCAGCCACATGGAATGGAAATCAGTGCAGAACAATTTTATCAGCTATTAGGCGGTGAACCAAAACATGACAAAGAAAAAAAACGTGGAGAGTATACGGTTTACGATTCCTATCAGGATGTGGTAAATGTCTCAATGTTTGGAAAATTTGTTCGTGGAGTCGTACATATCGGACTTAAGATTATGCTTCGGGGAAAATCAGAGCAGGATCCGGCCTTTAAAATGGTAAAAATGGGAGTCGAAGAAGGAAATCTGGAAGGTCTGATTGCAACCAGTGGTGGAATTGCAACTCCGAAGTTAATCGATATGTTAGTTTACAATGCAAATAAAAAATATTTGCAGGCTTTTAAAAGACTGCTGAAGAAATAGAGAGAGGGGGAGTCGTATATGGAAAACAATAAATTGGATAAACGCACAAAATGGAGCTATTGTATAGGAGCAACCGGAAGAGATATGGCGTATGCACTCGTCTCTATGTTTCTTCTTACATATATTCAGTATACGATGAAACTGACAGTTGCCCAATATGCAGTAATATCAGCAATTATGGTAGTGTGTCTGCTGTGGGATGCCATTAATGATCCAATGATGGGAATTATTATTGAAAATTCGCATTTAAAAGCCGGAAAATTTAAACCTTGGATTTTTATAGGAGTAATTTTAAACAGCCTGGTAATTATCTGCCTGTTTACAGTAAGACCGGAAGGATGGGGATTTGTCGCATTTTTTGGAGTGGGATATCTTTTATGGGGAATGACTTACACAATGAATGATATTGCCTATTGGGGAATGCTGCCGAGTCTTACATCAGATCCGGGAGAACGGAACTGGCTGGTAACCGTACAGGGAATTTTTATCTGTATCGGACAGTTTTCTGTTGCGGGTCTGCTCCCTGATATGGTAGCAGGAAATGCGATTATGGCGTATCGGACGGCTGCGATTGTGATTGCTTTTTGTTTTATTGGTTTCCAGCTTCTTACAGTGTTTGGAGTAAAAGAGAGAAAACGGCCGGAAAAGAAGAGAACACTGTCATTAAAAGATATGTTTCATATATTTCTGAGGAATGATCAGTTGATAGTGATTGGAATTGCATGTTTATTATTCCAAATCGGAAATGGTCTTCTGATTATGATTGGAATGAATTTCTTTTATTTTGAATTTGGATATTCTGTAGGTGGCAGTCTTGTATTTTGGTTTACAATTATGTATGGATTAGGAACGCTGATATCAGAGGCATCTTTTGCGTGGCTTTCCTCAAAATTCACACGAAATCAGATTATAACTGCAGCTACCGTCATTACAGTCATTGGGTATATGCTTTTTATGAGTGTAGGCTACATTTTACCAAAGAGTGTTGTTTTACTGAATATCATCGGTTTCCTGATCTTCTTTTCGCAGGGAGCATTCAATATGACGATGATTGTCATGTTAAATAATACCATAGAGTATGATGAAGTCCGGTTTCATGAACGACATGACAGTATTATCTCAGCAGTAAGATCTTTTGCAACAAAGCTGGCCAGTGCAGTTGATCAGGCGGTTGTTGCGTTAATACTGATTATAAGCAATATCTATGCAATCAGTCAGAAAATATCCGGATTAGAAATAAAAGCTGGTATAGGAGAACTTACTTCGGAAAATGTAATTGTACAGGCAGATAAATTTATCCAGACAGCAGATGCCGGACAAAGATTTATATTGCGTCTTGGAATTGTAGCTGTTCCGGTAATTTCTATAGGAGCTGCTTATATACTGATTAAACGGAAATATATCATTGACGAACGTAAGTATGAAGAACTGGTAGCGGAAATAAAAAGCACAAATAAAAAATGATTCAATAATAAAGCGGAGCAATAGAATAAAAAAAAGAATTATCGTCGGTATATCCATTGCAATATTATTATGTAGTGTTGTTTTTTGTGTGGCAATTCAAAGAAAAAGTTCATTTGTTGAAGGAGTCGTTATCGAAAAAAAGGAGCAGTTTTAAATACTAGAAACAGATATACAAGAAGAAATAATCTGTTATTGGCCAGAAAAATATGATTATTCAGTTATATCGCCGGGAGATAATATAAAAGTTTATTATAGTGGCGAAATTTGGAAAACGAGTCTTGCACGAATAAAAAATGTAAAAGAGATTGAAAAATAATATCCTTGCAAACAGGAAAGAGCGAATATAAAGAAAAAATTTTATTGATTTTTTACAGAAATTGAATATAATATAGTTGAACAAAGAGATTTGTTCAATTTGAAGTGCGTTGCTACTTTGAGTGCAAGCCTTTAATTTAAGTACTTCACTACTTTGAATGTGAACCTTTAATTTAAGTGCTTCGCAGCTTTGAATGCGAACCGTTAATTATCAGGGAGATAAGTGTTTATCTCCCTGTTTTGCTTTGCTACGGAGGATAAATATGGATTTTTATCGTATAAATGAGAAATACAATCAGTTTCTGTAAAATTATGAAAAAGAGAAAAGAGGAGTTACAAAAGTACCGAATATCAGATATACAGATCGTAATAAATTTGCTTTTGGTGCGGTTATGCAGATAAATGGAATGAACTATTTTTAATTAAATGTATTTATAACATATTGAAAAATACAGTACATAAAACATAAAAAACCACAAACCCAGATTTCCCCACACCTCTCACAAACTCAAGTGATGTGTCCAACGGGGAGATTATTTTTATTGACAAAAAGAAGGAATCCCCCATGAACCAACAAGAAATATTCACATACATCCAAAAGCAATACCCCACCCACCCGAAAGAACAACTTTCATGGAGGTTCAGGCAGAGCCGGACATGATAGGTAACTACAGCGAAATGTAGCACCTGTCATTGTGATCGAGCGTGATCTGGATGTGATGAAGAATGCAGATTACATGATTGATATGGGCCCGGGAGGTGGAGATGCCGGGGGAACGATTGTAGCAGCAGGCACGCCAGAGGATATTATGGCGTCAGAACAGAGCGTAACCGAAAAATATCTGAAAACAGAAAGAGGATAAAAATTACATGAGAACATATAAAATACGTTTATTAAAATGCAGCGGAAAAGACCAGAAGATATCCGCTTATCTGCAGCTTCTGACAGGCCTCGATAAAGTGATGGCTAACCGCATCGTATCGAACCTTCCAGCCACACTGTTTGATAATCTGGACGAAGAAGGCATGGAATATTTTAAAGAGGCGTTTGATTTTTATGAAGTAGAATACGAGATCACACCACTGGAAGAAACATGTGAGGTGTGCGGCTATCCATCCAGACAGGTCATTGTACTTGGGAGAATTGTAGAATATTATGGTCAGAGAAATGGCTTCTTACAGCTTGCGAAAAAATATAATTTTGAAACGAAGGAAGACCTGTCTATGGCACCATTTCTGATCCGGGATGGTATGGATGCGGAGAAAGCCGTTAAGCTTCAGCAGGAACTGACCAACATCGGAATCCGTTCACAGGTTATCCGCAGCGGAAGTCCGGTGACAGAAAGAAAGCGGAAAAAATTCTTTCAGAGATTGCTCTCTTCGGAAGTATGATCTATAATGAGCGGTGCATGTTTTCTTGTAAAGAGAAAATCATACTGAAAAAGGAAGGACATTGAGAAAGAATGAAAGATTTAACGAAGGGAAAGCCCTCGGCACTGATACTAAGTTTCGCATTACCGATATTTTTAGGAAACTTATTACAGCTGACCTACAGTCTGGTAGATACCAGGATTGTCGGCTCGTTTCTGGGAGAAGATGCACTGGCAGCAGTAGGTGCGACCAGCACACTGAGCGGTCTGATCATCGGATTTTTACTGGGATTATCCAACGGATTTGCGATTATTACCGCACAGAAATTTGGTGCGAAGAACATCGCAGATATGAAAAAGTCCTTTGCAATGTCGCTTGTGATCGGGACTGGAATATCCATTTTATTTACGATAGCAGGACTGCTATTTTTGAAACCGATCTTACATTTCTTAAATGTGCCAAAGCATCTGGTTCCGGTGGCGAAAGGATATATTGCGATCATCATAGCAGGACTGCTTGCAACATTTTTATATGATGCCTGTGCGGCGACGCTTCGTGCAATCGGAGATGCAGTAACACCATTGATCATTCTGGCGATATCTGTAGCACTGAATATCGTGGGGGATCTGTTCTTCGTTGTGGTATTGAAGACTGGCGTAAAAGGAGCAGCAATTGCAACTGTACTGGCACAGATCATTGCATTTGTGATCTGCTGGATCTATATGATTAGAAAATATGAGATATTAAGGCTTCAGAAAGAGGATTTTAAAGATCCAAGTCCAATCATGGTAAAAGAGATGATAAGTGCCGGAATGTCGATGGGATTTATGAGTTCTCTGGTTAATATCGGTACTTTGACATTACAGACGGCGATTAATAAGCTTGGAAAAGACATTATCATTGCCCATACAGCGGCGAGAAAGATCACGGAGATATTCATGATCATGTTCAGTGTATTCGGACAGACGATGGCAACTTACTGTGGACAGAACATGGGAGCAGGGAAGATCGACCGTGTGAAGAGAGGCATCTGGCTGGCGATTGTCTACACTGCGATCTGGTCAGGACTTACGATCATTGCAAGTTATACGATCGGAGGATGGCTGGTATATCTGGTAACCGGAAGTCATAATAAGACAGTAATCTTAAATGCAACAAATTATCTGAAGTTTGATACGCTGTTTTATATTGTGACTACCTTGATCTGTATTTTAAGAAATGCGATGCAGGGATTGGGGGATCACATTACACCACTGATCTCCAGCGGCCTTGAGATGGCAGGGAAGATCGTGATCGCGGCCACTCTGGTTCCGTGGCTTGGATATACGGGTGTGATCATCTGTGAACCGATCGTGTGGTTCATTATGGTAATCCCGCTTTTGATCCAGACATTCCGGATGCCGGTACTCAGGACAGAAAAGACAGATGGAAAAATATAGAGGGAAAATATAAATAATAAGAAAAATCAATTTGAGAGGATAAGATAGATGGAGATACATATTCTTGATATGATCCAGAATTTAAGAACGCCAATAGGAGATGTGGTTGTTCCGCTCATTACCAGACTTGGAGATGCGGGAATCATATGGATCATTCTGACGGTATTATTACTGATCATTCCAAAGACACGAAAGACAGGAGTGATCATGATGGCGGCATTGATGGCGGATGTGCTGCTCTGCAATGTGCTCATAAAGAATCTGGTGGCAAGAACCAGACCATTCGATGTCAATACAGCAGTACAATTATTGGTCGCAAAGCCGCGGGATTACTCTTTCCCGTCGGGACACACGGCGGCTTCATTTGCTTCGGTTATGGCATTGTATCTTGCCGGAGAGAAGAAGATGTGGAAAGCGGCTCTTGTACTTGCGGTTCTGATCGCATTATCAAGATTGTACCTGTATGTGCATTATCCAACGGACATCATTGGTGGTGTGGTATTCGGAAGCCTTTCCGGATATCTGGGCTATAAGATTGTGGAATGGATACAGAAGAAAAAGATAAAATAGAGATAGAAAAAAAGAGCAGGGCAGGCAGCATTATGCTGTCTGCCTTGCTCTTTTACTGACTACCAGTGCGATACAGAAGATCGCAGCGGCAAAAAGTAACTGGATTCCATAGTTGCGGTATAAGAGTTGTCTCTGTGCCTGAGTGAGAACAGCAGAGTTGTTCAGCAGATTGTTACTGATCTCATACCAGTAGACCGGAAGGAAATGAGCCACAGTTTTCACGCCTTTTCCCATGATATCAAGTGGAACGAATACGCCGCACAGGAAGCTCATGCCAAGTGTGACAACATTTACGAGGGCGGTCAGGATATCTTCTTTGGTGATAAATGTACCAAGAAGGAAGGAAAGAGCAAGACCGACCAGAAGCAGGGTCAGACTGTTGAGCATATAATATGGCATCTTTGGCGACTGGAAAAATGCTTTCCGGTAAAAGAAGAAAGCAGGAATCCATGTTGTAAGCATCCAGACGGAGCATCCGACTGCCAGATATCCCAGTGCAAGCTGCAGGTTCTGGCTTCTGATGGACACAGCCGAGCAAAGGATTCGCTTTTGCAGATCCGGCTGATGGAATGCGATCATGATCAGTCCCATTACATAACACAGTATGGAGATTAACACATATGGCAGATACTGATACATGTAACCATAACCCGGCGTCTTTTCAGAAGAAGCAGATTTTAACATCGTAACATGAGAAGAACTGTCTGCATGTTTCAGAATATATGCAGATGCCTCTTTATCGGAATAACCACTGTCTGTCAGGACACGTGCCTGATTCAGATAGGTGTTGATCTGTTGATCGACGTAGTACCCGTCTGTGCTTCCCGGAATCTTGGATACCGGCAATGCCTGATGTTCACGGAGACAGGAGACTTTAAAATCTTTCGGAATGGTCACGATATAAGAGACATTCCGGTTAAAGAGTGCGTCCTGGAGTTTCGCAGTGTCATCCGGCATTTGCCTGACGGTATGATACTGTGATAAATATGTGGAAAGCCCTTTGGAAAGCACGCCCCCATCATGATCTACCACACCTACCGTGAGTGCTTGGGCATGGAACCCGCTGCCGGAAGTATTGCTGTCGCTGCCGGAGGCAAGGATTCCGATCGTAAGGAAGATTGCCAGATACATGAATACCATCAGGAGATTGCGTTTGGTTATGATTAAAAATCCTTTAAATACTGTCATAACGTTCCCTCCTTATCATGAGAAATGAGAAGCTGATGCAAAGCAGGCACATGATTACAAGAATCAGGATACACCTGCGGTAGCGGACAGCATCATCATAGACACTGAGGCAGTAGAATGCATCACTTAAGACACTGGCAGGATTGATCCGATTGATGACCGGGCAGTGCTGTTCGATCACATTTTTCATTCCACCGAACATCAGGCCTGCAAGGAAACTCGGTAACAGTGTAACGAGGACACCGATTCCGGATTTGACACTGTAGGACAGTTTGCCGGCGCATCCGATCAGAATTCCGAGACAGATACCGATCAGGGTTCCCATAAATGTAATGAGAAGAAGTTTCGGAATGTCATTCCCAAGACTGATATGAAGTACCTGGGTAAGGTAAAGCTCCAGGATCAGGATGTTGACGAAATGAATACTTTCCAGTACCAGCAGATCGCCGAGAATCAGGGAAAGTTTGTGGGTCGGTGTGATGCTGCGCCGTTCTCCGAGTGCACTTAAGTTCGCCTGAAGCTGAACCGTGGAATGGATGCTTAAGTAGACTCCGCTTAAGCAGGCAAATGCAATCAGTGCGAGAAAATAAGTCAGTGTCGGATCTAAGGAATGTCCGCCTAAGGACTTTTCTTTCACCAGTGTCTGGTAGTCGTTCAGGGATGAAAGGGCGTCCGAAAGCTTTTCCGGATGCTGTGTGGCAATATCCCGGATCATGTCAGCATTCTTTTCATAGCTGTCCAGAAGGGAAGACAGAATGCTCTGGTTAATGCCATTGGAAGCAATGGTAAGGGAAGGAACCGACTTCACGTAATAGATGCCGGATATTTCCTCCCGCCGGAGCGCTTTTTTGGCATCTTTTTCTGTCTTGTAAGAATGGATATCGATCATGTCTTGATCCGTTTCATTCAGAAATGTCAGGAAAGATGCTGCATTTGCGGAACTGCTTTCCACTGTGACGATGGCAACAGGAACCGGTTCCCAGTCGGTCTCTCCGGTTCCTGCAAGACCGGTATTTCCAAAGGACACATAGAACAGGGTTCCAAGGATGAGCGGAAATGCGAGAGCCCAGAACATGATAGAGCGGGAACGTATTGTCTGTAAGAATTGATATTTTAATAAATGTAACATAAAGTGTCCCTCCTTTAATCCCTGAGTTCTTTTCCTGTGATCTCAAGGAAGACATCATTGAGAGTCGGAAGCTCGGAGAAGACGCGTCCGAATGGAATGTCCTGTTCCTGCAGGTAATTCAGTACTCGGATCAGATTGTGTTTTGCACCGCTGCAGCGTAGGATCATTGTCTGATCTTGGTATGATAAGTCAAATACATGTGAAAGGGAGCGGATATCTGCCAGGTTGTTTTTCGTTAACGCAACCGCTTCGATCGTGATCGTCTCACCGGTCTTGATCATTTTTTTTAGTTCTTCGGTTGTGCCGGAAGCAAGTACACGGCCATGATCAATGATCGCGATACGGGTACAGATCTGTTCCACCTCTTCCATGTAGTGAGAGGTATAGATGATGGTAGATCCCTGACGGTTGAGTTCCAGAATCCCTTCCAGAATCTTATTACGGCTCTGAGGATCTACAGCAACGGTCGGTTCATCCATGATGATGAGTCTGGGCTTATGGACAATGCCGCATGCGATATTCAGTCTTCGTAGAAGTCCGCCGGAGAGTTTCTTTGGGCGCATCTTACGGAAATCGGACAGACCGGTAAATGCGATGGCCTCTTCCACGAGTTCTTTTCGTTTTTGTTTGTCTCTGATATAGAGTCCGCAGAAATAATCGATGTTTTCATAGACGGACATCTGCTCGAAGACGGCAACGTTCTGCATGACAACACCGATATCCTGCTTGATATCGTAGCTGTCCGGCTTCATATCCTTTCCAAAGATCGTGATCGTTCCTTTGTCATATTTTAACAGTGCGAGCAAGCAGTTGATGGCGGTGGTTTTACCGGAACCGTTTGGTCCGAGCAGTCCAAAGATCTCACCTTCTTCGATGTCGAGTGACAGGTGGTCAAGCGCTAACAGATCACCGTAACGTTTTACCAGATTTTCTATATGTACAAGCATAAGATTCCCTCCTTGATGATTTGTTACTTGTAGTATAGCGGATGGCTGATTATAATGGTAGTGTCACAGGTCATAAATTGAATGTGACAAATGTAATATAGGAGAAAAGAATGAGAAAGATAACAGATGAAGGATTTTTGTTCCTTTACGGAGCAGGACTTCTGGTAACAGCGGAAACAGGGATTCCGGCGGTTATCACTATTCTGTTTGCGTGTATCTATACCTGTGTGAATCTGGTAGGGGAAGAAAAGTATCTGCATTACATTATGACGATTGCTTTCGTGGCAGCCGGAATTGTTTTTAAAGAAATGTGGATGTTTCTTCCGGTAGTTTTATATAATATGCTATGCTTTTATTCTCCGGTTTATATAGGGGTTGGTGGTATAATCGTGGCCTGTGAGGCGCCGGCGTTCCGGGAATATTACGGGCTGGAAAAAGAGATGCTTATTGTTGCCGGGCTGGCAGCAGCAGTTCTGTTATATGGACGGACCAGGAGGCTAAATGAATTGGAGCAGAAATATAAAAGGGTCAGAGATGACAGCAGAGAACTGACACTGATGCTGGAAAAGAAGAATCAGGATCTGTTGGAAAAGCAGGACACAGAAGTATATCTGGCCACACTGAAAGAACGGAATCGTATCGCCAGAGAGATCCATGACAATGTGGGACATATGCTGTCGCGGTCCATCCTGATGGTGGGAGCGTTAAAGACTGTTAATCAGGCTGAGAATCTGAAAGTCCCGATGGAGCAGCTGGATCAGACGCTGAACGAAGCCATGACGAATGTAAGACAGAGCGTGCACGATCTGCATGATGAGTCGGTAAATTTAAAAGAAGTGATGGAATCGCTGGCAGAAGAATTCCGTTTTTGTCCGGTACAGCTTACTTATGATATGGGATATGATATTCCAAAAGAGATCAAATACAGCTTTATAGCCATTACGAAAGAGGCACTGAATAACGTGATGCGCCACAGCAATGCAAATGAGGTGAAGATTTTGGCAAGAGAACATCCCGGACTATATCAGCTGATCATAGAAGATAATGGAACGTCAGATGAGCGGATCCGGCCAAACGGAGACCGAGAAGAATATGCAGAGAAGGAAAGTGCTGGAAAGACCGGAAACACTCGAAAAACAGAAAACACAGAATGCAGCGGAATCGGAATCAAGAATATGAAAAAACGTGTCCGCATACTGGGCGGAACCATACAGATTCAGAAAGAAAATGGCTTCCGGATATTTATTACGGTTCCAAAAAATGAGGGGAAAAGATGAAGATAGTAATTGTAGATGATGATATCCTGGTGTCCAGTGCGTTAAAGACAATCCTGGAAGCAGGAGGTTTTGCTTACCACGTTTTCCGATGATGCGTACATCGTAAAAGCATTAAAATATGGTGTGAAAGGATATCTGATAAAACAGGATTATGGCAGTATCCTTCCGGCATTGCAGGCGGTGCAGATGAATCAGACCGTATTCGGAACTGAGATTATGTCCAGAATCCCGGGATTGCTTCAGAAAGAGCAGAAAGAAAAAGAGCAGACATTTGACTGGAACAGTTACGGAATCGGAGAACGTGAACTGGAGATTACAGCACTGGTTGCTGAGGGACTCAGTAACAAAGAGATATCGGAGAAAGTCTGCTTAAGCGAAGGAACGGTCCGGAATTATATCAGCAATGTACTTGAGAAACTGGAATTAAGAGATCGGACACAGCTTGCGGTGTATTATCTGCAGAGAAGCAGAAAATGTGATAAGAATAAATAGGGGCAGAGAAAAAATAAATGGAAGAAAAAAGTAAATATACAAAAACAATCAACTGGAAGCAATTCTACCGGAATGTATTCGCTCTGGTCATCCCGATCGCAATCCAGAATCTGATCAATGTCGGAGTCACGGCAACGGATGTGATCATGCTTGGAAAGGTTGGAGAGAAAGTGTTATCCGGGGCATCTCTTGCAGGACAGATCCAATACATCATGACACTGATCTTTTACGGAGTGACCTCCGGAGCAACGGTTCTGACGGCGCAGTACTGGGGGAAGAAAGACACCAGAACGATAGAGAAAGTCCTGGGTATGGGATTAAGTGCCGGACTCATCGTTGCGGTAGTATTCGCAGGAGCAGCCCTTGGCATGCCGGAGACACTGATGCGGATCTATACCTCTGATCCGGAAGTTATTGCAGAAGGAGTAAAGTATTTAAGAATCGTAGGATTTTCCTATGTGTTCATGGCGGTGACACAGGTTTACTTAAATATTATGCGTAGTATTGAACGAGTCATGGTAGCCACGTTTATTTACCTGATCTCGCTGCTTATGAATATTGTGGTAAATGCAGTCCTGATCTTCGGGCTTCTCGGATTTCCGGTAATGGGAGTCAGAGGTGCGGCAATCGGTACGCTGTGTGCCAGAGCAGCCGAGACAGTGATGGTTCTCGTTTATGCCATCTTCCGAAATAAAGTAGTAAGGATCCGGCTTAAAGATATGGTGAAGATCGATAAGGTTCTGTTAAAAGATTTCGCAGTTTATTCTATGCCGGTGGTATTAAATGAACTGATGTGGGGACTGGGAACGTCGGCGAATACGGCGGTGATCGGGCATCTTGGAAGCGCAGCAGTGGCAGCTAACTCGGTTGCGCAGGTGGCAAGACAGCTTGCAACAGTCGTAACATTCGGGATTTCCCATGCAACGGCGATCTATCTCGGCAAGACGATCGGGGAAGGCAAGATGGAACTGGCAAAGGCATACGGAAAACGTTTCGTGTGGTTAAGTCTGATTCTTGGAATCCTGGGTGGTGTGCTGATACTGATCTCGGCACCAATCGCCAATGCGAATCTGGCGCTGACCGGACCGGCAAAGAATTACTTAAGTTTCATGTTCTTCGTTATGTCGTATTTTACTGTGGCACAGGCATTTAATACCACAATGGTAGTGGGGGTATTCCGTGCAGGCGGGGATACGAAATTCGGATTGATCATGGATGTATCGACGATGTGGGGATTCTCCATTTTACTCGGGGCAGTGGCGGCATTTATTTTGCATGCCAGTGTGCCGGTCGTATATGTTATACTGATGAGTGATGAACTGATCAAAGTACCGATTACTTTAAAGCGGTATTTGACATACAAGTGGCTGAGAGATGTCACAAGGGAACAAAAAGAACTGGAGGAAATGTAAAATGATCGTATTAAGCAAGGAGCAGATCGAAAAAATGGTCGATCCGGATCAGATGATGGATCAGATCGAAGAGGCATACCGAATCTATGGATCAGGTGAGTTCTATATGCCGCCAAGACCAACGGTAGAACATGAAAATAAGCAGCTCATGTATATGCCATGTTACACAAAGGATATCATAGGGACAAAGATCCTGTCGATCTTCCCGGAGAATTCTAAACTGGGATTGCCGTCGATAGATGGTATCGTGTTACTGAATGATTATACGACAGGCGCGCCGCTTGCTGTTATGGACGGGCAATCGGTAACGGCATGGAGAACCGGAGCTGTCGGCGGTGTGGGGATCCGCCATCTGTCAAGAAAAGACTGTCGCACCGTAGGAATCATCGGAGCAGGAATGCAGGGATTCCATCAGGCTGTGTATGCATGTGCGGCAAGAGATATCCATACCGTATATGTGTTCAACCACAGTGACCGTGATCTGACAGATTATCTGGAAAGACTGAAAAAAGCTATTGATAAGGAAGACGTAAAGGTAGTACAATGTAAAGCAGTGGAAGAGCTTGTACGAAACAGTGATATCATCTGTACAACAACTCCTTCTACCACACCTGTTCTTCCGGATGACAAAGAACTTCTGAGAGGAAAATGCATCATTGCGATCGGCTCTTATATGCCGGAGATGAGGGAAATCCCGGATGCAGTACTGGATCTGGTGGACAATGTATACATTGAACTGCCATACGCATGTGAGGAAAGCGGAGATCTAAGCCAGCCCCTGGCAAGTGGAAAACTTACAAAAGACCGGGTAAAACTGATGCATGAATATCTCGTATCGGGGGAAAAAGAGATCAAAGAAGGTCAGACAACATATTTCAAATCGGTTGGAATGGGATTATTTGATGTGTGTATCGCACAGAAATTATATGAAGTAGCAAAGGAGAAATAACATTATGAAAATCGTAGCAACAGAAAAAGCACCAAAGGCACTTGGACCATACTCACAGGGATATGTACACAACGGAGTACTGTATACAGCAGGACAGATCGCAATCAATCCGGAAGTGAATGATGTAGAAGCAACTACAATTGAAGCACAGACAGAGCAGGTATGTAAGAACTTAGGAGAGGTCTTAAAAGAAGCTGGAACATCATTTGACAAGGTATTAAAGACAACATGCTTCCTTGCAGATATGAGTGACTTTGCAGCATTCAACGAAGTATATGGAAAATACTTTACATCAAAACCGGCAAGAAGCTGTGTTGCAGTAAAGACACTTCCAAAGGGAGTTCTGTGTGAAGTAGAACTTATTGCGGCTGTAGAGGAGTAAGACAAATGGCAGAAGAACAAAAAACAGGCTGCAGCCCGTCCGATTGTGCGGGCTGTTCCCATGCAGGTGAATGCGGAAGCAAACCGCAGAGTCTGATCAAACCGGAAAATAAAAAATCACACATCAACCATGTGATCGCAGTTGTCAGCGGAAAAGGCGGTGTTGGAAAATCTATGGTTACCGCATCGCTTGCAAGGCTGATGAGAGAACAGGGATTTTCTGTAGGTATCATGGACGCAGATATCACAGGTCCATCCATTCCGAAGATGTATGGAATCCATGAAAAAGCAAAAGGGGATGGAGAAAATATTTTCCCATGTGAGGCAAAGGATGGAACGAAGATCATGTCCATCAACCTTTTACTTCCGGAAGAAGATGATCCGGTTATCTGGAGAGGTCCGGTCATTTCAGGTGTTGTCACACAGTTCTGGACAGATGTTGCATGGGGAGAACTGGATTATCTCTTCGTAGACATGCCGCCGGGAACCGGTGATGTACCGCTTACCGTATTCCAGTCCCTTCCGGTAGAAGGCATCGTGATCGTAACTTCTCCGCAGGATCTGGTACGCATGATCGTAAAGAAAGCTTACAACATGGCAGGACAGATGGATATCCCGGTACTTGGAATTGTAGAGAACTACAGTTACCTGGTATGTCCGGACTGCGGACGTAAGATCTCCGTATTCGGCGAGAGCCACATCGACGAAGTGGCAGAAGAACTCGGCATTCCGGTCATCGGTAAGATGCCGATCGATGCAAGTCTTGCAGAAGCGGTGGAAAACGAGAACTTTGCGGAAGTAAGCAATGATTATCTTGCGGAAGCAGTGAATAAGCTTTAGAGAAGTATAGAAAAAATGGTATCTGATAAAGCCGGAGAGCTTTAACGGATACCATTTTCTTTTTGACCTGAACCTCAGATCTGTGAAGTCAGGCACTCAATCGCTTTCGCTGTTGTTCAGCTCGGGGATCATTTTCTGCGCCAGTTTGATGAATGCTTTTGAACATGTGGAAAGTGTCTTTTCAGACAGAATGCCGATGCCAAGTGTTCTTACTGCACATGGAGTAACCGGAACCTTACGGACGTTGGAATCCAGACCTTTCAGGAACATTTCGGGAAGCAGGCTGATTCCCAGACCTTTTTCTACCATAGGAATGATCGTATGATCATCGTGGCAGGTAAAGCTGGTCATAGGTGTGACTTTCGATTGTTCCAGTGCGGCATTCACATCGTGGTCGACGCCGTTTTCCGATGCAATGAAAGGATATTCGGCGAAACCGGTGACGGGAAACTGTGCCAGATAGTCATCTGGAAGCGGATAGTCCTTTGGCAGGATCGCATACAACGGATCTCTTGCAAGAGACAGAAATTTGAAATTCTGATTCTTTTTCCAGCTTAAAAATCCAAAATCAATACTGCCTTCATATAACCAGCGCTCGATATCACGGATGCCGCCTTCACGGATACGGATGGCGATATTCGGATAAAGCTCCTGATATTTCCGTATGATCTCCGGGAGCCACTGTGATGCAATACTGCAGTAGGTACCGATACAGATCGAACCGCGTTGAAGTCCGAGAATGGAATCGACAATGTCATCCATCCGCTGATAATGTGTGACTACCAGCCGGATATATGGCATGAGAAGAGATCCTTCCGAAGTCAGTTCTACACCGTGTTTGGTCCGCTTGATGAGTGGAATACCCATCTCGGTTTCCAGTTTGCTGATGGCATGACTGACGCCGGATTGGGTATAACCCATACGTTCTGCACTCAGAGTCAGGTTGTTGGTGTCTGCAACATCACACAGAAGAGCAAGCTTACTGATATCCATAAAACCCTCCTTTCTTGAAAATATGATAAAAAAATTGTCAATAGATATGCCCTGAAAATTCAGCTGCCTCATTTGTAAGGCTTGATTTTTCAGGGCTTTTCTAAGTTATGAAAGTTTGACATGTTATATATTAAACAATGTCAGTTCCGTTCGTTAAGATTATAGCATATAATTCAAGCATAAACAAACAATTGTGTAAAGAAAACACAAAATTTGAAAAATTATTCAGAAAGGAGGTGCCGACGATGGAATTTGTTTTTGCACTTAAACAACATGTAGGTGCACCAGCCGGACCGGTGGTTTGTGAAGGAGATAACATAAAGAGAGGTCAGATGATCGCTGCGAAACCGGAAAATGCACTGGGAAGTAATATTTTCTCAAGTGTAGACGGGAAAGTAACAGCAATCGATGACAACTATATTACGATAGAAGAATCCGATACAGATTTTAAAAGTTATCAGAAACTGACAGGTAGTTCTCCAAAAGAACTGATCGAAGAAGCAGGAATCGTTGGATTAGGAGGTGCCGGTTTCCCGACATCCGTAAAACTGAATGCACATTTTGACGGCGACGGAGTCGTGATCGTGAATGCAGCAGAATGTGAACCGATCCTGTCCCACAATATTGCGAGAATCGAACAGGAGCCGGAGAACCTGCTCAAAGGTCTTAAGATCGTGATGGATCTGGTGAATGCAAAAAGAGGCATTATCGCAATCAAGGAAATTCACAAAGAAGCAATTGAAAAACTGAAAGCAGTCATTACGGAAGATGATATAGAGATTTCCACACTGGAAAATATCTATCCGATGGGAGAAGAACGTGCAATCGTACGTGAGACTCTCGGAATTCTGTTAGAGCCGGAACAGCTCCCGATGGCAGCAAATGCGATTGTGATCAATGCAGAGACGGTCCTTAAGGTCCGTGAAGCGGTAGAAGAAAAGAAACCGCTCATCGATAAGGATATGACCGTGGCCGGTAAATTAAAAGAAGATGCATCCGTGCATATCTTCTTTGATATTCCAATCGGCATGAAAGTGGCAGATGTGATCGAAAAAGCTGGAGGTCTAGGAAAAGAATACGGTGAGATCATCATGGGCGGCCCGTTCACAGGAAAGAGAACTTCACTGGATGCCCCGGTTGTCAAGGGCACCAACGCATTCCTCGCCTTTGCAGGCAATGAGGATAAGCGCGTTAAGGA
>OLNV01001004.1_pt1 | contig 19844 bp, 8 predicted proteins | sample 1672891 | NCBI WGS metagenome assembly OLNV01 (sample SAMEA3136734, study PRJEB25190) | human gut metagenome | biome: human gut; feature: human-associated habitat; material: faeces | place: Austria | collected 2013 | reverse complement strand
TTCCGTTTTAATCCCCATCATCTCCCAGTGTCCGGTCATCGTATCTTTTCCGTTGCTCGCTTCCCGCATCCGCATGAAGCGCCCCTCGGGAGACTCGACGCCTTTCATATCTCCGCCGCACTTTAAGTTCAGAAACCCAAGCCTGCGAAGATTCGGAATATTCAAAGTTTTTGTTTTCTCCAAAATATGTCCGAACGTATCCGCGCCTTCATCTGCGAACCGAGCCGCATCCGGCATCGCCCCGATCCCGAGAGAATCAAGAACGATTACAAATATTCTTTTATACATTTCCATTATCCCATCTCCCTGTACAACACTCTTATATCTTGCCCTTATTCCCAATAAATCAATACTGTATCCACTTTATTCTTATGAACAGTCTCCCCATTTATACCGCAATTTGTAATTACTATACTGATGATAATCCAGATATTTCTCCTTTTGAAGTCTTCCGATAACAATGTAAGGCATCACATTCTGAGTCCGTGCATAACTACAGATTGCTTCAAATGTAAAGTCTCCTTTTTGGATAAAACTTGCATAACTCTCCGGTGACAAAAGTCTATCTCTCGCAAAAAGATCTGCTGCCGTCTCCTTATCCACATCACTCCCGTCATCTATAAATTTAATACTTTTACCTATATCTCCATTTACAATATGTCCCAGTTCATGAAATAAAGAAAACCAAAAAATATCCGCAAACGCTCCCCTTATCGTCAAAACCATTTGATACACCCCATCGCTCCGCCGAAAAATATACCCTTGCACAGGCGCTCCTCTAAAATTTTTCACAACAGAAAAATCTATGCCATATTCTCCCAATACAGTTTTCAAATGATTTTGAAAATCCACATTCTTCTGACACATAACATTTTTTATTTTACCTATCAATTCGTTTATATGCTCTACTTCAAACTTTGTTGAAACATTTTGATTATTCTCCAAAATTTGACACAAACGAATCCATGCCCCCAACACATTTCTATTTACCGATAAGTTTCCGGACATCCGAAATGCTCCCCCGGGAATTATTTCATTTAAATTTACCAAATTACTAATCTGCAGAATTTTACGAAGAGAAAGTATCGAATCATCTTTATTTTCACGACTAGGCATCATGCCTCTTTCTCTAAAGTATTTCACAATTTCTTTTAAGTCTTCCCTCACGATACGCTCTTCTTCCGTAATCGTCTGTAATTCATTTGCTTCCAAAAGTTCCGCCTCATAGTTCGCCTGAAGATTCAGCCAAAAAGACTTTGGTACTCCGATTGCATACTCTAATCCTCTGGCAAAGTTTGCAGATATCCCTTTCTTTCCGGCAATAACATTGCTTACGTAAGCCGGAGAAACGCCTGCACTCGACGCCAGTTCACTCTGTGTGATTCCACGTTCTTCCAAGACGTCTGCAATCGTTTCTCCCGGGTGAATTATTAAATCACGGGATATACCAATTTTCTTTGCTGCCATGATAATCACTCACTCCTTCCACTTCTATTTCCGTACAAATCATAACCGTATCCTGTTCGGCATTCGGCTCGATAATCAATCTTACATTTGCCGCTACATGCAACGAATATCGAATACTTTCGCATCCTTCTAACTGTTCAGGCTTTCCTAATCTCAATTTCAAAAAATCTCCAAAACATTCCGCCGCTTTTAGTCTGTCCATATGCTTTTTTATTGTTTTCACCCACTCAAAAGGCAGTTTCTTTTGCATCTTTTTATAATCTTTAAAGTATTTTTCAACTTTTCCATTCGCATATGTTATTTCCACTCAATACATCACCCTCACATTAACCTTTTGGTTAATTTATTATGTCATGTTTTCTTTTTCTTGTCAATCGTTCCTACAGATACTCCGACCCAAACCCAAACGGCAAAAGTTCTTCCAACCGAAGGATTCTATACTTTTCCCTGCCTGATGCCAATATCACCTTGAACTTCTTCGGATCGCAAAATTCTGCCATAACCTGACGGCACACTCCGCAAGGAGGCGTACATACTGTTTCTGAAATATCTTTTCCACCGATGATGCAAATTGCGCGAAACTTCCTTTCTCCTTCGCTCACCGCCTTAAAAAACGCAGTTCTCTCCGCACAATTTGTCGGTGAAAATGCAGAATTTTCTATATTGCATCCGGTATAGATCCTGCCGCTTTCAGCCAAAAGAGCTGCGCCTACTTTAAATCCCGAGTAGGGACTGTATGAATACGCCAGTTGTGCAGTCGCTGTCTCAATTAACTTTGCGATCATTCCCTGCGATAATTCCATTTCACAAGTTCCTTCCGCCGGGTTTTCTTCTTCCGTTTTCACGATTTTTACAATGCGGCTCGTTCCGAGTCTGTCTGCCCCAAGCTCCAGAAACTTTTCCGCGTCTTCCATCGAGGAAATGCCGCCCGCCGCTTTCATCTTCACGTTACCGCCGACATGATCCGCAAACAGGCTGATATCGTCAAAAGTCGCGCCTGCTTTTGAAAAACCTGTGGACGTTTTAATATAATCCGCTCCCGAACGAGTGACGATCTCACACATTTTCACTTTTTCTTCATCTGTCAAAAGACATGTTTCTATGATCACTTTAAGAACTTTACTGCCGCACGCATTTTTCAGAATGCGGATTTCTTCTTCGATCTGATCGTATTTTCTGTCTTTCAGCCATCCGATATTGATAACCATATCGATCTCATCCGCTCCGTTTGCGATCGCATCTTTTGTCTCAAATTCCTTTACGGCAGTCGTCTCGTAACCGTTCGGAAAACCGATCACAGTACAAATCGGAACTCTTCCGCCTACATATTCCGCCGCTTGCTTCACATAACTTGGAGGAATACAGACTGACGCCGTATCATATTTCACCGCATCATCACATACCTGACGAATCTCATCCCACACAGCTTCCTGCGACAGCAATGTGTGATCCACATGCCGTAAAATTTCTTTTTCATTCATATCCTTCATTTGACCGTTTATTTCCTCTCTTTATTTTCCGCATTTATTTTCTTTCACTTATTTTTCCCGCTTTTTCCCCTCATTTCTTTTCTCGCGTTTATTTTCTTTCATTTATTTTTCCCGCTTATCTCCCCCATTCATTTTTCCGTTTTTCTTTTCTCCCGCTCTTTTCTTCTCGTTGTCATTTTCTTTATATGCATTCTACTCTTTTTTCCGTTCTTCGGAAATCAATCTGCGGATCGCGTCCACTGCCACCCGGATCGCCATGTCCGTATCGTGCACTACCGGGTTCTCAAGTCCTGCTTTCTCACGTTCCTGATTCGCGATCACAAGAAAACACGAGCCGACCCGCACCCCAAGGCTGCTCGCCACAACAAACAGAGCCGCCGATTCCATTTCCGAGGCAAGACAGCCGAGTTGTTTCCACGCCTCCCACTTATGAAGCAGATCGTAGCCTACCGGCTTTCTCTCCGGTTCATGCTGACCGTAAAACGAATCTTTGCACTGTACAACTCCCGTATGGAACGGATATCCTTTTGATTTAACAGCTTTCACAAGCGCATTCGTCACTGTCAGATCGGGCACTGCCGGAAATTCGATCGGCGCATACTCCCTGCTCGTTCCTTCCATCCTGATTGCCCCTGTTGACACAACGATATCTCCGCTTTTCACATCTGTCTGCATTCCGCCGCAAGTTCCGATCCTGATAAACGTATCCGCACCGCACCTACAAAGTTCTTCCATTGCAATAGCTGCCGACGGTCCTCCTATTCCCGTAGATGTAACGCTTACCTTCACTTGATCGAGCGTTCCTGTATATGTCACATACTCTCTGTTATCTGCAATCAACACCGGGTTATCTAAATATTGCGCGATCTTCACACATCTTTTCGGATCTCCGGGCATAATGACGTACTTCCCGATTTCCCCTTTTGCAGTTTGTATATGATACTGTCTGTTCGGATCTTCCGAATAATTTTTCATCTGCTGTTCCTCCTCACTTTGCCGGTAAAAACAAAACCGCCGCAAAACAGACAGGCTATTTTAAAAATCCCCCATCTATTTTGCGGCAGTTTGCTCTGCATTTTTTACCTTTTATATAATAGTGAACCGCCCACCGGTTAAATCCAATGGGGTTCCGGTTTCAAGTCAGAAGCTGCCTGACATCTTAATACTCAAACACTGCCACACCATAGGCCGGAAGCGGGTATGCGATCGAATACGCCTGACCGTCGCATTCCTTTTTCACCGGTTTGTAAGTAAGCGGACGTTTTTCCCCTTTTCCTCCGTACTTTTCCTCATCACTGTTCAAAACAAGCTTCAGCGTTTTCCTCGTCGGAACGCCGACTCTGTAATCTTCTCTTTCCACAGGAGTAAAGTTGCAGACGAAAAGCAAATTCTTTTCTTTATTCTTGGAATGTCTTACAAAGCTGTAAATACTTCTGAAAATATCATCCGCATTGATCCACTCAAATCCCGCCGGATCATTGTCCATTTCATAAAGAGCTTTATTGTTTTTATACAAATGAAGCAGATCCCGATACCAGTTCTGAATATCTCTGTGCTCAGGTTCGGCGAGCAGGAACCAATCGATCTCTCTCTTTTCGCTCCATTCTCTAAGCTGTGCAAATTCCTGACCCATGAACAGAAGTTTCTTTCCCGGATGGCCCATCATAAACGCATAGCCTGCTTTTAGGTTGGCAAATTTATCGAACCCAAGTCCCGGCATTTTATTGATCATCGAACACTTCAGATGAACAACTTCGTCATGCGACAACACAAGAATATAATTTTCACTGTATGCATACTGCATCGCAAACGTCATCATATGATGTGCATTTTTACGGAAATACGGATCAAGTTTCATGTACTCCGTAAAATCGTGCATCCATCCCATATTCCATTTCAGGCTGAAACCAAGGCCGTCGTCTTCGGGCGATCCTGTCACCTTCGGCCATGCCGTCGATTCTTCCGCGATCATCACAGCGCCTTTGTTCCGTCCCAGAACAACCGAATTCAAATGTTTAAAGAAATCGATCGCCTCAAGATTCTCGTTGCCTCCGTATTTGTTCGCGACCCACTGTCCGTCCTGTTTTCCGTAATCAAGATAGAGCATCGACGCAACAGCATCCACACGGAGCCCGTCCACATGGAAATGTTCGATCCAGAATAATGCGTTTGCAATCAGGAAGTTGCGCACTTCCGCTTTTCCGTAATCAAATACTTTCGTTCCCCAATCCGGATGTTCTCCGAGTCTGGGATCTGCATACTCGAATGTCGGAGTTCCGTCAAAATCAGCAAGCCCGTGAGCATCTTTCGGAAAATGTGCCGGAACCCAGTCAAGAATCACTCCTATATTGTTTTTATGCAGAAGGTCAACCAGATATGCAAAATCTTCAGGACTTCCGTATCTTGAAGTCGGCGCATAATATCCCGTAACCTGATATCCCCACGAACCGTCAAACGGATGCTCTGCAATGCCCATCAGTTCTACATGAGTGTATCCCATCTCTTTTACATATTTTACGATCGCCTCGGCGAACTCTCTGTATGTGTAGAATCCTTCATCTTCCCTTCCCGGGTGACGCATCCACGAACCCATATGAACTTCATAGATCGACATCGGATTCTTCTTATGATTCCATGTCTTCCGCGCTTTCATCCATGCGTCATCCGTCCATCTTATACGGGAAAGATCCGTAATACGAGACGCCGTTCCCGGACGAAGCTCCGCATAATTTGCAAACGGATCCGCCTTATAAAGAAGCTCGCCTTTCTGCGTCTCAATACAGAACTTATAAAGCTGTCCTTCTTTCGCTTCCGGTACAAACTTCACATAAATACCTAGAGGCTCCTGACGCTCCATTCTGTCTCTTTCCAAATTCCAGTCATTAAATTCCCCGACTACAGACACATTCTTCGCATTCGGCGCCCATACCGCGAAATAAACGCCCTCCGTTTTGTCGTTCACTACTTTATGTGCGCCTAATTTTTTATAGATCTCGTAATGGTTTCCCTGACCAAACAGGTAATGATCCAATTCTCCTATCTCATAGGCATGTTCATTCGCTTTCATACTTGCCGCATCCGCCGCAGTGTTTTTCGCCGGACTGTTCGCCCTGTTCCGGCTTGCGCCGCCTGACGCCTTTTTCACCGCACTGCCCGCCATACCGCCGGCTGCATGATTCACGATGCCTTTGCCTGCACTTTTTGCCGCGTTTCTGCCCGCACCTTTTCTCCTTGCCATAAAAGCCCACCTCGCCGTTTCCTCATAATAAAATATCGAAGCGTTTCTGCCCGCTTCCGTGATAGTTTCATTATACTTGATTCCGTCCAAAAAATAAAGAGAAACAGACAGCTCTTTCCCGCCCGTTTCTCTTGTATTTTGTCTATTTATGCACACATTTTAAATTATAGTCTATTATCGTGCTTCTTTATATATTAAAATCTTTTTCAGAAAGAATAATACGGTCTGACTCGTCTGTATTTCTTCCGAAAACTTTCCGCATCAATTTCTTCGCGGACGCCTTCTGAGAATGACGGATCGCGTCATCCATAACTTCTTTCACTTCCGCAACCGTCACAAAATGATCTTCTCTCTGCAGAGAATCAATTTTACTATACAGCGCAAGAATTCCCATCTCGTCAATGTGATATCCGTTTTCTTTCGCATACGTCTGACCGAACGTAACAAGCTCATCGTTGATGAAAATCGGCACTTCCAGTCTTGATGTGAATTTTTTCCTGAATTCTCTGTTCGATGACAACAGTCTGTCAAGCGGCTTTCTCTGCTCTTCCAAGACGATCAGCATCTCGCCTGTATCCTGCTCCATCGCTTTATTAAGACGCGCAACTGTCTTTTCATTCATTTTGGACGCTTTCTCAATGATCAGAGCGCCGCCGTAAAGTTTTTCGACAATATCGCTGATCTTCTTCTTATTCAGAGAATCTCCTGTCACGATCGCGACCTTGCCCTGACGGATGTCTCTTTGCTTCTGGATCGCTTTCACGACGTCAACGGCAAGAACCGTTTTTCCGTTGCCTTTATTTCCAATGATAAGCAAGTTGCCCGTTCTCGAAGTCCCTTTTCTGTTCGTACAGTTCTTATCCTGCTCAAGCACATCGACAAGCTGTTCGCTCATTCCGCGCACCGGAACAAAGTAAGAAAACAGTTTCTTCTGTTCCTCTGTAAGTCCGGCTCTCGTTCCGATACCGCTTTGCATCTCAAGGTCATATCTTCCATGTACGACAAAACCGGTATCCATTGACAATGCATCCGAGATCTCATCGAGCGGAAGCGGCGCAGTCTTACCTGTCGCAATCAGCTTCGCAGTCTCTTTACGGCTAAGCGGTGTCGTCGCCGACATAATGTCGATCGGCTCGTCATCATCAGGAATCTCTCTGTCGTCATCCTCTCCCGAATAATCAGGATTTACTGTGAACTCATCCTCAATGTCCTGAATCTCTTCCGCGTCATCTTCCCCGAAGAAATACTCGTCATCTGCGTTTCCTTCCGCCTCTTCGATCACTTCATCCGCTTCTTCGTAGTAATCTTCTTCCGGTTCTTCAATCACTTCTTCTGATTCTTCATAGTAATCTTCTTCCGGCTCTTCGATCACTTCGTCTGCTTCCTCATAGTAGTCTTCTTCAAAGTAATCGTCATCCAAATCTTCCTCGAACTCCTCGTCTAAATCTTCGTCAAAGTCATCATCAAAATCATCGTCGATTCTAAGATCCTCCGCAACCTGACCCATGTTTTCGCTTGGTTCTTCTTTTCTCTTAAGATATACTCCTGTAGGTTCTTTCTTTTCTTCTTCCGGCGGGATAATTCCCTCAATTTCATCAATCATACGTTGAATATCCGGCGGTAAAATCGGTGTTGTTTTCTTATTCGTCTCCATAGTATCCCCTTTTGCTGTATCCCCTGCTGAATCTATAACTTCTTCTTGTTCCGATTCGGATGCTCCTTCTGCATCCGTCCCCTCTTCAACCGGCTCATCCTCTCCTGCATTTTCTTCAAATCCCGAAAGGATATCTTCCAAACTGATCTGACCTGTAATCTGATCGTCCTCTTTTGTTTCAGCGGCCGCTTCCGCTTGCGCTGCCTCCTCCGCTTGCGCGGCTTCTTCTGCTTGTGCCGCCTCTTCCGCTCTTGCGGCTTCTTCTGCTTGTGCCGCCTTTTCTGCTCTTGCGGCTTCTTCCGCTTTCGCCTCTTCTTCTGCCTGTAATGCGGCGCGGCGTTTTTCCTCTTTCAAACGACTTACCATGTCTATATCTGCAACCGACTCAATCTCTCCGATCGCCTGCTCCAGATCCGCAAGACCTTCTTCATCCTCGATCTCATCTTTTCTTACCGGACGGAATTTGATCTGGGATGTATTTCCCATATCCTTTTCTTTGCCGAATTCCGACTCCTCTTCATCCTCAAAGTCAAAATCCATCGCTCCTGTTTCCGTCAAATCGAACTCCGACTCTTCTTCGTCTTCAAAATCAAAGTCCATCGCTCCCGTTTCCGTCAAGTCAAACTCCGGCTCTTCTTCATCTTCAAAGTCAAAGTCCATCGCTCCCGTTTCCGTCAAATCAGATTCCGACTCTTCTTCATCTTCAAAATTAAAATCCATCGGAGCTGTCTCGTCTTGGAAATCATCTGCCGTCAATTCTTCCAACTCCGGATGAAGAAGTTTTCTCAATGCAACGTCTAACGGCATCGTATCTCCCAGTTTCTTTTTAGCAGGCTGCCTTTCTTCTTCCGGCTCTGCGGTTGTCTCCAGCACATCCGGTCCTTTTATTCCTTCCGGTACGCGCTCCTCCGGCTCATCGACTCCTTCTGCTTCGGAAACATCCGTCGGCAGATGTGCGTCTTCTGTCTGCCCGGCATCTTCCGCATCTATCGGCACCTGCTCGTCCTGTTCAACATGATCCTCTGCATCCTCCGCCGGTGAATCCGCTTCTAACGCCTTGATCTCGTCGGCTTCCCACGCTTCCGTATCTACTTCCACCGGGTCGTTCGGCAAAGTGATCTCTCTTACTCCTTCTGAGATCGTTTCCGGCATCATGTCCGGAACAAGTTCCTCCATTCCCTTCGGAACTCGTGCGTTCACCTGCTGTTCGGCAGCGAAATCAGCATCGGCAACTTCGGAGTCGGCAGCCATAAGTTCAGCTCCCGGCAAACCGTTTTCTTCTTCCTCCTGCTCGGATTCATCTGCCTCTGCATAAGAAAAAATATCAGGAATCTCCTCTGTCTCCTCGGACGTCCTTGCATAACGCTTATCGTACTTTTCCTGCTGGGAAGGAGTCAGTGGTTTGTACTGCATCTTCAGTTCCATCGCCTTATAGACATACTGCCCCTCGCTGAACCAAAGAATCAAATCGTCACACTCTTCCAGACATTCTGATGTCATACCGGCTTCCTGATACAGCTTCGCCAGTTCATATGCCCACTCTTCAATATATTCGGATTTCTTATATTCTTCAAGAGCTTCGATCTGCTGCTCGATCGGCGCCCTCTGCGCGCGGAGAATCTTATATCTTAAAATGTACTGATTCGGGTCTTTCGGCGCGATCTGCATAAACTCATCGTAAAAATCGATCGCCTCATCGACATTTCCCGTCTTAAGAGCCAATCCGCACAGACGGCTGATAATCTTACGGCTTCCTTCCGCCCGCTGATATGCAAGCGTCAAAATGTCATATCCCTTCTGATATTCTCCGGTTTTTTCATAAATTTCACTGACGTTTGACAACATCACTGCATTGCGCACGCGCCTCCAGTCAATTTCATCTGCGATCGCCGCCGCTCTGCTGTACGCGCCGCTCTCCATAAGTTCGAGCATCCGTTCAGTCTTTGATTTATATTCGTATTTATCCACCGCATTCACCTCATTAAAAAATAGTTTTGTACAGGGCAGTGTCTTTCCTTCTATGTTTCTTTACATACTATATCTTTCAATATTTTATCATATGCATTTCGCAATGTCAAAAAAATGCACCCTCAATTAACATTGAAGATGCATTTTTATAATCTATTTAATTTTTTCATATTCTCTTTATTTTTAAATCGGAGGCAAATATTAGATTCTGTTCCTGTAAGACCTCTGCCATTGTTATTTGATCTGCGGTCGATTTATTAAGACCTGCTTATTAAATCTTCCCTCCTTCAATTAACAAATTCGAGTTCATAACAGTATCCTTATCACATATCACTTACGTTCCTTGTTTCCGGTACCACCACACATATTAAACCCGATATGCACGAATGATAATCTACTCAATGTTTCTTTACACATCTTTTGAAATTCTGCTATATGTGGTATCTATATTCAATATGTCTGCAAATGTTAAATCTTTCTGATCTCTATCCGGACTTCCAACTCTCCGATCAATTCTTTCGTTATTTTTATTCCGGATCATCTATCCTTGAGCAAAGGTCTCTTCTCCACAGGAACTTACACTTGCCGTACCACTAACATATTGATGATTCACTGAAATCACGCTGTCCATTGGTCTTTCCCTCCTGCTATCCGTTTATTTTTAATCTAATCGGGCAACTGATACGATGCCTTCTTAGTTAAATATCCTTTTGAGATGCTTTTGTTTTTATTTTGTTGTATCTCTTTTGGATGTCTTTATAATATCACCTGAGTTTTATTTTGTCAATACATTTTTATAAAAAACTTTAAATAATTACATTTTACTTTTATATTGTATGAATTTTCTGACAATGTTGCTGTCTCTGCAAAAAAGAATAAGGCGTCCGTTACCGAACGCCCTATTCCATAAAAGCTTAAATGTTTACTGCCTTAATCAAAAGACAAGTTTTCACTATGCTCTTTTTCTTCTAACCGCTACATAAGCAATTACCGACATTCCCGCAAGTACAAGCCACAGAGCTACATGTGCCGTATCTCCTGTCTGTACGCTTCCGCCCTGTGACGGAGTTGACGGAGTCTGCGGATCATTCTTCGGCGGAGTCTGTGTCTTCGTCAAACCTTCTGCCGCTGAATTCAACTGTGCCAAAGCAGCTTTTACCTGATCTGCTGTTGCAGCCTCGTTATCCAAGATTGCCTTAGCAGATTTCAGAGCGTTTTCAAACTTCGCCCAGCTCTCTGCTGTGTAACCGTCGTTCTTCTTATCTTTGTACTTGTCGTAAGCTGCCTGAAGCTCGCTCTTATCAACAGACGGTTTTCCGGAAAGCTTCAATGCTACGCGAGCGTCTCTTAACGCATTAAGCGCTGCGTCTACCGCTGCCTGATCACTGTTGCTGTTGTCTTCCACGATTGCTTTTGCCGCTTTCAGCGCATCTGCATATTCTTTCCAAGAATCTGCTGTATAGTCTGCCTCTTTCAGATCTTTATACTCTTCGATCAAAGCTTTCAATGCATCTGTGTTTCCACGCTGTACAAGCGCTGTAACCGCATCGTTCAACGCTTTTGCTGCTGCATCGATCTCCGTCTGATCTTTGCTGTCTTTCAGTACCTTTTCTGCATCTGAAAGAACTGTTTTCATTGCTTTGTAAGAATCTGTTGTGTACAAGTTCGCATCAGCCGCTTTCGCTGCATCGATTGCTGCTTTTAACGCCTCTTTATTGATCTGCTCTACTTTTACTAATGCTGTATGAGCATCTTCTAACGCTTTCTTCGCTGCGTCTACCGCTGCCTGATCAAGATTGCTGTTGTCTTTCACAACTTTTTCTGCCGCTGTCAACGCATCTGTGTACGCTTTCCAGGAATCTGTTGTGTAGTCTGCCTCTTTCAGACCTTCTGCTTTATATTCTGCGATCAAAGCTTTCAACGCATCTGTGTTTCCACGTTCTACAAGCGCAGCAACCGCATCATTCAAATCTTTTGCTTTCGCATCGATTGCCGCCTGATCCTTACCGTTTGTCAGAAGTTCTTCTGCTTCTGCAAGAACTTTTTCCATTGCATTGTAAGAAGCTGTTGTATATGCGTTTTCGTCTTTTGCTTTTGCCGCATCTACTGCTGCCTGCAGTTTGCTCTTATCAAGCTGCGGATCTACCGGAGCTTTTACGAGAGCTTCTTTTGCCGCTTTCAATGCGTCTTTCGCCGCATCTACTTCTGCCTGTGTCTTATTGCTGTTGTCTGCCACGATTCCATTTGCAGCTTCAAGAGCTTCTTCGTATTTCACCCATGTCTCATGTGTGTAATCCGCTTCTTTCAGTTCTTTGTACTCTTCAATAAGAGCTTTCAATGCATCTGTGTTTCCGCGTTTTGCCAATGCTGCATGTGCATCTTCTAACACTTTCTTCGCTGCATCTACCGCCGCCTGATCGCTGTTGCTGTTATCTGTTACGATTGCGTCTGCCGCATTCAGAGCAGTCTCATAAGCGCTCCATGTAGATGTTGTATGATCCTCTGCTTTCAAATTCTCTTTTGCGTACTGATCGATCAAAGCTTTCAGATCTGTTACATCTCCGCGAGCAACAAGTCCTTTCACAGCTTCAGTTAATTCTGCAACCATTGCGTCGATCGCATCTTTTGTACCGTTTACAAGAAGCTGTTTTGCTTCTGCAATTTTAGCTTTTACCGGCTCTGCACTTGTTACTGTACTTGTTTCAACTTTCTTCTCTGCGTCTGCGATTGCTTTCTTCAGAGCGGATGCATCTACAAGTTTAGCTTCTGCGCCTTCCAGTTTCTTAATCATAGCAGCTACTTCTTCCTGTGTCTGTGCTCCTGTCGCCACAAGATCATATCCTTCTTTAAGAAGAGCATTAAACGCTGCTGCGCTATCTGTTGTTGCGTTAGACGTATCTACCGCTGACAATACGCTCAATCTTTCGATCAAGGCTGTAATGTCTACGCCCGGTGTCTCGCCTTCTTCCGGTTTTGTTCCGTATACTTCAAGCTCTACAACGTGGTTTGTTGTTGTGTCATTGTTTGCTCTTCCGTACATGTAAACGCGAACAAACTGTGCTTTCGTTCCTTCCGGAAGCGTCCATGATTTACCCTGTGCAGTTTCTGCATAGTCTTCATCGAATTTTTCCGGTGCTTGTGTATACAGTTTATGAACATTCTGATCATCCGCATTATAGACGATTGTAGCTTTTCCTTCTGCAAAGTCTGTTTCTTTTTCTGCTACAGCTACTACTGTATCGCCATATGTTCTACCATCGCCCCAGTAACGATACAGTGACAGAGAGTTCACATCACATACAGCGCCTAAATCAACCTGCATATAAGATGATTCACGTCTATTGTCCGCACCGAACTCGGCATAGTTTGAACCAAAATCAGTTTTGTTTCCGTCAACAGCCATAGACATCGGTCTGTCGCCGCCTTTTGCTGCATCTGTGTCATCTGCCGTCCATTTTGCCGTTACATTTGCATCCTTTGCAATGTTCTTTGCTTCTACTTTCTCTCCATAGATCGCAAGATCACCGACTGTAATATACTTATTTTCATCAGTTGCTTGCCAGTGATAAGAAGACGTTCCACTGATACGTACATATCTAGCTTCCTGTGCCTCAAATGTAACTTCTGCCGGGAAAAGTGTCTGATCATTCTTATTCACAATCTTGTCCGAAAGATCAAGCCCGTTTTCTCCTGTTACCGAAGTCCATGTATCCTCTCCGTCTTTTCTAATTTCTACAATCAAATTCTTAATATTACCTGTACAATGCCAGTAATTCTTTGCATCCTTATAATAACGCGGTGTGTAGTCAACCTGATCCAATTTATACGTCGCACCCAAGTCAACTTGCAGCCATGCATTATCGCTGCTTACAGTACCTTCTTCCACTTTCTGACTTGTCCAGTATGTCGTGTTATCTCCATCTAAGACTTTATCTTTACTTCCTTCGCTCGTCTCAGAAACTGTGATCATATCATTTGTAAGTTTAAGTTTCGCAAGTCCTTCCTGCTCTCCGAGATTAGCCACTTCATTATAACCGTATGCGATATCATATACTGCCGCCGCTGTCACACCTTCACCTGCTGTGATCGCAGCTTTCTTAACTTCATGAAATCTGTTCTTTTCATTATAAGCAGATCCTTCCAGTGTTCCGTCTACATAAAGTTTCAGCATACCGTTGTTTTCTTTCACACCTACTACTTTATGCTCTGCTCCGTCATTGATTGACTTGCCGGAAACTGCTGTCGCACCATTCAGTGTGAAGGATGCTTTTCCTTCTGCTGTTACTTTCAGTTCGTACTGACCATTCTGGCTTACGAGTGACTTATCTGTTGCCGTTGTGTTTACAGCCGCATATACTGTGAATCCATTATTGGAATTCAGTGATCTGTCCGCTGCTGCAATTTCTCCTGCTTCTGCAATCGCTTCTTTTTCAACGATCGCACTGTCTTTGTGATATACAACAGATGCAGCTTCAGTAGCTTTGTTGCCCGACATGTCTTTAATATCCTGCGGAATTACTTTTACTGTAGCTTCGTTTGCCGGAGCTTCTGCTAATACGATATGATATGTTGTATCGTCTGCGCTCTTCTTAATAGAAGAAACTTTTGCGTTTTCTACTTTAAAGAGGTTTCCTGATACTTTCTCATCGAATTTTACTGTAAGTTCTTTCGCACCGTCTGTCATGATTCTGTCGATCTTCGGCGCTGTTGTGTCTTTTTCTGCTGAAACACGTAAGATACGCACTTCGTTCGGTTTCAAGTTCACTGTGTATTCTTGACCATACTTTAATGTACCTGTCTGAGCAGACTTATCGGAAAGAAGATAGCTGTGCTCTAAGTAGTAGTTTAATGTGCCTGCACCTTCTGCAACGCCCATTGTACGGTCGAATGTGAACTTGATTGTCTTATCTGCATTTGCAGATGGGTTACGGAGTGAAATAATTCCGTCCGTTCCGTCGAAACATGAGAATCCGTATGCTTCTGCCTGCGTTTGGTCTGACAGATCTCCGTTACTCAGTTTTGTAATATCCGGTTTCCCTCCGATCATCTTGGAATTTTTGAGCATATGATAGTTTTCTTCTGCCCACTCAAGGAATTCTCCTGTGATCTCGTATTTTCCATCTGTCATAATACTGTCAGAGTAGTACAACTCCCAAAATGCCGTTCCACGAGTAGACAACATGTACAGATAGTTCTGGAAATCTTCATCTGTAGCAGTATTAACTGTCATTCCTGTTCCTTCTTTTCCGTAAATCGGATCATGGTTGTACAGATTCTGAAGCGGGAACTGGAACTGATGATTCTTCAGGAAGTCATAGTAACAAGCGTCACGATATGTAATCTGCTTATTCATCTTTGTTGTTCCGAAAGATGCATCCTTCTGATCATGTACGCACTGAATCCATACAGAGTTCGCCCACTGTAAATACCACGGACTCGGGTTTACATAACATGTAAGAGAGATCCAGAGTTTATTAATTCCGTCCTCTTTTTCACTCTGACGAACCGCTTCCATCAGATCGATCCATGCTTCCCACAGATCAGTCACATGATACATCTGGTGATAACCGCCTGTCATATGGTGATTAGACTCACTGTATACCGGAACGCCGTCTGCTCCGCCTAAATTGTTGAAATGATTATACTGAGCAGTATCTGCAAATCCATCCCATTTCCAGTAGTTGACAACCCAATCTTGCTGCCATTTAATCGCCATCTTTTTAAAATTCTCTACATATACACGGTCTGCAACGTCGATAGAATGTCCTGCTTTACTTCCTTTTTGTGCCCTCTCAATAATATTTGCTAATGTAGTGTAGAAGTTATATCCGCCTCTCGGTCCAACCCATACTCCAAAGTTACTTCCGAACTTCTTAACAAGTTCGCTGGACGGTGTCAATCCCTCCGGGAATTTCTCATTAAATGTCCAGAAACCTTCGGTATTCTCTATTGCTCCCGATTGTGCGTGTGACCCTGCTCCTATCGAACCATCATTATACGCATTCCATCCATCATCTACAACGTAAGAATCCAACGGACGAACTTCTGCTTTATTCAACTCACGATCAATTTCAATGAACGAAGCCAAAATATTTTCATCACTGATCTTCATCATGTTGTCGAACCATGAATTGTACTGTGTACGGAACTCTGACGGAGTTGCGATTGACTTGATGTACTCGAAGAAGTCTGCCTGAATAACTTCCTGCTCTGTACTTCTTGCCGCACCTGCAACTGTCTGCCATGTCACATACTTATCGTCTGTTGTCAACTGATTATCTTCTTTCAGTCTGCTGAACGTCTTACCACTGTAATAACGCATAAATCCTGTTCCGTTTACGATCTCTGTATCCGCTGCCGGGAACTCACATCCGAAGAACATTCCCTGAATGTAGATCGGCTGTCCGAGGTTCGCTTTGAACTCTTCCATCTGAACAACGCCGCCTTGACCTCTCGGAATTGTCCACTGTGCATCGGACTCTGCCACTTTCAGAGACTCAAGGTCGATATAGTCGATCTCAGCATCTGCCATCTTGTCATCCGGCACGTCGATCTCAAGGAATTTACGCATGAAGTGATCGCCTTCGTACATTACGATTACTTCGTCGATTGAATACTCTACGTTTTTGTGAGTGTACGGTTTGAAAGAAAATGTTACTTTCTTACCTGTTTTCTCTTTACCGTTGATCGTTGCCGTTGTATCTTCGACTTTGACTGCCTCATTGCCGTCTTTCAGCTCTAAATCGCTTGTCTCAAATGCACGGTCATCCGTATCTACCGGAGCTTTATCTGCGTGGAGATTAAATTCTGCTCCGCCGGCAAATCTTTCCCCATTGTTTGAAGATGTTGCTACGAACTTAATCTGTTTCGCAGTACATGCTTCTTTCAAGTTTACATAGATCGGGTTCGTACCATTATATTCAAATTCGCCTTCTGCGATCGGCTCTCCCCAATCTTCGGATTCATAATCAAGTTTGTTTTCTGCTGTTGATGCGTACAGCTTGTACCCCTTAATATTTCCGTTTGTGTTTTCTCCTTCTTTTCTCGGTGTATAAGAGAAAGACTGGAATGTCACATCTTTTCCGAATGTGATTACTACATTATGCGGATAGTCCTGATCACCTTGTCCAGTCCCCCCCCCATAATTTGAATGCCAGATACTCTCTGTTCTTCCATCTAACAAGTTAGATGCCGGTCCATCTGAGTCTCCGCTCGCATTCTGGTAGCTGTCTGCCGTTGCTGTCCAGCCGTCACGGTTGATTGCCTCTAAGGTAATCGATCCTTTTTGCTCTTTCGTTGTCTTAACAACGAATTCTTCACTTCCTTCTTGCGGAGTGAAGGTTGTTCCTTCTCCACCAGTTCTTTTGTTCACAATTTCAGTCGTGGACAATTTTTTGTCCGCTGTTGAAAATGTTCTTTTGATGGCATCGTTTCCGATTGTAACAGTATTATCTTTCTGCTCAACGGTTACTTTACCATACGGAACTGCAGTTTCATTTTCTGCCGCTCCGGCAACTGATGTTGTGGAGAAGACGCTCGTCACAACCATAGCTGCTGCGAGCGCTGCACTGAAAAATTTCTTTTTCATAATATTCTCTCCTTTCCCCGTGAAATTGTTATGTTTTTCACAGTCTGCATCTATTTTATGATAACATATTCCCTGTCATTTCGGTACATCCAATATCCTTTTCGTGATATTTACTTAATTTGTGTCAATTTAATCAATGTTTTTTTAAGATTTTATCGGTTTTTCTTAAGAATTCTTCTTTTTATTTTCCGCAATTTATTAAGACGACTATAATATCCTGTTTATGTCAGGAAATAAAGGGAATCCTGTAAATAACACTTAAAGGAGTTGCATTATATATGAAGAAACTCATTTATCCGGCAGCGCTTATTCTGCTTTTTATTATATTGACAACGACAATTCTGCCTGCCGACGCCGTCTACGGATCGAATACGGACTGGCTCTCCCAACATGCCGCTCTTGCGGAAACGATCCGTGACGCCTGCGTGGAACAGCACACGCTTCTTCCCGACTGGATCGATCTCGGAAGCGGAAGCAGCGGATATCAGTTTTCTTATTATGGATTTTTAAGACCTGATATTTTGATCGGATGTCTGTTTCCGCAGATTCCTATGGTTTACATCCTGATCGGCTATATGCTTGCACTTTATCTCGCTTCCGTTCTTTTATGTTATATGTGGCTGCAAAGCGAGGATATTTCCCCGTTCTTTTCCTTCATCGGAAGCGTTTTATTTTTGACTGCGGGATGTCTTTTCCATATGCATCGTCAGATCATGTTTGTCAATTATCTGCCGTTTTTGATCCTTGCTTTTTTGTGCGTGAAGAAACGTAAGTTTCGCTTTCTCCCTCTTTGTATGCTTCTGATCTGCCTGCACAGCTTCTATTTTGCGATCGCCGCATTTGCCGCGATCGGCTGGTACTGGCTGAGAACGGAAAAAGAGACATTTTGGAAAGATTCGTTTTTCAAAAAATATATCCCTTCCGCCGTTCTTTCCGTATGCATGGCGGCGGCGCTCCTTCTGCCGACAGGACTTGTACTGATGGAGCACAGACGAAGCGGCGGCGGATTTTCTCTTTTGAAAATATTAGAGCTTTTCGGACCGAATATCTCTATGAACGGCATCTTGTTTAACGAATACGGACTGGGGCTTACATTGATCTGCTTTTACACGATACTTGCCGGATTAAATAAAAAAAATCCTGCCAAAAAAGAATTCTTTCCTGACAGCGTTTTATTTTTATCTTTCGGATTGTTCGGTATCTTTTCTTACATTTTAAACGGAACGCTCTACGCCAGACCGAAGATACTTATTCCGTTTCTGCCGCTGTTCATCCTGCACTGCGTACGTTACTTAAAATCAGCGCACACCGAAACAGACCGCGTTTCATCGTATCCGCTCTATCCGTTTGCCGTAATGCTTCCGCTTGGTCTGCTCTGGTTCAGTCAAGTTCAGTTTCCGTGGATTTTGATCGAACTTGGTATTCTGTTTTTATTTTGCCTGATACAAAGACGGAAACAAAACCTTATTTTGCAAATGTTTAAAAATCCCCGCATTTTTGCCCGGGTAGAATTACTCGTCTATCTGCTCATACTGATCGCCCCGGTCGGTATGTATATTACAACTGCCAGAAAGGAAAACTGGGTAAAGAAAGCAGATGTTTCGGCAAAAGAAACTTACACAAAACTTGCGGAAATTCCGATGGATCCGCTCTATCATTTTGACAGCCTGACCGAACCGCTTGCAAACGGAAACCGCGCCCCAGAAGCGAAAATAACAAGAAGTTCTATGTATTCTTCTGTGACAAACAGCGCTTACTCCGACTTGTATTATGACGTGCTGAATACACCGATCCGAATCAATAACCGGATCGCGCTGCTTACTTCCGATAATCCGTTCATGCTTCATCTTCTTGGCGTTCGGTATATCGAGACAGAAAAAGATCATATTCCCGCCGGGTATACGCCTCTGTATTCTTCGGCAAAAGACACGGTGGTCGCAGAGAATAAAAACGTGCTTCCGAATGTTTATTTTACATCGGATACAATCTCTGAAAAAGAGTTTGACCGTTTCAATCAAATCGAACAGTTGGAAGCGATTTCCCGCAAAACCATAATAGAAAACACTTCCACTGATACGGACAGCGACGTTTACCTCCCCGGAAAGTTTATCACTCCTTTTGCCCCGAAACTGTCGGCAGACGGCAAACTTCCCGATAGTTTGACTATCAAAAAGACTGCCGATAAGTATGACATAATCTCAAAATGTCAACAATCGTTGACATTTTATGTTGAAAATACAGGTTTTGGCAACATTTTGTTGCTTTCTTTCCAGGTGGATAATAAAACGATCGATCCTGTTGTCATCGACATTAACAACATACGCAATAAGCTTTCGGGACTATTTGCGCCTTACCCAAACGGAAACAATACGTTTCACTATCAGTTTTCAGCGGACAGTGACTCGGGTATGACAAAACTAAAGGTTACTTTTCCAAAGG
>OLNV01000976.1_pt1 | contig 20356 bp, 22 predicted proteins | sample 1672891 | NCBI WGS metagenome assembly OLNV01 (sample SAMEA3136734, study PRJEB25190) | human gut metagenome | biome: human gut; feature: human-associated habitat; material: faeces | place: Austria | collected 2013 | reverse complement strand
TTGATGCCCGGCTCGGTGGCAGTAGGCTCCTTGGTGATAACGCCCTCGTCCCACTGATGCTCCTCGTTGACGGGGATATCGCGGACATGCTGCTTATCGTTGCAGCGCTCACAGACCTTATCTACGCTGCCAGCGTCCTTGCAGGTAGCGGGAGTAGTGACTTCCTTGTACTCATGACCCAGTGCAGGGAGGATGTTGTCCTTGAAGGACTTGGTGGCGTCTTCCACGCACTCGTGCATGGTATAGCCGTCCTCAGTGCAGGTAGGAGCGACCACGGTCTCGTTGTAGGTGTAACCCAGAGCCGGAATGCTCTCAGTGTAGGTATCACCACAGTTGTGGCAGGTGAAGGTCTTGACACCGTTCTCGGTGTAGGTGGGCTTGGTGGTCACAACGCCGTCATCGTAATCGTGACCGGTTGCGGGGATGACCTCGGTGTAGGTATGGCTCTTGTCGTTCTGGCAAGTGAAGGTCTTGACGCCATCCTCAGTGCAGGTAGCAGCCTTGGTGACAACGCCGTCATCGTAGTTATGACCCAGCGCGGCAATCTCCTCGGTCTTAGTCTCGGTGCAGCCATCGTTCAGGCACTTGTAGGTCTTCACGCCGGAAGCCTCACAGGTAGCGGGCGTGGTGACAGTGCCATCATCCCACTTGTGCCCCAGAGCCGCGATTTCCTCGGTCTTAGTCTCTGTGCAGCCATTACGGGTGCAGGTATAGGTCTTAACACCAGCTGTCGTACAGGTCGCTGCTGTTGTGACTGTACCGGTATCCCAGGCATGCCCCAGTGCATTCGTATAATCGCGTTTTTCGGTCAGAGCGGAATCCTGGTCGCAGATGTAAACGGTATAACCCTTCTCTGTACAGGTAGGCGCTACCGTATTGCCCTTATGCCAGGTCTTTTCGACCATCGGGATATCTTCCGTGTAAGTAGCACCGCAGGAGGTGCAGGTAAAGGTCTTAACACCCTTCTCATAGATGGTAGCGGGCTTTGTGACCTTACCGGCATCGTAGGCGTGCGGCAGTTTTGCCTTGTAATCGCCCTTATAGGTCAGACCGGGGACTTCGTTGCACTCATAAATGGTATAACCCTCAGCGGTGCAGGTCGGAGCAACAACGCTCTTGATATGATAGGTCTTGTCGAGAGACGGGATTTCCTCGGTGCGTGTCTCATCGCATTCCTTGCACTTGAAGGTCTTGATACCGGTCTCGGTATAAGTAGCAGCCTTCGTGACTGTACCGCCATCCCAGCTGTGTCCCTTTGCCGGAACAAAGCGGTCATTGTAGTTCATGCCGCCCCACTCGTTGCAGATATGCTCATCATAGCCCTGCGTGGTGCAGGTGGCGTCATGATGGCGCACGGTGAAGGTGTAGACGGGCTGAGACTTCTTCTCGGCGGGAGTGGCAGCGGGAGTCACAGCAGCAGGCTTCTGGGCAGGAGTCTTGGTGCCGGTGGTGGTTTTATGGGTGTTGTAGACGGGAGCCTTGGCGGGACCATCCTTAGTAGAAACATTGTCGGGGTTCGAGTTCTGGCTGGCAGCGGGCTTCTCAGCCTTGTCGGAAGCGGCCTCAGACTCAGCGGTCTTGTTCTCGGTGCTGGCAGCATTGGAATCGGGCTTGCTCTCGGCTTCACTCTCAGCCTTGCTCTCGGACGCCGCCGCGCTGGTATCTTCCTTCTCGGCAGTGTCGGGGGGTTCGGACTGTGCGGTGCTTGCAGAATCGCTCAGGCTGGTGGAAGGAGCAGAAGAGGCAGCATCCTGATTCTTCTTGCCCTTACATCCGGTAACAGAGATTGCGACTGTAGCAGCCATGGCAACTGCAAGCACATTCTTCATCATAGACTTTTTGCGCATGATTTTACTTCTCCTTTTTACTGTGTGGGGTGAGTCCCCACATCAACGAAACGATGTGAAGAGCGGAGGACTTCTGATATTTCGTTTTCCCTGTCGCTCTATATGCATTATACCACATTTTTCCTTGAAAGTGTACTGAGCACAACCATGATTAACGTAATGTTCACAAATCGCAACAGAATCCGAGAGGCTCCTATCGGAGAAAAAACGATTCTGGTACGATGAAAAGAAGCGCAAATATGTAAAAAGCAGCCGGGTACAGAGTGTATCCGACTGCTGATGGCGGATAGGGTAGGATTCGAACCCACGGACGCGGATGCATCTCTGGTTTTCAAGACCAGTTCCATAAACCACTCGGACACCTATCCAAGAATCAGAGAGTGTTAGCCGCAGAAATCTGCGTTGCCCGCCATCTACCGCGTGGAGGTCGCTCTCAAAAGATGGCTGACGAGACGAATTTGTCTCGCCCATGCCGCAGCCGTTTTCGCCACTCGGCATGATGTTTTCGGCTTGACGTAACCCTGTGTAAATGACCCTCAGGTGGGGGCGGTGCGGGCAGGATTATCGTCTTCGTGGTGTAGTTAAGGAGTACCGCACCAAATAAATGACCGTACTGCGCTTGTGTAACAGTACAATGCACGCCCAGAGACGATTTCCAAGATGGAGATGTGTCTGGTGGTGGAAGCAAAGGGATTCGAACCCTCGACCCCCTGCTTGCAAAGCAGGGGGTCTCCCAACTGAGCTATGCCCCCATGATGGCGGGAAAGACCCGCCAGTAATTACGCGTAATGAAGTTCGCCGTACTGTTTGACCTCGCGCTCCAGATGCAGCGGAATGGTCTTGTTGCTCTTCTGCGTGATATCCTCACGCGTCAGAAGGCGCTCATCAACGCCAGCTGCTTGCAGTACTTCGTACAGGTTCGAGGGGCCGGTGCCGTCGTAACCCGCAGTCAAGCCATTGACTTGCAAAGCGAAGCCGTGCAGATGCGGTGTCAGACCCGGTACAAAATCGAGTTCAACAACGACTTCGTTACTGTTCTCGTTCAAGCGCTTGACCGAGAGAGCACGGATGTTCTGACTTCCGAAGGTCTCAATCAGCTTCTTAGCCGCCGCTGCGGTTTCAATCGTTGATGTGCCTTCGACATTGATAATTGCCTGCTCCATCGGAATCATCTCCTTCCTACTTAGAGTTGTCATGCGCTATAGCAGATAACGCTCTGCCGTGCGGGGCTTTACGTTGCCCATTCGTGTTCGGTTCCGGCTACGACGACTTCCGTAAGGATTTAGCCAACCGTCAGCAAGTGCATGCCCCCGCTGACAGCTTCTTGGGCGGATTCTCAAAGAGCGCGTCACCCAATCGGACCGTGGAGCTTGATGGCAGACTCGAACTGCCGACCTGCGCGTTACGAATGCGCTGCTCTACCAACTGAGCTAACCAAGCACGGTAGGGTGTTTTATGCTGGTTATCACCCCTCAGCGAGGAAGCCAACCTCGCGTCCAGCACCATCCGGTAGCAACCCCGGAGGATTCTGCGCTGTATCCTCTCCGATGTTTTTCAGCACCATTCGCGACTGATGCTGAGACTTTCGGATACCTTCAGGTGCAGCACCTGTTTGCCGATTGATTTTTTGGCTGTCCGTTGGCATTCGACAGCGGACCACAAGTGGACCATGCTCGCCAAATTTAATGTCGTGGCGTACGGTGACGGCGACGGTGGAGCGGGCAGCGGGATTCGAACCCGCGTGACCAGCTTGGAAGGCTGGTGTATTAACCCCTATACGATGCCTGCATGAGAAAAAGCGGGTGAACCCTCTCTTAGCCCCGCCATGATGTCCGTTTAGTAGGTCGTCATCCCCGAAACATCATCTTTATGTCTCTTAGCGATTCCGCGAATCTCTGCGTGGACGATACGAAAGAATCCGGAAAAGCATTTTGGACACTGGTCAACTTCAATTCAAGCCCTGCCGTTACTTCCCTGTCAATTCGGGTCAACGGAATGCTATGGGCTGTGTAAGACTGCGGCAAACTTACCAGATGCCGCGCAGCAGTCTCGCCTTTTTCGGCTATGTCGCGTCTGGCTGCGCCCCGGCTTAACGGGGATGCTCGTACGATGCATGCTTAGCGGGACGAGATTTGTTGTTTCTGCGCCGAAGCACAAGAGGAAGCACTCGCCCACGCGGCTTCCTGACCGTTTAGGATACCGTTTGCACAGGGAATGCAATGCGGTTCCTGAAAGGACATTCGTCAGTGACAATCATAGTCGCTGTCCACCACCCGCCGCGTGGAGGCTGTCCCATCGGGTGGCTGAGTGCTCCGAGGTATAGACGCACTCAGATAGGCGCTACCTATTATGGTGTTTTAAGGCGGGAGCTGCCCGCCATCAGGCAAATCAGTACATCGGTGTGACCCTTTCCTTGATTTTGACATTCGGACGCGGTAATTACTGCATCGGAGTGCCCTCCCTGTTTTATTTGACCTGCTAGAATCGCTTCCAACAGGTCATGGCTCTGGCAGGTGGAGTTGAACCACCTTTTCCCGTGCGCTGCGGGCGAATTAACCATGGTGCATTGCAACCTTCGTATTCGATACCAGAATATTTCGGTCATTTTACGTCCGACCGATTGACATGAATAGCCGGTTTAACGTCATGGCATGGACGATGGGTGCGGAGACAGGACTTGAACCTGCAACCGCCAGCGTATGGGGCTGGTAAGCTACCTTTGCTATACTCCGCGTGGCGGGTCGTACTGGGTTCGAACCAGCGACGCTCGGATTAACAGTCCGATGCTCTGCCGACTGAGCTAACGACCCAAGAGAAAAGACATTTGCCACGGGGAGCTCAATACCCGTGTTACCGCCGCTCGCCGCGAGGAGGCTGTCTTTATGAGCGGCAACTCTTATGGGATACCAGATACGATGCTTGCCGCCGCTCTACAACCAGCTGCAAGCAGATGTGTATGTAAGTGTGTGTAAAACTATGATGTTGTTTCGGAGCATATCTGGTATCTTCTAAGAGTTTTATGTTATCTGCGAAGATGTTTGCCAAGCTAAGGGAGGTTAAGCCTGTTGCCCGATGCCGACCGCGTGGAGGTCATCTTCCCGGCATCAGCTTCCGACAGGATTCGAACCTGCAACCTGCTGCTTACAAAACAGCTGCTCTGCCATCTGAGCTACAGAAGCATATTCGGGAGAAGTAACTCTCCCGAAAAAATGGGTAAATTACCCTACTACCAATTATCTGCTTATCTGCAATTCGCATATTTTGTCAACACAAAAGCGCCACATACAGTGTCCAGAACGGAATATGTTGTGCATAAGCACAACATATAGTACTTTCTGTTTCTGTACTTGCATTATACCATATTTTGGCGCGAAAGTGTATCAAATACAAGTATGATTTACAAAATATTCAAACACTTTCCCAGGCTCGATGCGTTCCGGGAATCGTAGACTCCTGTTGCCGACGCGGTGCATCCTGTGGTCAATGACATCAGAACGGCGCATCTGTTCCGCGTTCACGCAAAAGCCTGTACCGTAGTATTGCATGTAGTTACTTCGTTGCTCTTTATTTTCCGCAGCCCTTCCGAAAGGTCTTCGTTCATCGTGGACGAACACCGTATCCGAGCACAGAGCGAAATCGAGATAGTGCATTGCCGCCATGCGCTCAAAGACATATATCTGCCTGGTCTCGGTGAAATAATAAAAGATATAGTCAGCTTCCTTATACAGCCATCCCTTCGAGTGCTTGGCTATCGCTTTTTGGTATTTTCCAAACCGCAGCAGCTTGTCATCTTCGCCGATTGCGAAACTATTCACCGCTGTTTCGAGGAAGACATTTCCGGTTTTGTAGGTGTCAGCCTTGGCTTCAACCGTGAACGAAGAGCCGTCCTTCCGGTATACAACGAAGTCGATGTCGTCTTCCTGATATTTCTTGTCATCCCGTACATCCGAAAATCCTGTAATCCTGTCCTTGTGCTTTTCACAATAGTAGTCAAGATAGTGCATGGTGACAGATTCACCAATCAGACCTACCTTCATCTGACCCGCCATGTTATAGGGAGTCTTGTTTTTCTGTCTGTACAAGGGTATTACCTTACGATGTTACCGCAAAACGGGCACTTTGCGCCTTTTCGGCAAATGTCAGCAATCGAAGGCGTCCAGTTTTTGTCTTTGCCGTACCCGCATGCGGTGCATACGAGCGGGATATTTTTGCAGCTGCCGGTCGTATACATGTCGGGGCCGAATTCGTTTTCAGGATGCCACAAAGCGGCGATTTGAGGGCATGCAACTGATACTAAAGGTTTCCTTGCTGTCTTGGCGTAGTGGGCTCTCATGACCTTTCTCAGTGAGTTTCTGGCGCATTCGGGACATCCGGTATGTACTTCCCCGGACCCGCAGGCAAAAGCAATCATCGGATGCCATTCTCCGTTTGCGCCGTACCCGCAATCCTTGCAGACAAGGTATACATGCCTTGCGCTTCCGGAAGTCACTCGCGTGGGCGGGAACTCATTAAGTGTCGGATGCCACTGTGCAGCAATTTCGGGATGAACGGTAGCTACATCATTGACGCCTTCGACAAGGACTTTTCCGGAACACGCCGGGCATCCGCCGCCTGTTCGACAGGCACCGGCGATAGAGGGACGCCATTCGCCGTTCTTTCCGTATCCGCATTTCGGACAGATAAGAGCGTTTCTGCGATTGCTGCCGCAGGTGACTTCCTCTGGTGATACAGAATTGGCTGTTGGATGCCACATAGCAGCAACACGGGGACATTCCTGTGCTACCGTGCCACGATGCCTGCGATACCGCCACTCGAAATCTTTCACGGTACAACCACCCCTGCCCGTTTATGGATGTTTTCGGACTTTGCGATATTTACAGCTGTGCTGTAGGAGATACCGTATATATCCGCAAGGTCACGCAGATTTTTGCCGGTATTCATCCGTGCAAATTCCGCAAATTCCCGGTTTCTGGCTTTTACATTATCCGTGATAGGAGAACGGCTTTGCGTGGCTTTACGGGTTTCGGCTTCTGCCAGCGATTCAGAAAGCTTTCCGTAGTCGTGCAAAATCTTATAGGTCTGACCCACGGCAATCTTATGGTCTCTAGCAATGTCGGAGACGCTTTTCCCGTTCTGGTATTCTACCGCAATCCCCTCGCATACTTCTTCCGGCAGCTTCTTCCTCATTTTAGCGTTGCTGCGCAGGTTCTTGCGGTAGAGGGGATGATGTGCCCGGTATTTCTGGATAAGCCCCGCAATGAATCGCGGCGTGACATTGTACCGTACTGCGATATTCTCTACCTTGACACCCGCTTTGTAGTCTTTCAGGATATCGTTGTTCCGCGCTTCGATTTCCTCCGGGGTCTTGGTGTCTTCCAAGGCTTCACGCCGCAGCCCCAATACTTTCGGGCTGTGCTTGAATTCCGGAATGTTCATAGGCGGTTCAGGGCCGAAACGGACAAGACCACCAGAAATCGGATGCCCAGCTTCTCGAAATACCTGATAGGTGGTGGATTCCGATAACCCATACTTGTCCATGATTTCTCCGACAGTCATGTACGGATTTGCCCTGACATCCGCAACGATTTCAGCATTGCGTTTGCGTTTCTTGAACTGTACAGCTGACCCGATATTCTCTTTGTGCGGGGTATAATCAGGGCTTCTGCGCAGGATATGATAGACCTGTTGTCCAGAGAGATTGTATTTCTCAGCGATTTCAAAGGTCCAGGCCCCGTTTTTGTAGTCTTGCGCAATCTCAATATTCCGCTGCTCCATGTCGGCTTTCGACAATCGTTTCTGATTGTTGGGTTTCCGATTCGGGCTTTTGCGGTCATTGCGGCGCACAGCATCAAAACCCTCTAACACTTCAAGGGATTTCTTAACATTCGTGCAGCCGATACCGTATTTTTCAGCCAATTCCGCGATGTGCATACCGGCGATATAATCGTTCAGCATTGCCTTATCGCGGTTCAGCTTTGCTTCTCCGGTTAAACTTTTCCGATGCATGGTGTATCCTCCTGATTTGCTACCCAGTCGATGATATGGTCGATGCAAAGATTCGTGATTTTGCTTGCGGTATAATACTGTGAAGTGTCATCGAGCAGCGATTCAATTTCCGCATCGGATGCCGAATACCCTACTGATGCAAAGAACATCCTTGCGAGGGTACGCGCATCGTCCCGGCACAGAGGTCTTACCGTATGCCCAAAGGTGAAGCGCCGGAGCAGAGCATCGTCCAGCGTATCGGGACGGTTCGTGGTCCCGACAAGGATGATGTCGTTGCCGAGTCGGTCAAGCTCCTGCATCAGGGCAATCGTCACACGGTTCATTTCCGCAACATCGTCCTTGCCGCCGCGCCGTGTCCCGATAGCGTCAATCTCATCGAGCAGAGCACGCACGGACTTTTTCTTGCATAGTCGAATACCATACCGATATTTTTCTGTGTTTTGCCCAGAGCGGAATTCACCATACCGGAGAAATTCGTGTACACGAAAGGAAGGTTCGTCGTATAAGCGATATACCGCGCCAATTCAGTCTTTCCGGTTCCCGGCTCGCCCATGAGCAGAAGAGAACTCGTATAGTGAATCCCCATCTCCTGCAACTGCAGCGCAGCACGGCGCGTCTTGCACATCTTAACAATGACCGCCTTCTCATCGTCTCGGATGAGGAACCGGTCTTCTCGGAAAGTGCTCGAATCCTCCGCTACCAAAAGCCCCTGCAGGTTATACGGCAGTTCGATGAGTGTAGGACTTTTACTTGCCAGAGTCCGCAGACAGGTTTCCTTGAACGCTTTGTCCTTGACAGTAGTAAGCCCCTCCAACACGATTTTCGCCTGCTGCTGAGATTTCCGAATATCCCCTTCCACCACATACCGAAGCAATGCCCGTTCATTCTCGTTCACTAGATTTTCCTCCCTCATAAAAAGAAAAAAGCCCCTGCAGCATCATGCAAGGGACTCAGTCTCTTTTACATTTCTGTTTACGGACGCGCCGAATAATACTGTAAATACCCGGCAAGGAATAATGGTATGCCTTAGCGAGGTCTTTGGCGTCGATGCCGTTTTGGTATTTCTCGAAGATTTCATCGTTGCGTTTTTGCTGACGGCGGGTGATGCGACGGTGACTAAGTTCTTTGTTGCTGATTCCGGCCTGAACAGCAATGGCACTGCAATACCCAATGGAAACACCGTACTTTTCGGCAATGTCGCGGACACGCGTATTTTTCTGATACTCCGCCACGATTTTATCGACCAGATTGGCATGGTCCTGTTCTTCCGCAATGCGCTGCGCCTGTTGTTCTTCATCGAGAGCGCGATAGCAGGTCCTGACGCAAAGCCCGTATTTCTCGGACAGCTGCTCAAACGATAGCCCGTCCTCATAGTCTTTGACAATCTTCCTGTTTCGCTCGATGATTTCGCTGCGGGTTGCTTTCCTTTTCCTCATACTGGTTCACATCTTAGGCTTTGCTGCCTTCTTTTTGCGTCCCTTGCCGCGATAGATACCGGCCTCATGAAGATACTTGAATCCGGAAGAGGGACTGATACCGTATTCCCGAGCAAGGTTCTCGACCGGCGTGTTGGGGTTCTTCTTCGCGTAGTCCACAAACCCCTGCTTGAAATCTTTAATGCGGCGCAAAGTAGAGGTCTCGATTTTCGTGTCGAGGTGCCGGTGGTAGGAGTCCCCGCCTTCTTTCAGAATACGAAAAATCGTGGCGCGGTTAAGGTTAAAAGCTTTTGCCAGTTCTTCGGCTGAAATGCCTTCCTGATACTGGTTGCGAATCTCGTCGTTGCGGTTATCCTTCCACTCTGTGAAAGTCACTTTCCGCCGCTTCTCCATCTCCGCCTGTGCGATATGGTAGACGGTTTGCGGGCTGAGTCCGTGCTCCTGCGCGAGGTCCGTGACCTTTGCGCCATTTTGCAGTGCATCGGTAATTTTTCGATTGCGTTCCAGCAACTTCTTATGTGTCATAGAAACCTCCCAAAATAAAAGAAGCAAGCTCCCGAAAGAACTTGCTTCTTGTATTCAGTATTCACTTTTTTCGCGTAACGCGGGCAAAAAACTCACCCACTGATTCACCTTACAGTCTTCATTTTACCCAATTCGCACGAATGTGCAACAACTTTTTGCGAATTTAGGTCCACTGCATGTACGGGATGTCTGAAAGCATCATAAGGCAGGTCTCTAACTCGTCTTCGATGTATCGGGTGATGGCATCGAATCTCTGCATCAGTGGCAGTTCCGCGAAAGATGTGCCGGTTTCCTTGCGGCATTTCCCCTCTGCGCTCGTATATATCACATTCAGCATGACATTCAAGGCGAGAAGAATATCTTCATCCTTGCCCTGAACCGTGAAGAAGAAGTAATGCTCCGATTCACCGTCCGTAACGCCGATTCGGTTGTCGTATTTTCCGTAACTCGCCAAATCACCAAACACACTGATTGCAATATATCGCAGCTTATCCTCAATAGGAACAGTCCCCCATAGAGGATAGTGTTCATCCGGCTGAAAATTCGCCTTGCCGCCGTTATATTCCCATTCAATAAAATCACGGACGGAGAGTTTCTGACCGCCCGGAATGATTATTTCAAGCTGTTCCAAAGTGTTCTCACCTCTTTGCGTCGTCTCGATATTTTCTATTGTATCCGGTTCGCACGATTATGCAACATTGAGAGAGAAATTACCGGACACAGGAATCTGACGATAAACAAAGAAAAGCCGCCTCCAAGACGGAGACGGCTCGATGGTATTACATTCCGATTCTCTCAAGATACGGGATAGCGGCACGCATTCTTTCGCACTCCCAACTCTTGCGGTGGTTGCGTTCGTGCTTCTTGATGAACTTCTTCATCTCGGCGGAGGTTTCGGCACCCAGTCCGGTGGCGGCTAAGATTACCCTTGCACCGTCACACTTCATGGCTTTCAGGGTATCCGAGTCAATTTCGCGTCCGCCCTCAAACGGCTGCATAAATTTGAGTCTGCAGAACGGGAGGTAGCCTTCCGGTGCATTATCGCCGATATTCCAAATGATATAGCCGAGAGGCGGTTCCGTTACGACCTCGTAGGTGTCGCATACGCCAAGCGCAGTATGATGGATTTTCATTGTTGTACTCCTTATTTTTGTGGCGGTCTTTAGACCGGCTGTGATGATTACAAGTTCAGGGTGACATTGCGGACACTGGGCTCGTATTTCTTAGTCTCTACCCCGGTAATCTTGAACATGTGTCGTGCAGCGACATTGTTGTTCGCATCTCGGTACTTGTCGTCGAGATACACGATACGCTTTATCCCGCTCTGAATGATTGCTTTCGCACACTCATTACAGGGGAAAAGCGTGACATACATCGTAGACCCGTGCAGGTCTTTCCCGGCGTTGAGGATAGCGTTCAACTCCGAGTGGCAGACATACATGTACTTGGTTTCGAGTTCGTTTCCTTCCCTGCCCCAAGGCATGATATCGTCATCGCAGCCAATCGGCATACCGTTGTACCCAAGAGACAGGATTTTATTGTCGCGCACGATACATGCGCCCACCTGACTGTTCGGGTCTTTGCTGCGCATCGCGGACAGCATCGCAATGCCCATGAAATACTCGTCCCACGAGATATAGTCGCGGCGTTTGGCGGTGTTGTTCTGAGATGCTTCGTTTTTCGGCGAAATGCTCATATAGTTCTCCTTCTTGTCTGATTTATACAGTGGGTTCGTTTGCGTATTTTTGCGAAAAAAGGCGGTGGAGTGTCTTGCCCCACCGCATTGGTATTTGTCAGATGTACTTTTCCCAGAATTTCTCGAAGGTTTCGTCCGGCATCACCATTTCCGTCTCATCGAGGACACGGCTGAACTCGCTGCTGCTGATGTCGGTGCCGATGAAATCCGTGACGGCATCGCGGCCACGCTGCATCAGGGCATCTTTCAGGATATACCAGCGATATTTGTGGATGAGGTCCGTCAGAGATTCGCCTTCGTTCTCCCAGTAATCGTTCTTTGCCTGAACATGATACAGAGCATCGAGAACTCCGTCGTAGTCATCGCTGTCATACTCGCTCACGATGTCGTTGAGATTGAGCAGACTGCGGTCAACGTCATCGACATTCACGGTTGCGTTTTTGAACGAGTCATCTCCGCAGGGCTGTGCAGGAACTTCCACAGCAAACACCTCGCGGGTCTTCTTGTTCACCTTGCACGGCAGATGGAACGATGCACCGGAATCAAAGTTCGAGGTGATAACGCCGGATACAATATCGGGCATCGGGTTCTCGCGAGCCTCCTCAAACTCCGGCAGATGGAACACATCCACGACATTCTCGATGTCGTAGTCAAGGTCACGGACCTTCGTAACGATATAGCCGCCCCGCTGCAATTCGAGAATTGCACGGCAGAGGTCAAGCTTAATCTCGTGCTCATTCAGAAGACCACCGTGACTGTCTTTCACGAGGGTGATTTCGATTGTTTTGTTCTTGGCGGTCGTTTCGGCCAGAAAATAGGTTTTGTCATTGCAAATTTCAAACATGTCATTACGCTCCTTTTTGTGTTGGACGCAAAAAGAGCGGGCCTCTCAGAATCGAGAAATCCGCCCTTCAAGCGAAATTGTGAATGTACGAAAGGCATAAAACCCTTTCGATATGGAATGTTATCTATCGTACAATACCTATTCTATGCCATTCGCACGTTTTGGCAAGAAAAAAGTCGCTGCCCCCAGCATAGGCAGCGACAAAATTATATGTTATTGATTGAGAGCCTTTTCGGCGTTTTCTTTGACGGTAGCACGGATATCGTCAGATACCTGCAGCACATCCAATGCTGCATCAAGCGTCAGAGTGCCGGAGCGAACAAGGTTTGCAACGCTCGCGGAAAGAGATTCAACATACCCTTCCGCACGACCTTTTACAATTCCCTGTTGTTCCACAAAGTCACTGTAATTACACATTTGATTGAGTCCCTCCCTAACGTCGGTTGTAACCTGCAAACCACATTCAGTGGCGAGTTGCAGCTTTTTCTCTACCGGCATATTGTTATCGAATACCGAAGAAAAGAAACGTACCATGTTATTCGCGGATTGTTTGTCCTGCAAACACGCGATGATGATGCAGAAGTTGTCATATTGCTTTTTGGGGAAGTGACATTCTTTGGCTAAGCAGGTTTCGCTCATGGAATATGTATTACATACTCCGCGAACTTTTTCATCTGGCGCAATGCACAACCAAATACTGTATACTTTTTGTAGTTTATTGTAGTCCGAATTACGAAAGACAGTTTCTTTTTGTGCAGAAATCATTCTGCCGCAATAAAAGCTACCGCGCTTCAGCATTGAGTATCCGGGATTGAAGTGATTCTGAGCTTCAATATCTACAATGACACGGCTTGGAGGTGATTCTCCACCCGGCATACCGATGTCGAACAGAACATCATAGTATATTGTTCCCTCGTTTGTGCTTTTTGACTCGACATTCTTTTCGTTCAGTTTATCCGGCAAGTCATCAACAATGTGACATCCAATTTCAACCGGCGAAGTATTGTTTGCTTGAATTTCAGCCAATTCCTCCGGTGTTATTTGGCTTTTTGCTTTCTTGTAAATGATATATTCCTGAATTTCTTCAAGGGACATATCATGGAATTCAGGGATGCAGTTCTTTACGATAAAAGCTACAACAGCAGTACAGCCAAGCAAAGCCTTACATCCGGCATCCAGATTGGATTTGTCGTTGTTGATGGCATGTCCGACGGTATTAAGACCTTCCAATGTCTCTTACCTCCTTTATTATACCATGTTCGCAAGAAAAATGCACTACTATGCTGGATAGAAAGTGCTTTTGTACGCAAAAAAAGAGTGGGCCTTCCCTTTTTGGGAAAGTCCACTCTGATTGCGGATTGTAAATAATACGAAAAGCGGAGTGCCTTTGTCGATTGCTGGTATCTATCGTACAATACCTATTCTATTCCATTCGCACATTTTGGCAAGAAAAAATCACCACCTACTTGCATAGGCGGCGACTGATTTACTTGCTATCGTTTTAGTACCTTATTGGGGTTTTCCGTTTCCGAATCAGCCAAGGCGCGTTCCTGAACCCGGGTCGTCCAGAACGGAACATCCCGTGTACTACACAAATCGGCTTATATGGATTGGATGCTGATTGGATATTTACGGTTTGCAATATCCGCAAGGCGTATATCCCTGCTCGATAAGTTCCTCTCTTGTGCCGGTATACTCCTCCCTGTTTGCATCGCTTATCTGAGATGCCGAGGAGCAATCTGGACGGTGGAACTTGCGAGAATTAGTGCTCAGGATATAAGTCACAGCAACTGTATCCGGCTGTTGCGGCTCCTCTATCTCGGCAGCAGAGGTATCAGAATCCTTGTGATATTCCCCATACGAGAAGGTGACTTCCGTACCGTCAGAGGTGCAGTAAATATCACCGAGTTCGTCCGTTCTGAGCACCTCTACTCCCGCGCTGGCCAGCTTTGCGAGGGTTTCGCTGTGCGGATGGCCGTAGCTATTGTCCTTGCCACAGGATATGACGGCATAAGTAGGGTTCACGGCATCCAGAAATGCCTGAGAGGTGGAAGTGCTGGACCCGTGATGCCCGACCTTTAAGACGGTGGATTTGATGTCTTGTCCGGATTCGAGTATTTTCTCTTCCGTTTCCTGCTCGGCATCACCGGTGAACAGAAAGGATGTATCGCCGTAGACAATGCGAATCACGATGGAAGTATTATTCGTGTCCTCGGGCACGGAATTGACGGCAACAACGGTGACGTTGGCTTCCCCTAGGGTGAATGTATCCCCCACTGCTGGAACCGTAATACCACCGCCTCTCTCGTCCGCACGAGCCTTAAAGTTCCGGAATGCCTTGCTGTCATACTCTGTCACAGGACAGAATGTCACATCGGCTGTGTCAGCCTCGAAGGCACCCGAAAGACCTCCGATGTGGTCTTCGTGAGCGTGTGTTCCTATGACATAGTCTAAGTGTCCCTCTGTCTCGCGCTGTAATACTGAGTATACAAGGTTCGAGTCATCGGCATTGCCGCCGTCAATGAGCATCGAGTGCCCATCGCAGGTGACGAGGGCGGAATCTGCCTGCCCGACATCGATAAAGTGGATGGTAAAGCTGCCGCCTTCCGATACGCCAGCCGTCTCCTGACCGCTTTGTGCGGTAGTTTCTGAGACGACCCCGGATACAGGAAGGCTTCCCGGAGATTCCGGTGTCTGACCGCAGCCTGTCAGTGGGAAGAACGCGGCAATTACCGCTGCAGTTCTCCGAAGAAATTCGTGTTTGGTTTGCATGGGTTTTGTCTCCTTTCAAATAAAAAAAGCGGGCCCATCCCCCGAAAGGGATAAGTCCGCTAAAAACGAAATTGTGAATTGTAAGATATCTGGTATCTATCGTACAATTCTATTCTACCGGTATCGCAAGAACATGCAATACTCAAACCGTATCCGAAACCTCATGACACAGCATCCTGTCCGCATAAATACAGCAAAGAACCAAGCCAAGGCTCGCAACGCAGCCGAACGCGACATGTTTCGGGGAAAGAAGGAGCCATTCGATGTCGTTCATTACTTTCACCCAAAACAAAACGCCCATCATAGCAATGATGAGCGGAATAAAGACAGTTCCTGTGTAATGCAGGAATTTTCGGATTTTTCTTTTTTGCATCCTATACCACATCTCCAATCATGCTTGCAAAACAGCCTGAACCACATATCGCTGATTCGTTGGACTGTAATACCCAAACGGATAGCAGGTATACATGATAAGTTTATCGATTCCGTCTGTGAAATTAACGAGGACAGTGCCGTCATCCGCAATCACGGTGCTCGCGTCCGAGGACACATAGCCGGGTTTTGCCAGGGTGACGGAATACACATACTCCCCGTAATCAGTGTCCACAACAAAGTTATCCCCTATGCTGACATATTGCAGCAGAGAAAACACGCTGTCATTATGAGAGCAAAGCAGATGTCCTCCGGTCACACCGACTTGGTAAGAACCGGGATACTGATATACCCCGCCGCGTTGATTCAATAGACTCTGGTCATCGCCCCAGATAAGAGAAGCGTTCAGGCCAATCGCGTCACAGGTAATCGTGCCGTAGGCTTGACCCCAGGCAGCAGGTACAACATCGCCCCAGACAGAGGTCGCTGCACTAACAGGTTCAGGCGTCGGTTCAGGAGTCGGACCCGGGGAGGGTTCGGGTTGCGGTGTAGGAGACGGTTCAAAAGGCGCAGCGGGTTCCGGGCCTGGTTCCGGTATGCCGGATAGGTCCGAGATTTGCTGTTCTTCTTCTGCTGTTTCTTGCGTCGCAGATTCAGAGGTATTGAGAGAGGATTCGGATTGTGCTGATTCGGCAGGCAGAGGTTCCGCTTGCCATGAACAGCCTGCAACACTGGTCAGCACAGCCAATGTTGCAACGAGTATCAGTGCTTTGGTTCGCCGCATTTGAGTTTGTCCTTTCTTAAACAAAAAAATATATAAAAAAGCTGCCCTCAGTTCTTGTCGAACCGGGGCAGCCTTTTAGCAACGGACAGAATCAGCCATTTTTGTGTGCTTTCCGAAAGAATTTGTGGCTTACACTCCTTCGCCTTTCGGATTCCGCAGGTACTCATGCCGTCATAATAGAGCAGGACACCGATATCCTCTGGTATCTCGCCTTTTACCTTCTTGTACAACTCAGTGGGCATCGCATAGTAGTTGCAATGCCCGACGAAATTGTGCCCGTGTGCCGAGTGAAAATCGCTCACAGAAATCTTGATTTCCACACAAGTGATAACGGCATCGAGCGTATACAGATGATTCGTCTTGTGGAAGTGGCACCATCGCTCGGAACAATGCTCCCTGCAAAAATCTATCGACGAAATATCCTTGACGCAGGTTGCCTCTTTTGCTTTTTGCTGAATCGCGGCAAGCGAAGCACCCGTATCCGTTTCGATAAGCGAGGCCAGTTTGCAGGTCCCATATTTGGTTTCGGAGGTAAAGCATTCCTGAACCCTGACGAAATCGACCAATCCGGATTTGACAGACCCGCATTCTACCGGCACTTCTAAGGCATCTAACCCTTGACGAAACGAATCCACCCGATACCCGCCGTAGCTGGAAGGATGCCACGCATGAAGCGCGGCTTCAATATCGCGGGTCAGCTGAGTTTTCGCCATCAGGTATCACCGGAAAATCTGCTGACCAATCTCTACCATCTTACGGCGTTTGCGGTGCAGCGAAACAAGCTGGTACACAGCGACGGCAAATGCCGCAGCGGAAAGTAATTTCAGAATCTTTTTCATAGTGGTCCTCCTTCGTTATTTTTGCAGTTTTGTACTTTTCTATTGTTCGGCGGTATATTGCCGCAGCATAAGTTCCTGTACCGTCATGACCGTAAACCCTTCCTTTGCCGCTTCATTGAGAGCTTCGTAGTAGTCGTCTACATACAGAGCCTGTGCAGCATTCAGACCGGCAGCTCGGGTCAGGAGTTTCATCACGGATGTCTTCCGTTCGGGGGTGGCAGTCCCGATGACATCGAGGAACTGTCCTGGATAGTGCATTTCAAGCCACTGCTTTTTATACGGCAGGGTCATACTGTCCTGCACACGGGTGATGCAGTATTTCGGGACACCGTCGCAGCTTTCGAGGAAATGCTGGACAAGCGTATTGGCTTCCCCAATTTCGTCGAATCCCCTGTCCCCGCCCCGGTTCTCAGCCTCATACCGCAGCAGCCGTGCCCTGTGTGCATCAGCAGTCGCGTCGAGTTTCTGTTCACGATAATGGACGAGCAGAGTATCGTCGAAATCGAAGAACATCATACGAATTTTTGAGAAATTCATTGGTCTCACCTTCCTTCAGTTTCTCGCTGATGCAATTTCGTGTCGAACGACCTCGGCTTCGGTATAAAACTCATCGGTGTAGTCATTATCGTTCGTCTCCTGACAGTCCTGGATAGTGCATTTCAAGCCACTGCTTTTTATACGGCGCGGAGCCTTCCTGCTCGATGAAAATGCGCCAGCCGCCGGAGGAGAAGCAGACAAAGAGAATCGTGCCGTCATCTAAATAAAGCCGGACTCCGGCAACATCGAAACACCCGATTTCATCCTCGAAGTATCGAGAATTTTCGATACAAACGATATCATCGCTATAGCCGTAAATCTTGACCATTCTTTTACTGCCCCCTTTACTCGATTACAAAATCCTTTGTAGCATCCTCTGCCTCACTGTACCGGCTCGCATTGTGCCTTGCAGCCTGCAAGAGAACATCACGCTCGTCATCGAGCGCCGCCTGCATTGAAGTCTGCTGTACCTGCTTGGCATGGGATGTGCGAGTGTTCTTGTACTGCGGATACTCTGCGACGATTTTATCCATCAAAGCCCAGCGCTCTTTGTCGGAAAGTGCGTTCAGGTTGATGTTATCGCGGCGCAGCCGTTCAATCGCATAGTCTAAATACGCGAATTCTTCTGCAGACGGGATGGCTTCGATATAGTCCTGTATCGTGGCGGGAGGTCCGGTATAGGTCGCCATCGCTTCGTTGTACAGCGTTTCTGCAACCTCTGACCCGTACCACTTATCCGGCTCATAGCCATGATTCCGGTACACTTCCGCTACCCATAAAGGGAATGCTTCGCTGTAGGTCATGATGTTCCCTCCTTCTCAAAAGTCCCCGAACGAGAGCTGACGGCTCTGCGAGACCGGGATATTGGTTTTGGGTTTTGACGAGTGCTTAACTTCCCCGTACTTGGTGAGATTCCGGCATTTATATCCGTAGCCCTTCTGTGCAGCAGAAATCGACTTGTATCCGTATCCGCTTGCATCGTCCAGCACCTGTTCCTTGTCGTTCAGATTGACGACAATATACCGCACATCGTTGGGCTTAGAGAGCCGGGACGAACGAATAACGGTATAGAGGATACGCTTATCGAATTGAGGCTTTTCTTCTTCCGGGTCCGGTTCTGGCTTTGCGACCTTCTCCTCTTCCGGCATTTCAAGCTGGACATCGACCCCTGCCTTAACGAGGGATTCGAGCGTAGAGGCAAGGGGCTCGTACCGCGTATTCTCCACGGTATTCGTATCCTGCTTCTTCCGCTCCTTCCAGACCTTCAGCAGCTGACGTTCGCTGAAATTGATGATAAGACCACGGTCTTTGAGCATCTTACGAACAACATAGGTGGAAAGAGAAGCGTAGTTCGCATATTCTCCGATATGGTGCTTGATATCCACCTCGGTCTTGGACATAGCTGCTTCAAAATCCCTGTGATTGTCGAGCCAATCCTCAATAACGCTGAGCAGTTCTTTCTTGGACATGGATTTCTCTGCCAGCTGCTTGTTTTTCCGGACATAATCCTCACAGGCAGCGAGAATCGAATCATAGCCGTTCATGGCGCTGTTATCGATGATTTGACGGTTTGCAGCATCCACAATGATGTACTGCTCACCACGGCGGATGATAGAGATACCTTCATCAGCCGTCTTCTTTTCTTCCTTGACATTGCCGCCGACATCGAATTCCGGCAGAGAATCATCGGTCATGATTTGCTCGATGATGGTATCGAGGTCCTGCGTATAGTCCTTGGAAATCGTATAGCTTTCTGCCTTGGCAAAGACCTGCTTTGTGATACAGGTGATTACCGCGTCCAGGAACTTGTCAGGGTCCGGAATCTCGATTTCATACATCATGTTATCGCGGATATTCCAGACAACACCCTGCTTTAACCCGGTAGCCAGCATATAACAGGCACATTGCAGGAAATGCTTGTGTGCGAGCGAAGACACGAATTTCAGCAGATAGACCTTGTTGTCCTTCACGACATCCGCCATGCCGCTGATAACAAGTTTCTTCTTTGCCTTGGTATCTACCATGGCAGTCAACTCACAGCGTTCCTGTACGGACTCGTCGGGAGTGAACACCATAGACAGGCGCTTGTTCAGGTCGGTTTCCTGCGCTCTCGTAATAAAGGGCAACTCAACCTGCTTCACATACCGGTCCTGGCTCGTCATCAGCATCGTCAGGAACAGAACTTTCTCCTCCACGGATTTCCAGCTGGAAGGCAGCGCTACCTTCTTGTCGTTATGCAGGTACATGTAGAAGGCAATCGCGCTGTCGATATCGTAGTAGTCGAAGAAGTTCGCTTGCTGGTAGATGCCGATGCAGGGAGCTAAGTCAATCATCGCATCCGAATGCTTGATTTCGATTTCATGCACATCCTTATGGAACACCGGCGTCGTATTGATGAGCTGGTAGCAGTGCTCTACATCTTCATCGAACTTGAAGTCGAACATCTCAGAGATATCGAACTTTGTATTGAACTCCTGATTCATCTTGACGGGAGTCATCAGGGTCTTATCGCTGACCAGCCCAAATCTGTCCTCTTTTTTCGGAGGCTCTACAAAGATGACCTCATCCTTACCGCGACTCGCCGCAACGCAGAAAAGGTTTCTCAGAATCTCATACCGCGCCATAGGCTGAAATACACGGGAACACCAGTAGGATTCCGTGAAATCAAAGACAACGCAAATAGGGCGCTCCATGCCTT
>OLNV01000919.1_pt1 | contig 21275 bp, 22 predicted proteins | sample 1672891 | NCBI WGS metagenome assembly OLNV01 (sample SAMEA3136734, study PRJEB25190) | human gut metagenome | biome: human gut; feature: human-associated habitat; material: faeces | place: Austria | collected 2013 | reverse complement strand
AGAAAAAGGCATTATCCAAAGCATGAGCCGAAAAGGCAATTGCTTAGATAATGCCGTAATAGAAAATTTCTTTGGTTTGCTAAAAAGCGAATTATTCTATTTAAAAAAATTCAAATCCGTTGAAGATTTTATAAAAGAGTTAAAATCTTATATAAAATATTATAATACAAAACGGATAAAGATAAAACTAAAAGGACTTAGTCCTGTAGAATACAGAATTAAGTTTCAATTAGTAGCCTAATTAATATGTCCAATATTTTGGGTGCACATCATTACCTGCTTTTATACAATAAACTTAATAGGCTTTGTTCTATATATTTCACCTTTACCAATTATTATATCTTTATTATCATTTGTTACTTTACATTTATAGTATAAATTCTTATGTGTATAGTATAAATCTTTTAAAAATATTTCACATTCCGTTTTTGGCGGATTTATTTGTAAATATTGCTCTATATCAGTATCCATCTTATTTACTATATATTCTTCAAATAACCGATTATCTATATAATAACCATATCCTTCGCTACTACTAATAACCTCATATGTCAAATCTCTTAACAATCTATATATAGTATTTTTATTAACTATCTTCTTTAAATAAAATTCATCATTTATATTATCTAACAAAATAAATACATTATTTTTACTATAATATTTATCTTCATATAAATTTATTTTTCTTAGCAATATATTTTTACATAAATTATCAAATACATTATTTATGATTAAGACTTTAAAATTTATATCTAATATTTTTAATTCATCATAAGAGCTAATATTATTAAACAAATATCTTATATTATATATTATATTTAATTTTTTATAATCATTTTTCATTAAATCTACAATTTTATTAAATTTTTCTAATGCACATTTTTTCAAATATCTTGCAATAAAATATTTTACTTTATCTTTCGAACTTACTTCAAACGCCTTCATATCATCATTTAATTCTAAAATATTTTCATATAAAGCTTTTACTATCAAACATTCACTATGATTAATATTTTTTCTAATATGACTCAAAAATTTATCTATCCATAAATATTCACTAATTCCATATTTTATATTAATACTAATTATCTTTTGTCTAATAAATTCATATAATAAGTTTTCATCTTTTATATAATTTATACATTCTATAAAATCATCAATGTCTTTATCTATTTCTAAAAATTCATTTTCACTTTGCGAAAAATATATATCAAAATACATACCACTATAAATACTCTTATTTATTCTTATTAAATCATAATCAATATCTTCATATCTATCATTGATAATATCTTGACCTGATAAATATCTTTTCACGGCTATAAACATATTTGATAATATTTCTTGATATTCTTTATTTTTATTCTTTATTAATTCATCAAATAAATCCTTAGCTTTTTCATTATTTTCTTTTTTATTTATATCCATATATCTTGTATTCATATCATAAATTTTATCTGTAGTTATAAAATATCTCTTATTTTGATAAATATTATAATATAAATTCTCATCAAAAAACTTTATTGTATTTAATGCAAATAATGTATATTTTGATAAATAATGCGGTACAGCAAAAGTTTCAGTTACCACTGTATTTAAAAATCTCTTTAACATCCTTAAATCTTTTACTTCTGATACTATTAAGTTTACAATTAATCTATATTCTTCTAAATTTTTTTCACCATAAAATATAAGTAATTTTTCTATACAAACTCTACATACATTCAACAATAATTCCTGTTGTATTGGTGGTATAGATATATTTTGTTGAATAATTTTTTCAATATAATGATAATCTATTTTCAATTTATCAGAAAAAATATCCTTTAATCTATCTTCATCATAAATAATTACATATGTTATTCGTTTTAAATCAAAAACTTGACCTATTAACTTAAATAAAAAAATTATATTATCAGCTTCTGCACGTTCTAAATTATCAACAAATAATACCACTCTTTTTTGATTAAATTCCAAAAAATCATCTAATTCATCTTTTATTTTTTCAACAGTATCTAGATTATAAAAAAAATTATTTACAAAAGTATCATCAAATCCAGCTTTTTTAAATATCACATTAATCAATGATTTAAATATTTTTTCATGTTCAAGAGGATTACTTGTAATATCTGCTTCATTCAAAATAGATTTCAATAATCCTACCATCATATTTTGAGGATTATCGTATATCCAGGGATTAAAATCATTCAATATAAGATCTTTATTATTTATATTATTTTTTATTTTTTCCTTTACTATATTAACAGTTGTTGTTTTTCCAGAACCCCATGCTCCATTTATACCTATGACAAAACTATTATCAGCTTTAACATTTAATATACTATTATAAATATGCTCAATTATTATATCTCTATGTAAAAAATCATAATCAACATCATTTTCATCTATTAATAAATATTTTACCTTATTATCTATAATATCATTATTATATAAATCTTTTAAATCAATCAAACTACTGTATTCATTTTTTCTTCTAAGTATAATATTTTGATAGCAATCTCTCTTATCTTTTAATAATTTCAATGAAACTATCATTAATATTATTTCTAACCCAAATTTATATAATTCACCTTTAAAGAGAATAGTATTTATTAAACATAAGAAAGCTACTAAAAAACCTATCCCTGCTATTCTGTCTATTATATTTATTGATTTTATTTTATATGCGTCAATAAGGTTCAACCTTGAAATACATATTATTACTATCAACAAAACTATCAAGCCAACACTAACAGACGTAATTATTTCTATTAATTTACTTATCAAATTATATTTATCTATAAAAAATATAGCTAAATATATTAAAATTGACCATATTACAATATTAACAAAAAAATCCCTTTTCCATAAATTTCTTAAATAATCCATTCTTAAATCAATCCTTTCTTTATAGAAATATATTTTACCATAAAAATAATCTATATTTTTATAAATTACTTTATACTACTTCATTGACATTATCTCTCTTACTTTTTTATAAATAAAAATCCAGCTAAGCTACAACTTAACTGGATTTATCTTAATAAAATATTTTGTTTATATCCATATTATATATTAATTTAAAAATTAATGTTGAACTATTCCGTAATCTTTATAGCCGAACCAATTGCTATTTTCGTCCCAGAAGAAATGATATTCTTGTGCTTTTGGATGTAGGGACATCACTCTATATGCTAAAATAAGTTCTCCATTTTCTACATATATATTTGCTTCAGCATATTTTCCTAAAGGATTATAATAATTTATTGGATTTACATATAGTTGCCATGCCTCTTTTTGTTCATCATAACCCATCAAAAGCGACAAATCTGAATCACCCATACTATTTGTACTTCCCGATATAATATAAGCATATTTTCCTGTTTCTGTATCATATACTTGCTTTACTCTTACATATTTTACATTTGGTATTTTGGCAGCATAAATAGGTTCTCCATCTTTACCTGCAATTAAATATCTTTCATTATCTTTTGTTAAGAATGCAATTTGAATGATTTTATTATTTTCTGAAAAACTAAATTCTATGCCATTGCCTTCTACTTTTCCATATTTATCTGCGGAAACAGAAAATGAACTTGCATATGTTACTCCTACAAAGGCTAACATCAAGCCACAAACTAATAAACAAATACGCATAAATTTCATGATTATGCCTCCCTTATAATTTATAATTTCTGCTTTTACTATACTATATATCTCTAAAAAATCCTTATCCTCAAAGGACAATTTATATATTTTTTTATACTATTATGTACTAAATAAATATTATTAGTCCTGCTTTATTCTCAAAACAAAACCACTATTTAAATATTAAAATAGTGGTTTTATCTTTCATTTATCCAACTCTAACATAATCTGCTGAATATCCTGTAGATACATTATTTAACATCATATAATTAGGATTGTTATTGTCAAAAGTTAAAGTATTTATACTACGTCCACCATTTACACTAATAGTAACAACTGTATAATTGCCATTATTGGATACACTTCTTACACTATATGGAGCTTTGCCAAAATCTCTATCCGTTATACTCATTATACTGCCATCTCTACCTTGCCATGTTCCTTCAATTAATTCATACCCACGAGAAATATTTTCTTGATAAGCATAAGCTGGTTGCATAGGTATTATTGCTTCACAAAATATTACTGAAAATGCACATAAACCTATTAAACAAAATTTTTTCAATATGTTCATTTTTATTCCTCCTTTATCAACTATTATGCTACTAAAAATATTAAAACTCTATAATCCTTAAAGATGAAAAATTTCACTATTAGAAATAAATAAAAAAACCACCGCATAAAACGGTGGTTAATTTTTTATCTCATATTGATGAATTGTAAATCAATACCAAAATCGCCAGCTTTTAAAGTCTGTATAACTGCTTGTAAATCATCTTTTTTCGCACCAGAAACACGAACTTGTTCACCTTGCATTTGTGTATTAACTTTCAATTTTGTAGCTTTTATCGCAGCGATAATTTTCTTTGCATTTTCTTTAGAAATACCCTGTTTAATAGTGAGCATTTGACGAACAGAACCTTTTGCTGCATCTTCGATTTTGCCAAGTTCTAAAGAACGTAAAGATAATCCTCTTTTTGCCATACGTGCACGTAAAATATCAATGATAGCATTTAATTTATAATCATCTTCTGCTGCGATTTTAATTGCTTTATCTTCTAATTCAATGCTTGCAATACTACCACGGAAATCATAACGCTGAGAAATTTCTTTTTCTGTTTGGTTAACAGCATTGCTCATTTCTTGCATATCAACTTGAGATACAATGTCGAATGAACTATCTTTTGCCATTTATATCACTCCATTTTTAAAATTCGTGCTTATATTTTATCATATCGCCAAATATAAAAAAAGGCTTTAAAGACTAACTTTAAAACCTTCTTTTTTCGCTATTACTTTTAATAAATTCATTATCATTATTTACAATTATAGATTAGCAAATATCACGATTAAATACATTTATATATTTTCTCTACCAATGAAAAAATCAACCTATTTAGTTCATGGGAATTTACTCTTTTTAGTAGCATAATAATTCTATAATAAGTATTTTTATAAAAAAATTATCCATTATTTAAATCTATTTTATAAAAAGGAGTTTTTTATATGTATAAATTCTGTACTCATTGTGGAGCTAAAATGCCTAATGAAAATACTTTTTGCACTAATTGTGGAGCTAAATTTTCACAAATTCCTACCCCACAACAAAATATGGCTCCAACAAATATCAATTATAATACTTCAAATTCTAATACTATGCCACCTTATATGCATAATCAACAAACTCAACAAATTAATAATATGCCAAATCCTAATAATATGCAAATGGCTTCACAAGAATTTGCCATTGGTCAACAATACATGGATATAAACAATCCTCAACATAATTATATTAAAGCAATCAATCATTTTCAAAAATCTTCTTTACTCGGCAATCAAAATGCTAAATTTTATATGGCTATGGCTTATTTATACCAAGCTATGGATATATTAAAACAAAGTGCGCCTCTACAAAATAATCCTTCGCCATCTGTTAATAACTTTTCTCCTCAAGCACCATTTTTCCCTCAAAATCCTAATAATCATGGCAATCAACAATTTGCTTCTAACCCAAATAATCAAACCAATCAAAATAATGACAATAGCACTTTAAAAAATGTAGGTAAATATGCAGCAGCTGCCGCTGTTGGTGCTGTAGCTAGTTCTATGCTCCATTCCGCTTCTACAGCTAGTGCTGCCCCACATAATACGGATACAAGTCCTCTTCCTGACCTCAATGCACCAATCGATCCTACGGATACAATTAATCAAACAGTGGATTCTGCTAATGACTATATCCAAACACCAGAAGAATTTGTTACCAATGTAGTTGATCCATTAAGTACAGCTAGCGAACAAATAACTCCTGCTAATACAAGTGATGATGGTACAAACCATATTTCTAATCTGGATAATAACTCAGAACTTACTGCAACAGAACAAATTGAACCTTCAGCAGATGCTGATATTTCTTCAGATAGTGGTGAAGAAGATTCCAGTATTTCCGATAGCGTAGGCAGTCTTTTTGATGATTTATTCGGCGAATAATTATAAATTTTAAAGGAGTTTTAATATGAATAAACAGTTAAAATCCCCAAGATTAATAATATTAGTAATGATATTATCTTTAATGAGTGTATTAGTTGCAGGTTGTGGTGATGATAAATATGTACAATCCGTAAAAAATGGAACAATGTATATGGCTCCTAATGCACCTGTAGGCAAAGCTTTTGACCAATTCTTCAAAAATGGCAAATGGAAATCTTTCGTTTCCGATAAAAATGATCGTATTGTAGAATTTACAGGCGAATGTAATTGGAATAATAGACCTGCAAAACTAACTGCTCAATTTAAATTATATAAAGATAATAGTTTTGAACTAACATATTTAGATATAAATGGCAATCCTACAACTGTTTTAGACGGACTAGATATCATGCAAAAAATTCTGCACCAATATAGAGCAAAATAAACTATAAATATTGTAGGTGTAAACAATGGAAAGTGTATTAAAATCATTATTTAAACGTGAATTAAAAGCTATTTTAGCACCTTATTCTGATATTATTTGTGCATTATTTATCATAGCGATTATTGGTTATATCATCTATTATCTTTATAATAAATTTAATGAAAACAAAACTAAAAACAATGTTAACTCTATTGTAAATAATTCCTTAAAATGCCCTAATTGTGGTCTAGAAATATCCCCAGAAGATAGATTTTGTCTAAAATGTGGTACAGCTTTAACGCCCCAAACAGTAAATCCATCACCATCAGAAAAAACCTTTTTAGATACATTACTTCAAATTCTAAAATATACTATTATATATGCTCTTATTGGTTTTGCGATTTTATTTATTTTACTTATTCTCATTGGTGTTATGGCAGAATAAATATATACTTAACATAAAAAATAATAACCCCAAATAGCAAAAAATAGTATCCGCATCGCCTCGTTACTAAATTAATGATACTTTTGAAGCGTCCATATTCAAGCCTTTAGATTTATTTTCAGTCTAATAACGATACGATTCTCAAAACACTACTTTTAAAACCTCATATATTGAAAACAATAATATTTAAAAGTAAAATTATTTTAATTAGCCTTATATTATAAATAATAATTATTAGTAAGAGGTGATTTATAATGTTTATAGTTGGATTTGTACTATTTATTATAGCTATTGAAATACTTTTTCCTGATTCCAACTAGGAATATTGATAAAAAATCAAAAGTAGTATATTACCATAATATCAAAGAATAAATCTTCGTAAAGCTATAACAATTTGAGTTCTAACTCTTTTTGTTATAGTTTCTTTATTTCTACTTATAAAGAAAAATCAAACCAATTTTTACTTCTAAATCTTTAAAAATTTTATTATAACCTATATATAAATTTTTTCTTTTATAATTGACTTTATCTTTCCTGCCATAACCTCTTATTATTCAATAGAATTATCTAAAAAAATTTATATACTCAAATTTAGACAACAAAAAAGGCTTTACGGAAAACCCGTAAAGCCTTAAATTTACTAATGGTGCCGAAGGCCGGACTCGAACCGGCACGTAGGGGACTACGCTTGATTTTGAGATTGTAGAGACATATTTTACTTTATTTTAATAATATTTTATATCTGTTAAAACCCTTGATTTTATTGACTTTTTTAGATTTAAGATTTTACTTAGTATTAGCTAATTTCAACTGTTTTTATGGAGTGTGTGCCCAAAATGTGCCCAAATTAATAAGCTATCAGTCTTAGAAAATCAAGCCTTTTCGTTGATTAATTTATCTAATATAATTATATACTAATTGATTAATCATGTAAATTTATTTATCATCACTTATACTATAATACCTTTGATTTTTACTTTTTGGTTTATCAGGTATAGTCATTCGAAGTTTACCTTTTTCTATTAATGGCTTAATGTATTTACTCATTGTATAAAATATAGTTTTCATTCCTAAATAATTTGATATTTCTGCTCTAGTTCTTGGGTTTTTACAGTAAGATAGCAACTTATCTTCTATTGTAAAATTATTCTCTTCATTAATATATATATTTCTATTATCACTATCATTAAAGAAAGTAACTACAAATTCGTTTCGACGATTTTCAAATACTGGTTCTGGTAAACCAAATGCTATCATTTCATTTCTCATTGTTGGAATACCCGAATATCTATTTTCAACATCAGTTAATGCTTCTGCCATAACAGCTAATGCAGGATTACGTAAATCTGGTTTTGCTATACCTAGTTGGTCAACAGTCATTCTACCATATAAATTACCTGGACTATGAATTTCAATTCTATTTGTAAATATATTTATTTGAATAGGCGTTCCTTCTGTATATATACTATAATCTCTATGAATAAGTGCATTTAAAATTGCTTCACGTATTGCAGTAATTGGATATTCTGTACGGTCTTTTCTTTGTCCTGTTTTCTTATCAATAATAGTTTTTGTTTTCATATTGCGTTTACAAAAAGCTGTGGCTTCTAATAACATTGAAGAAATATTACCTTCAATACGTTGATTATCTAAAAATCTAATATCATTATCTGTTGTTATACCTATTTCAGTACCAGGAACTACGATTGCGGTTATACCCATTTGTGGTAAATAGCCTTGTGGATATATACCAAAATTCATTAATGATGCTAAGGTTGGCATATCATTTCTTAATATATTTAACATTTCATATGCTATTTCTAATGGAAGTTGAGCAAATTTAGGTCTATCTATTCTCTTATTTAATACATATTTTTCTACGCTAACTAAATCTAGTGATTGTATATTAGCTCTTTCTATAGGACGTTCATCATCATGTAAATGTTTACGAAAAGCTTCAAAACTATATAATTCATAATCAGTCATTGGCAAATCTGCATCACCAACACGAATATATGAGCCTTTTAATTTACCAATACCTTTATAATAGCAAGGTCGTTCTGCTAAATCTATAGCAGGAATTTCAGCAGAACAAATATCATATCCTTGTATTTCTGCAAAAGTAAATACAGCTCTCACTGGCGGTTCCATTTGCAAACATTGTTCTGTAACTTTCTTTTGTAAATCATGTAAATCATAAACACCAACAATTTTAAAATCTTGGGTTTCATCTAATCCAAATAATATTATTCCACCTGTATCTTGGTTAGAAAAACTAGATAATGTATCATATAATCTTTTTGGACAGCCTTTATTAGCACTTTTTACTTCAATTGTTTGTCCTTCTGTTTTCTTTTTTTGTATATTATTAGCTAATTCAATTAAATTTTCTACTAACATTTTGCTAATCACCTCATTTAAGCAAAATTTTAACAAAAAAAGGTAAAATAAACAATATATTATTTGTTAATTTTAAAATTGTTTTAGTTTAAATTAAAATAAACAAAAATAAATTAGTTTATTTTAATTTAAATTATAAAAAAATACGTTAGTTGATTATAAAGTCTACTAACGTATTTTGTTTTGTCCTGTCCAAATTATTAATAAACCTAGTGTTTATAGGCTATATAGTAACTATTATATTTACAGGACAGGCAGGACAAATGGACAATATCTACTGTATATCATTATTTTTTTTGCCAAATACAAAATCACTTAATTGATTAGCTGCAATCTTTTTGCTATCTGCTAAAACATGAGTATATAAGTCAGCAGTAATTGTAATAGTGCTATGCCCTAAAATCTCAGATACTGTTTTCATTGGTATTCCTGATACTAGCATTAAAGAAGCACAAGAATGTCGTAAATCATGAAAGCGTATTTTCTTTAACTTATGTCTTTTTAAGAAATTGTCAAAGTTATGAGTAAATGTCCCCGGATTATGTGGCTTGCCATTTGCTTTACAAATAATAAATCCATTATCCTCATATTCATTTTTTAATAAGGCTTTATTTCTTTTATTAATATTAATTTGTTCCTTTATAATATTAAAAACTTCAACAGGAGCACTAATAATTCTTTCACTATCTGCGGTTTTAGGTGTAGATATCTTTATTTCATTATTAATAACAACTAGTTGTTTATTAATTTTAATTGTATTATTTTCAAAATTGATATCATCTACTTTTAATCCTAAACATTCACCTCTTCTTAAACCACATAATCCTGCTAAAACTATAGGCAGTTCTAAGTCTGTATCTTTAGCTAAATTTAACAATTTTAGAAATTCATTAACATCATAGATTTCTGCTCTATATTTTTGGGGTTTTGGTACATTCATAGTTAGTTTGGCTGGATTTTTTATTAATAAACCTTTTTTTACAGCGTGTTCTAGTGCTTCATTAAGGACTCTATGTGTATATAAAACTGAACGTTTTGATAATCCGCCTGTACCATCAAATCGACCATTTTCTAGCAATTTTGCGTATAATTCATCAATTTGCATGGCTGTGATATTTTTTATGTCAATTCCACCCAAATAAGGAATTAAATGATTTCTCACAATTCGAGCATACTCATGATATGTTGATTCTTTGACCTTTATTTTGGCATAGCTTTTTAGCCAAGAATCGATATAATCTTTAAAATAAATAACTTTAGGAGCTAAAAAAGTACCTTCATTTTGACGTTGATTTATTTCTAATAAGAACGCCTCTGCCTCTGACTTTCTCTTAAATCCTCTCTTTTTTGTTCTTTTTAATTTTCCTGTAGCGATATCTATATAACTATATCTCACATCATAAACCTTGAGATTGTTTCTCATTTTCCCTTGACTATCTCGTCCACGTTTGAGAATACGCTCTTCTATACTACCATTGCTCATTATTACAACTCCTTTAATATTAATAAAAAGGTGAGAATTTTACATTCTCACCTGTATTTTAGTTATTTTTTACCAGTTATTAGCCATTCGTCAACACAAATTTTAGGTATGCGAAACTGCTTTCCTATCTTTACCGAATGAATTTCACCATCTCGCACAAGTTTGTAGGCATTATTTAACCCAATATTTAGATATTCAGCTAATTCATGAACTGTAAAAGTTGCTTTTTCCATATTAATTACTCCTCTTTATTTTCTATTAATCCTATATTGTAAGTTAGATTTTTAGGTATTATTAAGTTCTTTTTTACCCATTCAAGATAATCAACATTAATCAGTGTATTTGTAGGTATATTATTGTAATATGGGATCTTTTCTGTTATATAAGCTGACATCGGCATGATCTGTCTTAGAAAATGAAAGTTTATGGTATTCTGGGCTTCCATTATGGTGTTAACTTCAAAGATATTTGCATAAACGATTTCTTCATAAAATCCAACGACAGCTTCTGCATTTGTTAGTATTCCCACTGTTTTAGGGTGTATTGCTACAAAAACTCTCTGTCCAATATTTTGTTTCAGGTGGTTCATTTTATAGAAAGCTGTATTTAGTGGTAAGTCTTCTAGCTTTGGTAAAGCTATTTGCTCTCTTACCCCATTCTTTAATTCATGGTCTATAAAAACTCTACAGCATTGAACGTATGCTGATTCTATGGAATTAAATTCATTTATATTTATACTATATTCATTATTAATAATATTCATCATTGCAGTTGAATTATCTACTATAGCAAAGCCACCATTAAAATTAATACTAAAAATACGCATTTTTATACTTCCTCCATATTTAAATCATTCAATAAAGCTTCTATTGCTGACATTTTTAAAACTAGCATTCTCTTTCTTGAGCCTTTTTTAGCTTTCACTAGATATTCAGCAGGTTTACCATTTTCAGCTAACTTGCCTTCGCTAAGTCCTTTTTCTAACAACATTTTTTTTATACTCATCGGCTGTACAAGCCATTGTTGACCTTGTTTAGCATAATAATTACGGACAATTTGCATAGCGTCCTCAAATCGTAGCCATAAATGCTCATCTTCTTTAAAACCAACAAAAATTTTTTCATTATTAATATATGATAACTCATCATTTGCAATTTGATTATATACAGTTGTATCTAATGTTTGCATTAAAGCATAAACAAAGCGAAGTTCAGGTTTTTGCATATCACTAGACTGTGAATTTTTAGCTATTATAAATTCAATTGCTTTTAGAATAGATTCAACCACTCCATTTAAATCACTTATACCACAATATCCTGCAAACTTAGTCACAATGTCTAATTGAACCTTCAATGCTGATGCCATATCAATAAATCTAGCAAGTTCTGTTATATTGGCATAATATTTTCTTGCCTCTTTAAATATCAAACTTGCTTCATTAGCTAATATAGTGCCATACTGCTCTAAAAAGCTAATATATAATGCAAAATAACGTCTTAAAATCTCAGAATTTTCTTGAAACTTTGTTAATTTATCACCATTAAAGGTTTCTCTGGTTATTGGTAAAATTAAAGTTCTTAGATAGCTCGAACGACCTAAGCTAAAAGCTTCTTCGCCCGTTAACATTATCACTGAACGAACATTCTCTTGTTGAAGTTTAGAAAAATTGCTCACCTTCATTTTTAAAGGAAAGACACCATCGCCCACAGCTCGAATTACATCTTCAGCATTTTCTAGAGCTCTCTTTCCTGAAGAAACTTCCGTATTAGAAAAGTCATCTAAACATACCAGTTGATCTTTTAGCATGACTATATTTTTTTGTATACTTGCTTTAGTAGATGTCATTCTCATTATGGCGTTATGTCTATCTTTATTAAACACATTGGATATTACATTAGCTACAGCAGTTTTAAGTAAGCCTGTTGCACCTTGTAAGAAAATAACGCTTCTAAAATCAACATTGACCTTACGTAGCCAAAATAACGTATAAGGCAAATGGGCTATTAGCCATAGGATTTTAATAACTTCATCATTACCCACTTCTAAGAAACTGAATCCGTCCCTAAATAGCATAGCTTTATTATTGCTAGTAATATCTGGTATATAATAATTTTTATAAAAATCGTTATATCCATCATAAAATTTTATTTCGCCAGCAACCTCAAGCCAACCCATTTTATCAGCTACAATCTCTTTGGTAATATTAGCAACGTCTCGTTGAAAAAGCTTTGTCAAGTATTCCTCAACAGTTTCAGGTTTAGCTATCGGCTTTTGTACTTCAGAATATTTCTTGCAAATAAAGTTATAAATTTCTTTGTAACTATTTTGGGGCACTTCAATTTCTCGTTCAACATCACCCCAAGCTTCAGAGCATTTTATTGAACACACATAATAAGCTTCATATACGGTTTCAGAAAACCATATCTCTTTCAATCTAATAATTCTTATAACTGCATTTGTAATAAAACCTTTATCTTCACCATTTTTAATGATAGATAATCCTTGTTCAGATTCCTTAAAATTATTAGAAATTAAGAAATTAGATATGCTTTGAACAACTAAATAATTATTGTAATATTGCCAATTTTCGTTATTTAATTTGGCTGACATAGCAGGAATATATGATTTATACAGCTCAATATTCTCTACCAATGGCAAAGACTGAATATCTTTACATGTTTCGCCACCTTCTTCAATTTTAACAATTTCAAAATCACTATTACCGCTCTCTAAATATTCAGGGATCAACGTAGTTTTTGGTAAGTTCATTTAAATCACTCCTTCACATTTTTTAACTTACAAATTTATGTTATATCAACTAATGTTATCTTTCTACCTATATTTTTATCGATATTTTATAATTTCTTTGTTGCAATTTACTGCAATTCATTTGAAATTTGTATTAAAATATTATGTAATTATATCAAATTATCATTATAAAAATAATTTGCAAATTACTGCAACTAATTCATAGGAGTGATTAATTTGTCTACATTGTTAGAAGATTACCGCAAACAATATGAGGATAACCTTTCAAATTTAATAAAAAGCCTGTTTCCCCTTGATAATTTAATGACATCTAAAATCTCTAAACTTGCTGAAAATACTCGCTTATGCTTTGATTTATTATCAATTTCGCAAAATACTATTGCAAAAATAATACCCGATGAAATCGAACAACAAAAGTTCAATCAAATTCAAGAAAAACTAATATTGGCTTTAAACAACCAATTGAATAATGAATTTAATAATACTACTATTCATTTTAAGCATTTAATAAAAGAAATCCAACTTAAAATTAATAACTTAGCCATTTCTACTCATATAAGTAATGTACCACAAATCCTACCAAATGAAGATGGTATTATTACAGAAGAAAAAATTTCTATTATTTTAAACTTTCTTCAAACAGTTTTGAATAAGAATTCAGCTAGCGATATTCATATTAGTCCATCGATTTCTTTAGATGAATACGAAAACCTCTTAAATGAACTTTCAAAAAAGAATTTCTTATCGGAAGATGCTTATTCAAAAATTCAATCTATAATAAAAGAAAAACAACGTATTCTTAAAATCATATATGATATTTATGATAGTATTGTTTATTTAAAATATAATTTATCATTACAAATAAATCCAGAGATTATCTTTGCTTTAAATTACATTGAAAATATTCATTTATTCGAAAAAGTCCCTCGTTTAAAACGAATAATTGAGCAACACCATCAATTGTTAAATGATATCGTTGAAGAATTACCTAATAATTTAAAATCAAATTTTATTATTGATTTTGAAAATGATGCTAAATATTCCCTAAATCAATATAACGATAGGCTGTTAAGCATTACAAATAAAGATAATTCATCTAAAATAAATTATGCACAAAATCTTTATTTATATAAACGATTATTTTTGCTGATATCTATTTATAATTCTTTGCCTGAAAAAACAGGTTTATATCTAAAAAATAGTATATCTGTTAAAAACTATCTTAGAATTTTGTTCTGGGTTTCTGAAAATACCTATTTAATATTCCCTGACATTTTGCCTAAAGATTATACTAATTTAGATTTGTTTTTAAAATTATCTAATTATACTAATAAAGAAATTGCTAACATATTTGGTCTTGAAAATTATACTTTTTCTAGGCAAAAGAATAATAAAAGTAATATTTCTTCTTGGTTTACTATTATTAATTGTTTCTTTAAAGTGCATACAGACTTTTTATTGGGACGTACTACTATTCCAAATTTTGGTAAGGAGAAAAATTTTTATCGGACTAATAACCCTAAAACATTTTCAAATCGCTCTGATTATTTACCGGAAGATTTTACTAATCCAGATGAACTTATAATTACAGAAAATATATTCTTCCTGTTGTTAATTTATCAATACAAAATAAAAATGCTATATTAGGTACTTTAAAAGAATATTATGCTCAACATAAAGAACAATATACTGAAAAAGATGTAATTAATAATGATTACACATATTTACTAAAACATATAATATTTTTACAAAACAATGCTTCGAAACTATCTCCTGAACTACTAGAAACTATCTCAAAATATGCTAAATTATTAAATAATAAAATGCCTATAAGAAATCAGAATGCTTTAATTGCACACCTATCTGTTTTAATTGATAATGTGGATAATTTATCAACAGAGTGCTTAGAAGCTTTAAGTACTATAATAAAAAGCACTTTAAAGTCTTAAAATAAAAAAGCCTAGAATATAATATCTGTAATATATTATATTCTAGGCTTTGATTTATGCTGTCTTAATCATTTGCTTTTGGCAGTCCATGCATAAAGGTTTGTTATATTTAGCCATAGAAAATTGAACTACTCTATCACTTGTTATTTCTTCACCACAATTAGCACAAACCGTTATAGACTTTTTAATAGCAGATATTTTCTTTACATTGTTAACTGCTTTAGAACCTTTATTACCTATTGAAGAATTTTCATCTGTTTTAGTATCTGCTTCAGGATCATCACCTGTAGCAATACATAGACTCATCATATAAGCATATTTTATAGCCGCTGTCTGTGCTTTCATAACAGCTTTATCTCCTGCATCTTGACCACTACCTATACCAAATAAATCAACACATTCTCCGCTTTCACTATCAATTAATTTAATTTGGACATTAACAGTTACTAGATGTTCTGTATTTCCCTTTAGGTTGGTAACATCAACCATTGATGCAATTTCTGGTATAACAACACTTGCAATCTTGTTCTTAGTTAAAGCAGTATTAACCTTTAAAAGTACATCTTCAGCTGTAGCATATTTATATTGATGATACGAGTTCAAACCATTTTTAGCAATATGACCACATTCAATCATTACATTAACCAATTTTTTAGCAATTTTTGTATTTTCCATAATAAACACTCCTCAATATTCATTTGCAAATAATACAGTTACAATTTCATAGTAATTTTTATCTGTAGCATCAGCTATAATATATATTTTGCCTTTTGAAGTCTTATAACTAGCTAAAATTCTATCATTATAAACTATCGCTTCATTATTAGATTTAATATCATCATCTGTTAAGTCTCCCCAATCTTTAGAAATAAATCTCTCAATACAATTATTTATCTCTAACCTGTATTTAGGATCAGTTTGGATATCTTGAGCAATTGTTCTTGTCTGAGAAAAATTAGCTTTGAAAAATGGATTATACATATATTTCACTCCTAAAAAACTAAAGCCAAAGGTATTTAACCTTTGGCTTATTTTCTTTATTTTTTATTATTGCCATTATTATTTAAAATCATGCTAATAACTTGTAATATTAATAAGATAATTTCTTTATTCATGATAAAATTCTCCTTTACGCTATTTTTTCTAATTTTTTAAATTGCTTACCATATGGACAAAAGCTGGCAACACTGCAATAATCTTTACATTTACGATCATTCCAACGCTCTTTGCTATTACAAATATGAGATGTTTGACCTTTTATTAATGCTTCATTTAGTCTTTTTGCTTTAGCTTTCATATATCTTTTTATCCATACATCAGAAATTTTATTGATATGAATTATATATACAGGACTTATAATATTACGTTCACTAGCTACTCTTAAATTAAAATCTCTACATAATGCTTGAATCTCCATTCGATTTACTTTAAAACCTCTTTCTTCAAGTAAAATTCGATAATAATTAAGCTGAATAGCCCAATCTAAAATATGTTTAACTCCATCAGTTCTCCATTCTTTTTTGGTTTTTGGCTGACCTTTTTTTATACCTGTTTTATAGACTTCTCCAGTTGGTACATCAACTTTATAGTAGCCCAGTGCTTTCATCAGTTTATATGAAGAAGTAATTTTATAATCTCCAAGTGTATTATCTTCTTTATCAAGGATTTGACCAAATAAATCAAACTTTCCACTGGTAAATTCATCATGTAATCTTTCTTCGCTTAGCATATTACCTTCAGTATAATTTTCATTTAAGGTATGAACAGCACTTCCATGAAGTGCATACATTTGATTTATAGGATCTACCGCATAATCTGTTGTTTTCTTTAAAAAGGTTTCCATTGTTCCTGCTAATAATTCTGTAACTGTTGCATTTTGTAGTTTCCTATTTAAAGAATTAGCAACTGCTCGTAATGTTGGTAAAAACATACATCTTTGAGTATATATACATTTTTTAAGACATTGATTGATATTTACTTCATGACCTGAAGGACAAATAAATCTTGTTGCTGGCATAATAAAACCTCCTGATACAAAAATAGCAGGTATAGCATTTGCTATACCTGCTGTAATTTGTTTATATTATTTAATTTTAATTTTTAAAGCTTCTACATCTTGAATACTTAATCCTGTTCCTTTAACAATAGTATCTACATCTACACCTAATTTTAAAAGATTAATTGCTGTATTGATATTAGCCTTTTTCATTCCTAAAGTAATACCTTCTTCTTTAAATGCATTCATATAGGAATAATAATCTCTTATCGCTTTTTCTCTCTGTTCATACGCTCTACGTTCTATTTTATTCTGTAGAAATGTATCTTCAAATTCTACTGCTTCTTTAATTGCTGGAGTTGTCATTGCTATTTCCTCCAATTCTTCTTTACTATATTTTCCTGAAAAATAAGCAATCCATGCTTCAGATGCTCTTATTTTTCTCATATCCTTTAAAGTAAATTTTGGCAATTCTAGAAAATGCATCTCTATATGATCTGTGAGCTTATTATGAGATTTCACATTTAATAGATTATAGATATTATGCCAATCTTGCTCATCTTCCAAATAATCAAATGCCAATAGATTTATAGCTATAGCCTTTTTTAATTTTTTATATTCAGCACCTTTTTCTAATTGCTCTGAATACATCTTTGACCAATAGTATAATGAACGCTCAGCCATCAATTTAAACGGACAAACTTGTACCTCAATATCTACTTGTGTGCCATCATTCAAATCCGCTCTAATATCTAATTTAGATAATTTACCATCTAAAGTTAATGGTTCATTATCTTTATCTAAAAAAGTTATATCTGTAAAACAATTTTCATCATCTTTATTTAAAACTCCATTTAAAAAGCTAAGTGTTAAATTCTTTCTTTTTTTATCTCCTAGAAGCTTTTTGAAGTATAAGTCATTCAATCTATTAAAATTTTCCATGATATTCACTCCTTACCTCATATTATATCAAAACATTAAGACAAATAACTACAATATAAAATAACAGGTATAGCATTGACTATACCTGTTTTATATTTCATTTTAACTGTTATAAACACGTTTTAAATATTTATCAAACTGCGGAACAGTAAAGTCTACCTCTCCTCGTTTAGCTGCATAAATAAATCCTTTATGAATTAATTGAGCCCTAAGAGGAGATATTGCTTGTATTGATTCACCCATGATATTGGCAATCTCTTTTGTTGAACATGGTAATTTTTCACAAGCTACCATTGCTGTCATGAATTCTATTTCTCTTGCAGTAGCTCTATCATGTCTAACCTTAAAGAAGGCTTTATCCAAGCTTTGTTCAAACTTGTCATAAGCTTTATTGACTATTTTTATATCAATAATACTTTCTTCTTTTTTACATTCCCATACCCATTTACCATATTCTTGCAAAAAGTATGGATATCCTTGAGTTATTTCTATGATTTTATTAACAGCTTCATCTGTATAATTTATTTGAAATCTTTTAGCTGGTTCAATAAGAGCAAGCTTTGCTTCTTCATTATTTAAAGAATCTATTTCAATAAAATCAAATAACCTTTCAGCATAAGATTTTACATCTCCAGCAATCTTAGCGATCTTAGGCAATCCAGCTGAAAAGATAACGATAGGATAATTTTTTTGATTAGTTCTGTGAATTGCTTCCATTAGTGCTTCAAATTCACTATCTTTAATATACTGAATCTCGTCAATAAATAATACAACACCTTTATTTTGTTTTTGGGCAATCACACCTAAAGCCAAAAACAACTCTGTCATATCATTTGCCAGATTACCAGTATCTGATATACCATTAGCTGGGTTTACTTCTATACTAATATCATCACAACCATATTTTATGGTAAAAGCTTTTAAGATACTTAACGCTTTTTTTATATGACTTTCTATGTTCTTTAATAAACTTAATCTATTGATTAATTTATAGATATGCAAAGCCATTTGATATTGAAAGCTTCTATCTCTTTCTGCTATTTCCATATATTCAGAAGGTAAATCCATTTCATCAGCTAGATTTTCTATATAATTTAATAAAACTGTTTTTCCCACACCTCTAAGACCATAATATACGACTGAACGTGCAGAATATCCATAATTTATGGCTTGTAATATATTTTGAGCTTCATTTATTGTATTATCTCTACCTGCTAAATAAGCTGGCGACATTCCAGCTCCAGGTCTATATGGATTAGGTAACATAATTCCACCACCTATAATAAATATATATTTATTATACCTTATACAAGCTTATATTTATATATATTTATATCAAAACGGATACATAGAACTGAATCTATGTATATCTAAATAAAAATCTTCTTCATCATTTACTTTATAGACTTTAGTTATTTTCTTTTTAAGTCTTGCTATCGTATCTTTTGAAGATAGTTTTACTTTAGGAAACTTTTTCTTGATGAAATCTAAAACTTGATTAAAACTTTCAAAGTATTCTACTATTTGCTCATCATTTATGAAAGCATCTATTTTATATTTAGGGTAGAAATATACACCTTCTTCATCAGTATTAATAAAAATATTAAATCCTGCTTCCTCAATAAGTGCATATAACTCTATTTCATTATCATAATGATCTTCAATAATTCTATAGAATACTTCTATATTACCTGTCCATGCTGTTTCAGTTTTAATATAGAAAAAGCTCACAGATTCATCATCAGTAACTTCATCATCACAGCCTACAAAACAATTTCTAAGATCAGACATATTTCTTGATTCATACTCACTATAACCTAAGCTTTCTAAAAAACCACATATTGAATTGGTTTTACTATTATTTATATAATCATTAATTTTTTGCCATAAGTCATATATAGCTTTTTTATTCTCACTGAAAAATACTACTTGATTATCACTATAATTTGCCATGATATCTACTCCTCTACATCTATTTTTAAATCACCAAATAAATTACTTTCATTTATATTTTGTATATTAGCTGAAGCTATAACATTTGCTAAAAATTCATTAAAAACTTTTGCTTGTGATAAATTTAGACTGAAATTTAAACTACTATGAGTATCTTCTGTATCTAGATTTATATTCACAAGACCAAGCTTTTCATCATAATGAATATCTCCATTTAAATTATCAAAACCCATACAAATCAAATAGTTTGACATAGTCATCTCTCCTTAATCAAATTTTACATATCCTTCTTTTCTCAAACTTATACTCCCTCTTTTGGCAATAATTACATGGTCTAAAAAATCAATGCCTAGCATTTCAGATAAATTCATTACTTTTTTAGTAAGACTTATATCTTCATTACTAGGCATTGAATCTCCTGATGGGTGATTGTGTGCAATTATTATTGCTGAAGCCATATTCTTTATAGCTACATTAAATATCTCTCTTGGATTAGCTACAGACATATTTAACGTTCCTCTACTTATACAGCGACTTAGAACAACATTGTTTTTTGTATTTAAGACAGCAATCCATAACTCTTCGACTTGTTTATCTTGCAGAAATTCAAAGTATTTTATAGCATCATTTGTTGTTCTTATTAATGATAATTCTTTTGTTCTATAATCCTGCATACGTTTTAAGATTTCTCGTATTGATAAGATTTTGTTTAGTCTATTTTCAGTCATGCCATTTATAGACTTTAATTCAGCCTTAGTAGTATTTTATAGCATCATTTGTTGTTCTTATTAATGATAATT
>OLNV01000918.1_pt1 | contig 21281 bp, 23 predicted proteins | sample 1672891 | NCBI WGS metagenome assembly OLNV01 (sample SAMEA3136734, study PRJEB25190) | human gut metagenome | biome: human gut; feature: human-associated habitat; material: faeces | place: Austria | collected 2013 | reverse complement strand
TCCTTTTAAGCCTTATTCCTCTCTATTCTATCACTAATTTCTGAAAATTCAATTTTAAAATAACCCCAGATTAAACCTAGGGTTACGACAATCTTATTTAACTTTATCAAAACTCGTTTCAGGTGCTGGTTTAGTTGGCTGACACGACATGATAATGAGTACAATGCTTCCAATAGGTGATAAGATATTCAAGACTGGTATAAGGCCCATACAACTTAGAAGCCCCCAAGCCGGATGAATACCTGCATCTCGTAAACGACGAAATTGAAGGGACAGTTGTGGGATTAGTATGATTAAACCAAAAATTATTATTGGCGACATATGTTTCAAAATCATTTTTTGTATTTCGGCTGAATCATATAATATAGCTGGGTCATTAGACACACTACTGAAGAAAGGAATGAGAACAAAACCTACTACAAGGATAGTATTAATGATGACATTAATCAAGTAAACCCACCAGTAGTCTGGACGAGTTGAACGGCCTCTAAAGTCAAAGGCACGCTTCCAAAAATCAATATAAGCTTTAATCATAACTCATTTCTCCTCTTATTTCCAAAAATCATCAAAAATAGTGATTGGCAAGTGACGTTTGTGTTGACCCTTACGCCACCAATTTTCAATGGTTTCTTGAGCCTTAGCTGATACCTCTTTGCCTTCAAGGTAGTCATCAATTTCACGATAGGTCACTCCTAGTGCCACTTCGTCGGCAATTCCTGGTTTGTCCTCTTCCAAGTCAGCTGTTGGCACTTTTTCATAAAGGGCCTTGTCCGCACCAAGTTCTGCAAGAAGGGCTGCACCTTGACGTTTGTTTAGGCGAAAAAGCGGTAAGATATCCGCACCACCGTCACCAAATTTTGTGAAGAAACCTGTAAGGTTTTCAGCAGCGTGGTCTGTCCCGATAACTGCCCCACTATTTTCACCAGCAACCGCATATTGAGTTATCATGCGTTGACGGGCCTTGATATTTCCCTTGTTAAAGTCAGAAATACTTACACCTGCCCTGGCAAGCTCAGCAACCTGACCATCAACAGCTTCCTTAATGTTAACCGCAAGACTCACATCTGGCTTGATAAAAGCAAGGGCACGTTGGGCATCATCCTCGTCTGCCTGCACTCCATAAGGTAAGCGAATGGCAATAAACTGATAGTTTTTCCCTGTCTCTGCACGAAGCTCTTCAACGGCAAGTTGGGCTAGACGGCCAGCCAAGGTAGAGTCCTGACCTCCGGAAATCCCTAAAACATAAGACTTAAGGAATGGATGTTTAAGCATATAAGCCTTCAAAAAATCAACAGATTTTCGAATTTCTTCTTTTGGATCAATGTTAGGTTTAACCCCTAGTTGATCAATAATTGTTTCTTGCAAAGTCATAATGTCTCCTTTTACTCTGGAAAGTTATGGGCTTTCTTTCGCACATTGTCAATGAGGGCCATCTTGTTATCCCATACGTCTTTGGCCAAGTCAACTGGATAATCTTGAGGGTTTAGCACGCGCTTGTACTCATTCCAAAGCTCATCCAATTCCTTAGTCGCATAGTTCTTGATTTCATCAAGACTTGGCAAATCATAGATTAGTTGCCCCTTGTCGTAGATAGGTACTAAGAGTGGTACCGCATCAAAATCACGAACAGTCTTGTTGATGTAGGTGTAAGTCGGGTGGAACATGTTAATTTCTTCTAAAGCATTAACATCTGTGCCTGCAAAGGTGATATAGTCACCTTCTGATTTACCCTTAGCACGACTCGTAATACGCCACACTTGCTTTTTACCTGGTGTCGAAACCTTCTCAGCGTTGTTGGATAGCTTGATGGTATCATGCATGACTCCCTGATCATCCTCGATTGAGACAATCTTGTAGACCGCACCCAAGGCTGGTTGGTCATAAGCAGTGATAAGTTTGGTACCGACACCCCAGACATCAATTTTGGCCTTTTGCATCTTCAAGTTCAGAATGGTATTTTCATCAAGATCGTTTGAAGCATAAATCTTGGCATTAGGGAAACCAGCTGCATCTAGTTGCTTACGTACTTGTTTAGACAGGTAAGCCAAGTCACCGGAATCAAGACGGACACCCAAGAAATTGATCTTATCACCTAGCTCTTTAGCCACACGGATAGCATTGGGAACACCAATCTTAAGGGTATCATAGGTATCCACAAGAAATACGCAGTCTTTATGAGTAGAGGCATAGGCTTTAAAGGCATCATAATCGTTGCCATAGGCTTGAACAAGTGCATGGGCATGAGTCCCTGAAACTGGAATACCGAAAATCTTGCCAGCACGTACATTTGAAGTTGCGTCAGCACCACCAATCACGGCTGCACGCGTCCCCCATATCGCTGCATCCATCTCTTGTGCACGGCGTGTCCCAAACTCCAACAGAGGAGCATCACCAATTACTGAGCGGATTCGAGCCGCCTTGGTCGCAATCAAAGTCTGATAATTGATGATGTTAAGTAAAGCAGTCTCTACGAGTTGACACTGAGCCAAGGGACCTTCCACTTGAAAAATCGGTTCATTAGCGAACACTAAATCTCCCTCAAGTGACGAATTGATGGTCAATCCAAGTTTTAAATTAGCTAGGTAATCTAGAAAATCAGCAGGGTAACCAAGGTCCTTCAAATAGGCAATATCGGTTTCTGAAAACGTCAGATTTTCAAGATAGTTAACAATACGTTCCAAACCGGCAAAAACGGCGAAACCATTCTTGAAAGGGAGCTGACGGAAAAAGACTTCGAAAACAGCTTTCTTATTATGAATGCCTTGGTTAAAGTAAACCTGCATCATATTGATTTGGTACAAGTCGGTATGCAAGGTTAAACTGTCATCTTTATACATGGATTTCCTCCAATCAAATAGGTACTTATTTTTTGTTATTAATAGCTTGTATATGCTGACTATTATAGCATTTTTGAGCAATTGTCTCCACTTTTCAGAAAGTTAATTATTATTTGGATTTTCCAATTCTTCTAATGTTTGTATACCCAATTTGTAAAATGAAGCTAGACAGAAAAAGCCATCTATGTTAGGCTCAGACAAACACCACATTTGTCTGAGCCTAACATAAATGACCTATACTCATCTTACCACAAACGAGCTTGTGAGCTTGTAATGATAGAGGCTTACTATCAAGAAAACATAAAAGTATCAGCTATTGTGACTTCACTTGGCAGATCAAAACAGACAATCTACAATGTCATCAATTATATGAAAGAGGGGCACTCTGCTATAAAATCAATAAGAAACGCTGTGGCAGGAATAAAACCAGTCTTACGCAAGCAGAAAAAGATTTTATCCAAACTCATTTAGTTCAAAATTGGAGCCTTGAAGCCATTAAAGGAACTTATCCAGATAGGGTTTCTTGTTCTATGAGAACTCTCTATCGACTAGCAGATCGTGGTATTCTAAAGAAAGAGGATCTCCCTTGGAAAGGCAAAAGAAAACCAAATGATCATAGCGAAAAACGAGGAAAACAAGCATTGCGCAGAGATTTACGTGAGAGAGCAGACAGTTATCCTAATTTTAAGACGGAATTCGGTCATCTAGAAGGGGATACAATTGTGGGAGAAAAACACAAAAGTGCAGTCATTACCTTAGTAGAACGCTGCTCAAAAGCCATCATCACACTGAAAACCAATGGACGGAAAGCAAGTGATATTGAGGCATCCATCAATCAATAGTTGTCTCAAGTTCCCAGTCATCTCTTTAAGTTAATAACTTTTGATTGTGGGAAAGAATTTTCTAATTGGAAATCTATTTCGAATGCACATGACATTGATATTTTCTTTGCGGATCCAGGATGTCCTGGACAACGAGGTCTCAATGAACATTCTAATGGCTTATTAAGACGAAATGGACTACCTAAACAAATAGATTTTACGAATATTTCTCAAAATTATTTATCAGCTACAGCTGATAAAAGAAATAGACTTCCTAGGAAGTCTTTGAATTATCAAACACCATACCAAGTTTTTCTGAGTTACATGAAAAATCTAACTTAATTTGACAATTTAGGGAGATAAAAATAGGGAGTGGAAAAAGCCCAACCAGACAAATCTTCAAAGAAAGATTTGTTTTTTTTTGCAACTTTTGGTTGACAAATGTAAACCTTAGGAATAGAATAACATTGTAAGGTTTACAAATGTAGATTTAGAAAGGAGAGGTCATGCAAATTTCCAATGCGGAATGGCGCATCATGAAGATAATCTGGATGGAAGGCAAGCAGACCAGCACGGATTTGATCGCCGTCTTGTCCGAGCGCTTTGACTGGTCGAAGTCGACCATCAAGACCCTCTTGTTCCGCTTGGTGGAAAAGGGGTGCTTGACTAGAGAAAAAACAGGCAAAGCCTTTGTTTATTCGGCATTGTTGACGCAGGACCAGAGTTTAGACTTGGTGGTTGAGGAGGTGAAAGACAAGGTTTGCTCAAAAAGAATTGTACAGGTGCTTGAAAACTTGATTCAGGCGAGTGACTTTACGCTTGCAGATCTTAATCAGCTGCAGCAGGTCCTGGAAGAAAAGAAAGCAGAGGCTGTCGAAACAGTCCCTTGCAATTGTATGTCATAGAAAGAAGGAAATTCCATGTTTGGATTGTTGATTAGTATTGTTTGTTTACTTGTGGTTGCTTTTATTTCTTGGTGGTTCTTTGCAGAGCATGAAAAGGTAAGCGGCCACGCTCGTCAGAAATCAGGTTATCAAGAAATTGAAGTCGAAGTCATGGGGGGCTATTCGCCTGAAACCATTGTCCTGAAAAAGAATGTTCCAGCCCGGATCATCTTTAATCGCAAGGATCCATCTTCATGTCTGGCTCAAGTGATCTTTCCAGATTTTGGCGTTCATGAAGATTTGCCTTTAGGTGAAAAACATGTCATTGAAATTACGCCAGAAAAAGCGGGCGAATATGGGTATTCATGTGGAATGAACATGATGCATGGTCAAATGATTGTGGAATAAAGGAGTAGGTATGGTAGAAAAACAAAAAGCAGTTGTGGAAAACGGAGTGCAAAAGATCCGTATTACAGCAGAAAAGGGCTATAGTCCCAAAGAATTTCAACTTCAAAAAGGGATCCCTGCTGAAATCACCTTCCATCGGGTCAATCCTTCCGGCTGTTACAAGGAAATTTTGTTTGAAGATCAGGGGATTTTAGAGCCTTTGGAAGTCGGTGTGGATAAGGTGATATCCTTTACCCCGACAGAAACAGGGGACTTTGAGTTTTCATGTGGAATGAAGATGCAAAAGGGTTCCTACACGGTTGTGGAAAAACGCCGTCGTGTCTTAAATTTACGGGGTCGCTTTTGGATTACTAGTATCTTTACCCTTCCTTTATTGATCTTGATGATTGGGATGTGGGCAGGATTTGTCTCCCATCCAGTCAGTCGCTGGGGGACTTTCCTAGCGACAACGCCGATCATGTTGGTAGCAGGAGTACCTTTTATCAAGAGTGCCTGGGCCTCATTTAAGAAGCACCATTCCAATATGGATACCTTGGTAGCTCTTGGAACCCTGGTAGCCTATGTCTATAGTGTATTTGCCCTTTTTACTGGTCAGCCAGTATACTTTGAGGCTGCGGGTTTTATCATCTTCTTTATCCTCTTAGGGCAAATCTTTGAAGAACGGATGCGTAACAATGCCTCCGAGGCTGTGGAAAAGTTGTTGGATTTGCAGGCAAAAACGGCTCAAGTTCTCCGTGATGGGAACTATGTCGAGGTGGCGGCAGAAGATATCCAAATTGATGACTTGATTCGGGTCCGTCCTGGGGAAAAGATTGCGGTTGATGGGACGATTGTAGAAGGAAGTACGACCATTGATGAGTCGATGGTGACAGGTGAAAGCTTGCCTGTGGAAAAATCAGTTGGTGATGCAGTTATCGGCTCCACTATCAACAGCAATGGAACCATTCTCTTTAAGGCTGAAAAAGTCGGTAGTGAGACCCTCTTATCTCAAATTGTGGACTTTGTCAAAATGGCCCAATCCAGTCGTGCTCCCATTCAAGATTTGACGGATAAGATTTCAGGTATCTTTGTTCCAGTGGTGACGATTTTGGCCATTGCGACTTTCTGGGTTTGGTCCGTGCTTCTGGGCGCGTCGCTTCAAGAGGCCATGCTCTATGCAGTCTCTGTCCTCATTATTGCCTGTCCTTGTGCCCTTGGTTTAGCAACCCCAACAGCCCTGATGGTCGGAACCGGCCGTAGTGCCAAGATGGGGGTTCTGATTAAAAATGGAACAGTTCTTCAAGAAGTGCAAAAGATTCAAACCGTTGTGTTTGATAAGACAGGGACTATTACCATTGGCCAACCACTTGTAACCGATGTTGTAGGAGATGAAGCGCGTGTCTTGACACTGGCTGCTAGTCTTGAAACTTTTTCAGAACATCCACTAGCCCAAGCGGTGTTATCCCAAGCAGAAGAAAAAGGTTTGGTGTTATCGCCTGTGGAAAACTTCCAAGCGGTTGAAGGAAAAGGGGTCCAAGGTCAGATCGACCATCAGTTGGTGACCTTGGGAAATGGTAAACTTCATGACGGGACAGCGATGGATCCGGAGCTTGAAAAACGGATGGTAGACTTGCAAGAGCAGGCCAAAACAGTGATCAATTTGGCTGTGGATGGGCAAGTGATTGGCTTGATTGCCATTCAAGATGCTCCAAAGGCCAGCTCAAAAGAAGCGATCAAAAAGCTTAAAGAACGGGGCTTGAAAACGGTCATGTTAACGGGGGATAATGAACGGGTGGCCCAAGCTATTGCTAAGCAAGTGGGAATTGACACCGTCATTGCTGATGTCCTTCCTCAAGAAAAAGCTAGCGCCATCCAAAAACTGCAAGAAGCTAGCAAGGTCGCCTTTGTTGGAGATGGGATCAATGATGCTCCAGCTCTCTCGATCGCGGATGTGGGGATCGCTATGGGATCTGGAACGGACATTGCGATCGAGTCCGGTGGCATCGTGCTCACGCAAAATGATTTGCTTGGCGTTGTGCGCGCCTTTGACATGAGTCAAAAGACCTTCCGCAGGATCTTACTCAATCTCTTCTGGGCCTCTATCTACAATATCCTTGGGCTTCCAATTGCTGCTGGAGTCTTTGTAGGACTGGGATTGACCCTTAATCCAGAACTAGCAGGTCTTGCCATGGCCCTTAGTTCTTTGTCTGTTTTGACTAGTTCTCTGCTTCTCAATGTTGCGAAAATTGATTAGACTCAACAAAAAAAGTAGTACAGAATTCATTTAAGATTCTGTACCACTTTTTTGTCTTTTCTTACAGCCACAAGGGAAAACAGAAGCATATATCTTATAATAAAATATCCTATTATAAGATAGTTTGTGAAAATTTCTCAAATTCAGCATCTGTTATGTAATAGGGATTGAGCATCTCTGAGCAGATCCTTATACATGTGAATCTCTTTGTGTTAAATTAGTTCTATAATCATTTTGTAAAACGTTTTCATGAGAATGGTCAGAATAAATTCATTTTCAAGACGAGCTTTGATCACAAAGATGAAGTAGAAGCGCTGTGCTTCATTTTTCAGGATCAAATTAGAAATAAAGGAGAGTTAGAATGACTCAAGGGAAAATTACTGCATCTGCAGCAATGTTGAACGTATTGAAAACATGGGGCGTAGACACGATCTATGGGATCCCATCAGGAACACTTAGCTCATTGATGGACGCTTTGGCTGAAGACAAAGATATCCGTTTCTTGCAAGTTCGCCACGAAGAAACAGGTGCTCTTGCAGCAGTTATGCAAGCTAAATTTGGCGGCTCTATCGGGGTTGCAGTTGGTTCAGGTGGACCTGGTGCGACTCACTTGATCAATGGTGTTTACGATGCAGCGATGGATAACACTCCATTCCTTGCGATTCTTGGATCACGTCCAGTTAACGAGTTGAACTTGGATGCCTTCCAAGAATTGAACCAAAACCCAATGTACAATGGTATCGCTGTATACAACAAACGTGTAGCTTACGCAGAACAATTGCCAAAAGTGATTGATGAAGCTTGCCGTGCTGCAGTTTCTAAAAAAGGTCCAGCTGTTGTTGAAATCCCAGTAAACTTCGGTTTCCAAGAAATCGACGAAAATTCATACTATGGATCAGGTTCATACGAGCGTTCATTCATCGCTCCTACTTTGAACGAAGTTGAAATCAACAAAGCTGTTGAAATCTTGAACAATGCGGAACGCCCAGTGATCTATGCTGGTTTCGGTGGAGTTGGTGCTGGTGATGTCATCACTGAATTGTCTCGTAAAATCAAAGCACCAATCATCACAACTGGTAAAAACTTTGAAGCTTTCGAATGGAACTATGAAGGGTTGACAGGTTCTGCATACCGTGTTGGTTGGAAACCAGCGAACGAAGTAGTCTTTGAAGCAGACACTGTTCTTTTCCTTGGTTCAAACTTCCCATTTGCTGAAGTTTATGAAGCCTTCAAGAACACTGAAAAATTCATCCAAGTGGATATCGACCCTTACAAACTTGGGAAACGTCATGCCCTTGACGCTTCAATCCTTGGTGATGCAGGTCAAGCAGCCAAAGCTATCCTTGATAAAGTAAACCCAGTTGAGTCTACTCCATGGTGGCGTGCAAACGTGAAGAACAACCAAAACTGGCGTGATTACATGAACAAACTCGAAGGTAAAACTGAGGGTGAATTGCAATTGTATCAAGTTTACAATGCAATCAACAAACATGCTGATCAAGACGCTATCTATTCAATCGACGTAGGTGACACTACTCAAACATCTACTCGTCACCTTCACATGACACCTAAGAACATGTGGCGTACATCTCCACTCTTTGCGACAATGGGTATTGCCCTTCCTGGTGGTATCGCTGCTAAGAAAGACAATCTAGATCGCCAAGTATGGAACATCATGGGTGACGGTGCATTCAACATGTGCTACCCAGACGTTATCACAAACGTTCAATACGACCTTCCAGTTATCAACGTTGTCTTCTCAAATGGTAAATATGCCTTCATCAAGGACAAATACGAAGACACAAACAAACACTTGTTTGGTTGTGACTTCCCTAATGCTGACTATGCTAAAATTGCTGAAGCGCAAGGTGCTGTTGGGTTCACTGTAAACCGTATCGAAGATATCGATGCAGTCGTTGCAGAAGCTGTTAAATTGAACAAAGAAGGTAAGACTGTTGTCATTGATGCCCGCATCACGCAACACCGTCCCCTTCCAGTAGAAGTACTTGAGTTGGATCCAAAACAACACTCAGAAGAAGCCATCAAAGCATTTAAGGAAAAATACGAAGCAGAAGAACTCGTCCCATTCCGCCTCTTCTTGGAAGAAGAAGGATTGCAATCACGCGCAATCAAATAATTCCTCTCGTCGAAAATCAAAGATAAATTTGTAGACTTCTTTATTAGGTTACTGCCGACGATTTCATCATTGAAACCTTAATTTTCAATGATGGAATCTAGTGAAGAGCCTAGAAAAAGTCCCAAAGGATTTTTCGTAGTTTGATGAGCAAGGATTTGCCATCAAACTTGGTTCCGCCTTGTTTATTCTTTGATTTTCTTAGAGAGAAAAGTGAAAAGATCGGAGTAATCCGGTCTTTTTGATTAAAGACAAAATCTTCTTTGAAACTTTCCTTAGGTGAGTACGGAGGATGGCTGGACTAAGAAAAGAAGGGAGAGAACCAATCCAATTTCATCTTATCTTTATTTCAAAGACTGTTAAAATAAAGATAAGATATTGTAATCATTTAGATTTGCTTAGTAATGTTCTTCATATTTTCAAAAAATGGATTTTACCAGTTGCTTGCCCTTTGTTTGTTTTCTTTAGATTATAGGAGGTAGAGCAATGAAAAAGAAAATCTTACACACTTTACTCTTGATTCCCTTGACGCTATCAGTTTTTGTTTTGTCTCTTTATAAGGTGATAATGCCTAGTGATTATATATAAATTAAGCAAGTCATCATCGAAGATTGTGACAAAGTAGGTCTGCATGGTAAGGTTACTATTACTAAATTGTATTGGACAGCCTTAGAAATACCAACTTACCACGTGACTTATACCTATTCTGAGAAAACTTACGATGACCAGAAAGTAGTATTAGAGCAAAATACGGCTATTCATGAAGAAGGGTCAAGTGACTCTTATGGCAATGTTCCAGAATATAAAGAATCGTTTTTGAATCAAAAATCTGTCCAAAAAGTTGAGAAGAAAATTGAAAAACAATTGAAGAAACAAAAGCTCGGTATCCCTATTAACTTTTTTAGTTTTCTATCTAACTTCAATCATGATGAAAAGGAGAAAAATCTGGATACCTTAACCTCAAACAATCTCAAAGCAGGTAAGAAGGACTTTGATGGTAATTATTAAATTCCATACCCCAAACCTTGATTGATCAAGAATTGGTTTATATGACTATTTTTATTGATGATAATGAATCAGTCAAAGAACAATATATGAAAGATACGGCTAAAAAGTTAGATGCTAGTGATCTTCCGAATGGTAAATATAATTTCTTATATTCCAATACAAAGGATAAGAATCAAGATTCTTCCTTCTCACGAGCCTTTAAAAAGTGGATAGGAGAGATTATTTCAGAGTATAGTGAATAGATTCTTAACATTAGAAGTTTTTGTCATAAACATTGGATGCTATCATCCAGTGTTTTTATTTAAAAAAAATTCAAATCATCACTTGACAAGTGAGTGAACACTCACTATAATAACCTTGTATTTAAAAAGTGAGTAAACACTTACCTAGGAGGATGCAAATGAAAACATTGCTACATTTACAAGATTTAGAAAAATCTTTTGGTCATAAAATGGTGTTAGACCATGTTGGATTTGAATTACAGTCTGGGGAAATCATTGGTCTAATCGGTCCTTCTGGTGCTGGTAAATCAACCATGATTAAAACCATGTTAGGGATGGAAAAGGCGGATAGCGGTATCGCTTTAGTATTGGACCAGACCATGCCCAATCGTCATATTCTGGGAGATATTGGCTATATGGCCCAGTCAGATGCTCTATATGAAGCTTTGTCAGGCATAGAAAATTTGGAATTTTTTGGCCAGCTCAAGGGACTTTCTAAGAAAGACTTGTCATTTGAAATTGCCCATGTAGCTCAAGTGGTAGATTTGACAGATCATTTAAATAAGGTCGTGTCTGGTTATTCCGGAGGGATGAAACGACGTTTGTCGCTGGCTATTGCGCTTTTAGGAAATCCTCAACTCTTGATATTGGACGAACCGACAGTTGGGATTGACCCTTCTCTTCGAAAGAAAATTTGGAGAGAGTTAATGACACTCAGAGACAATGGTGTAGGGATCTTGGTTACAACCCATGTTATGGATGAAGCAGAGCTGACAGATAAGGTCGGACTACTATTAGGTGGAAATATCATTGCCTTTGATACACCATCCAAGCTAAAAGAATCTTATGGTGTTTCAAGTATTGAAGGAGTCTTTTTGAAAGCAGAAGGAGAATGAAATGAGAACAATTGCCATTGCAAAAAAAGTTATCAAAGAATTGCTACGTGACAAACGGACACTGGCCCTAATGTTTGTGGCACCAGTCTTTATTATGTGGCTGATGAACCTCATGTTTTCGGCTAGTACAACGGTGACTGTTAAGCTAGCGACACAAGATGTGCCAAGTAGTTTGGTAAGTAGGATGGATGACTTAGCACATGTCAGTGTTAAAAACTACAAAGACTTGGTTCAAGCTAAAGAGGCTTTAAACGATGAAAAAGTAGATGCAGTTATCTCTTATAAGGATGGTGAATATCATGTAGCCTATGCCAATACAGATGCCTCTAAAACTTCGGTGACCCGACAAGTATTACGCATCAGTATTGCTAGTGAAGACACCAATCAATTATTAGCCCGTGTGAAGCAATCCCTTCCACAATTACAACTAAAGGTAAAATCTCCTGAAATTAAGGAATCTTATGAATATGGTAACGAGGACACCGGCTTCTTTGCTAAAATGATTCCTGTTTTGATTGGGTTCGTCGTTTTCTTCTTTGTCTTTTTGATTTCAGGTATGGCACTCTTGAAAGAACGTACTAGCGGAACCCTAGATCGTTTGCTGGCAACCCCAGTCAAACGTTCGGAAATCGTTTACGGCTATATGTTGTCTTACGGTCTTATTGCCATACTGCAGACAGCAGTAGTCGTTCTAGCAGCCATCTGGTTGTTGAACATTGAAGTTGTCGGAAGCCTGTTAAATGTTATAATAGTTAATGTGGTACTGGCTCTGGTGGCACTAGCCTTCGGAATTCTCTTGTCTACCTTGGCAAAATCAGAATTTCAGATGATGCAATTTATTCCTCTTGTGATTATGCCGCAACTCTTTTTCTCAGGAATCATTTCACTTGATTCAATGGGAGACTGGGCAAAAACACTAGGAAAATTCTTGCCTTTGACCTACTCAGGTGATGCGATGAGTCAGATTATTCTTTACGGACGTGGACTTGGAGATATTTTACCATATATTGGTGTTCTACTAGTCTTCCTTGTCGCTTTGACAGTTCTCAATATTGTCGGCTTGCGTCGTTACCGTAAAGTATAAAATATAAATATACGAGGATGAAAATGAGTGAGAGTGTTTTTGAGTCGTTTGAAGCTTATCTAAAGGGTGCAGACTATCCCAAGGGAAAGAAAAAAATCATGCAGGCGGCGGTCGATTTGATTTCTACTAAGAGTTACAATGGGACCTCCACCTTACAAATTGCTAAACATGCGGGACTTAGCCAAGCAACGCTCTTCAAGTATTTCAAGACTAAAGAAGATTTATTAACAGCTATTTTGCACCCTGTTGTTCCAGGACTTTTCGGTCGTTTTTTTGAAGAACTTTTAGCCTTAGAAACGACTGAAGAAAAGGTGCATTATCTGGTTCAAAATCGTATGGCCTATCTCAAAAAGAATCGCGCTTTGATGAAAATTATTTTTCAGGAAATTTTTTCAAATAAGAAACTGAGAAAAGAACAACTTTATATTTGGAATACTCTTCAGGATAAATTATTAGTACTCCACAAGGAATTGATAGCAGATTCACGAGTGAATCCTGAAATCACGGTTCCTCAAATGGTTCGTATTTGTATAGGTCCCTTATTGGCCTACTTTGCCCAACTCTATATCGTTAGCGACAATAGTGACATAAGAGAAGAAGACTTAAATTTGTTGGAAAAACAGATTTTAGGTGGTTTGTGGAAATAAACGCCGACTGAAATCATATTTCTTAAAATAAAACACAAAAAGGACATGTTTCTGACTAAAGCAGATTTATGTCCTTTCTTTTCAGTTATGTACATTGTTTAATTGGTTTTTCTTTGTGATTCTTGGGAAGTAGTTCCTATGAAATCATATTACAGTGATTATTTTTTGATATAATAATTCTTAAAACTTAGGAGGCAACAGATGATACATAAACATGAAATCCCAATTTTAGAGTTTGATGACAATCCTCAGGCTGTGATTATGCCGACACATGAGGATTTAGACTTGAACTTGCCGGCTAGGTGCGTCTACGCCTTTTTAGAGGAAAAAATAGAACGTTATGCGACTTCTGTTGGAGCTGAAAAAGTTGGTGAGTTTGTCTCTGCGACCAAAATCTATCCTGTTTATGTTATGACTTACAATGGGGAGGAAATTTGCTTGGCTCAAGCTACAGTAGGATCAGCTGCAGCAGCTCAATTGATGGACTGGTTGATAGGTTATGGCGTTAAGCAAATCATATCAACTGGAACTTGTGGTGTCTTGGTAGACATGCCAGAGAATGTCTTTTTGATTCCGACGAGAGCATTGCGAGATGAAGGTGCAAGTTACCACTATGTTGCGCCTTCTCGCTATATAGACATGAATACACAAGCTCTTGGAGCCATTGAGAGAACTTTAAAGCAAAAGAAAATCCCCTATGAAGAGGTCATGACCTGGTCGACAGACGGCTTTTATAGAGAAACACCTGATAAAGTTGCTTATCGGATTGAAGAGGGGTGTAGTGTTGTAGAGATGGAGTGTGCATCTCTTGCAGCAGTTGCTCAACTTCGAGGAGCTATTTGGGGCTTGCTTCTGTTTACTGCTGATTCCCTAGCAGATATAGACAATTACAATCAACGAAATTGGGGCTCAGAGGCTTTTGATAAGGCCTTAGAGATCTGCTTAGATATCATTGTTCAGATGTAATTTTGATTTGATAGAAAAGAGCATGATGGTATAGTCATGCTCTTTTTATGTATCAATTGTTATTTCAAAATATTCCAGAGTTCTTGGGAAGTATCAGCTACAAAATCAGGATTTTCTTCCAAAAGGGTTTCGTTTGTCCCGAATCCCCAAGTAACAGCCAAGGTCTTGATACCAACGGTTTTTCCTCCAATCATGTCATACTTGGTGTCGCCAACAATGACAGAATGGTCTTTGTTCGCATTATTTTCAGTAATAGCACGCTGCAAGACGTCAGCCTTGTTGAAAGTAGCAGGTGTGGCCCCATAGATGCCGTCAAAAAACTCAGTGATGCCAAGGTATTTGCACATTTTCCGAGCAGTAGGCTCATTTTTGGAAGTTGTGATATAGATTTTCTTATTTGGATCTTGACTCAGCTTCTCGAGTACTTCTTTTATACCGTCGTAGAGATGAGCTTCAAACTGTCCTTTGTTCTCATAATAGTCACGATAAAGTTGAACAGCTTGGGCAGCACCTTCTTCGCTTATTTCTTCTCTGAATGTGACTTCTAGAGGTGGTCCCATAAAGGTGCGAATTATTTTATTGCTTGGAACAGGTAGGCCCAGTCTTTCAAAGGTTTGGACAAAACCATTGTGGATGCCCTCAGAACTATCTATAAGGGTACCATCAAGGTCGAAGAAAATGTGTGTAAATATCATATGATTCTCCAATACAATGTTGTTTATTTATTATATCATGATAGGACAAAATGCAAAGTCAAACAATACAAGTCATATTTTCAAAGAGAAGACGATTGTGCATGATTTTGATAGGACGGAGTTGAAAAAAGCTCCTAAATGTACCGTTATCCTCGACGACCTCTATGGTGAAATTTTAGGCCCATTGTATATCACTCTTATAGGTGCGACAACCGGTCAAACTGATAGTTAAGACTTTTCAACCTTCTTTAAGAAACAATACAAGGATAAAAAAGTTATTTCAGTTAGTTAGCAGGGAAATCCAGATTTAGACAAGATTGCTGAGTTAAAACCTGATTTAATCCTTATGACAGGAGAGCGAGAAGATCTTTATGAGGATTTGTCTGAAATTGCACCGATTGTTGGCTACCAAACCAACAACGATGAAAATTGGGACTATTACGAAACGTCTCCCATACTATGCTTACGGGCATTTTGGTTACCTGTATGATACTTATAAGTTCAATCGTGCCGAAACCTTATAATCCAGATGATATGTTCCAAGTTATAGATCTAGATTAACTAAAAGATATTACCCCTGATCTCTTGATTGTTCAAGCTGATTCTCAGGAACTCCTAGATAACAAACTTAAAAACTCACCTATCTGGAGTAACCTTAAAGCTGTTCAAAAAGGGGGCTTGCTGACAAACAAGCGTCTGATATGTTTTCTCAAAGAAAAATAGAGCTGAATAGTCATAGGAATCCAAATCAAAGGTTCACATAGGATAACGCCAAGGTAGCCCATATAAGGAATGACGAAAACAACAAAGAGAATTTTACCAAAAAGCTCAATAAAGCTAGAGGTTAAAGGTGTTAGTTTCTTACCTAGACCTTGCAGGCTATTTCTAAAGATGAAGAGCATTCCTAAAATAGGATAAAAGAGAGAACTGATACGGAGGTAGAGACTGGCATTGTCAATAATCACAGCATTATCAGACCCAGAAATAAGACCAGCCAAGAAGGGGCTTGTTACATAGAGGAGGGCACAAGCAATGACAGACCAAGTTATAGAAACAAGACAGGATTGCTTTAACCCAGCGACAATGCGTTTAAACTGTTGGGCTCCGAAATTCTGTGAGGTGAAGGTCGTCACCCAGCAGCAAGGAAGGTCAAGGGTAGAACCGCAAAGGACATAATTCGTCTTGCTGCCACCTGAGCACTAATGATGAGAGGGCAGAAGCCATTAATGGCGTACTGTAAGGTCACAGTTCCAATAGAAACAATAGAATTCATGAGCCCCATAGCCATCCCTTGTCCCAAAAGGTCCAGATAAAGGCTTGAATCAAGAACACAGTCAGACTTATGTGGTAGGAGAAAGGTCACTCTTTTCTTAATATAGTAAAGACAGAGGATAGCAGAAAGCCCCTGTGAGATTATAGTTGCCAAGCCTGCTGATTGAACACCAAGATGGAGCTGTGTAATAAAGAAAAGGTCTAAAACGATATTGACCAGAGCCGAAAATATCAGAAAATAGAGGGCTGTCAGACTATCACCAACTGCTCTGAGGAGGCCTGCACACAGATTATAACCCAAAGTAACCCCAACACAGGAGACAATCATTGAAATATACTGGTAGGACTGCCCAATGATAGAAGTAGGCGTCCCTAAAAATCTTAGCAAAGGATAGAGCCCGAAATGTCCTAGAATCATAACCAGGGCACTTAAGCCCAGACCGATGACAACTGTGGCCGCGACAGACTGACGAAGTTTTCTATAGTCTTGCGCTCCATAATAACGTGCGATAACAACTCCCATACCATTTCCAACGCCAAGAGCAAAGCCGATAACCAAATCAAAAATAGCAGAAGAAGCTCCTACAGCAGCCAAGGCATCTGGCCCTAGAAAATGACCCACAATCATGACATCGGCAGTATTGTAGAGTTGCTGGAAAATATTGGATATCAGAATTGGTAGAGCAAAGATTAAAAGAGACCGCAAAATAGGGCCTCGTAAAAGATCAACTGACGCATTTTTCATAGACTTATTATAGCAAGATTGTAATTGTGAAACAATGTTAAAAGCCATCCTAGGATGACTTTTGCATATTTTTTAGATAGCGGCTGAGTGTTTGTGTCATATGGTTGTAGCCTGCCGCGATCATTGGAATTTGTAAGTAAATATAAGGTAGGGTGTACTGGCTCTTAGTCTCTGATATGAGGTGAAAGAGGATGCCACCGAAGAGATAGAGGAAGGCATAGAGGCCCAGTGTTGCTCCATCTTCCATTCGTTTATAAGTGAAAGCATAGTAGAACGCACCACCAAGATATAGGACTAGGAGATAGCCTTGCATATAGGTCACAAAAAAGAGATGTAGGGTCAGATGGCATATAATAATAAGATGACAACAATAAATACGTTTTCAAATATTTTATCTAAAAAATAGAATGAGGAAATAAAATGTCAAAAAATTCAAGATTCAATGAGGATTTTAGTTATATCATGTGGATTATAAGTCTACTAACAGTCTTTTCTGTGCTCTTTGTAAAACTTACATACTTAGTAGCATTACCTTATTATAAAGTTATAACAAACTTGTTCTCAGAAAAAGTTAGCCAGTCTGAAGCTCAAAAGTTTAAATATTGGATGCGATTTCTTCCTGTAGGCTGGTTTGTAGATATTAACAGTATTGAAGACAACAAACGTATCAAAAATGCTTCTGTTACTTCATCATTTTTACCAATAGCACTTCTTGTGTATTTAATTACTGTTCCATTAACTAATGATGCTTCTTCAGACTCAATAATATGGGTGATTTCATTTATTTTTCTGTGTTTTACAATAGGTAGTGTTATTGGATTTTACAAAAATTTTAAGTTTACAAAAAATATTCAAGATTATCACAAGAATATGTATTGAAAAATAAATATAAAATAAATTACCAATATAATGAAAAAAGGAACCTACTAAGTTCCTTTTTTATTACAGTTAAACTAGCATTTACAACCACTTAGTATTACATACTGGTTGGTGGAAGGTTAAATTTACTTCATCCGCATACTGTCAATTTTTTCTTCAGTTGGTGTGACGCGTAGGGTCTTTTGTCCTGTATAAGTCACAAATCCAGGCTTACCTGCTGTTGGTTTGTTGAGCTTCTTAACATCAATCATATCGACTTGAACCAAGTTTGACAGACGGGCCTTAGAATAGTAGGCTGCCAATTCAGCCGCATCGGTCTTGACATCGTCAGTTGGGTTAAGATTTCCCTTGATAACTACGTGACTACCTGGGATATCCTTGGCGTGGAACCAGAGCTCCCCCTTTTTAGCCATCTTGAAGGTCAACTCCTCATTTTGTAGGTTGTTACGACCAACCATAATAATGGTCTTACCATCAGAAGCTAGATACTGTTCAGGTTTCTTGCGTTTGTGGCGTTTGTCAGTTGAACGACGTTTCATAAAGCCAGCCTGAACAAGCTCTTCACGAATATCCTCGATTTCATCCATGTTGGCTTGAGAAAGACTGAACTCCACACTCTCCAGATAATCAATAGTCTGCTTGGTTTCCTCAATCAAACCAGTCAAGTGCTTAACAGCCTCCTTGAGCTTCTGGTATTTCTTGAAGTAACGCTGAGCATTTTGGTTAGGTGTTAGAGCCACATTTAGAGGAATGGTAATCTTTTCGCCAGTGTAGTAGTTGTCTAGCTCGACACTATCTTTATCATTTGGCACCATGCTGAGGTAGGTGGTCAATAGTTCCCCTTTTTGACGGAGCTCCTCGGCATTTTCAGTCGCCGCAAGCTCTTTTTCTTGTTTAACAAGTTTCTTCTTATTTTTTTCCAGTTCATTTTGCACACGATGGATCAAATCACTAGCCTGTTGAGTCACACGGTCACGCGCTGCCTTGTCCAAATAGTAGTAGTCCAATAGGGCTGACAAGGTTTCAAACTCAGGTTGGTCCTGACTATCTGAGAATCTTACAGCTGAGAATGCCTTAGCCGTTAAGTTTGGCTCTATTTCACGATTGAAGAAGGCACGGAAATTCTTGAATTTATCAGTATCAAGTAAAGCTGATAATTCATTGGCCGTGTCGCGCCCCAAACCTTGGAAAAGTTTTTGAAGGTTTCTAGAGGACAAATCCTCGGTTTGTAGGATTTCAAAGAGCTTTTCGTCTGCAATGTCAAATGGATTCTTGGCGTCTGTCTTAGGAGGAGCGATATAGGTAGACCCAGGCAGAATAGTACGGTAACTATTTTGTGAGAAACCAACGTGCTTGATAGACTCGATGATTTTGCTCTCGTTTTTGTCAATCAGGATAATGTTGGAGTGTTTCCCCATGATTTCCATGACCAGAGTAACCTTAACGCTATCACCAATTTCGTTTTTGTTAGAGACTGAAATTTCAAGAACACGGTCATTTTCAAGCTGTTGGATATCCTCGATAACTGCTCCCTGAAGGTATTTACGCATAATCATGGTATAGGTGTTTGGATTTTGCGGATTTGGCAACTCTGCCTTGGTCGACTGAATACGCCCAAAAACAGGGTGAGCCGAAAGCAGAAGCTTGTAATTCTGACGATTGTTACGAATGGTCAGGACCAACTCACGCTCAAAAGGCTGATTAACCTTCTGGATACGCCCGTAGAGCACCTGCTCACGCAACTCAGCTGTCATATGATGAAGAAAAAAGCCGTCAAAAGACATGATGTACTTCCTTTCTTGTTAGAGATAATGGTTGTTCTTTTAGTTGTGATAAATCATAAAACGCCTATCCATTATAGCATAAAGAGAGTAGAAATGCTTGAGGAGGGTAATTAAGAAATCAGAGATTGCCATTCATTGAAGCAGCATTATTTTATTAAGTGTTTTATTTTATCGTAATATTCATTAGCCTTTTCATCAGCTTTTTGTCTGAGCTCATCTTGTATTTTTTTATATTCTAAATCTAACAAGTGAGATAATTTGTCTCTAATTTCATCATAATTATAATTATATTTTTTTTGAAACTCTTTGAGTTTTTCTAAGCGTTCTTCACGTTCTTTTAAAGTTGATCCCTTCTCCTTCCAGAATTGCTCAGATTTTTTTGTTTTACCTAACAAAAAATCCGAGGCTGTAAGTGTACCTTTTTTACGATTAGCATCCGGAGAACAAATAATAATATTTCCCTTTACATTTAATCCACAGTATTTCCTATTTTGCGGAATAATATGATCTAGCTCATTATTTTTGATACTTAATTTTTCATCAGTGTATGGACATTTATAATCAAAGAATTCAAGACAATTTTTGAAGTAGTCTTCATCAACAGCTGGAAATTTTTTACTCAATTGAGATAATATTTTTCTAATTGATGAATTTGCAACATCAGATTCACTATGTCCTTTAATTGACTTTCTATTTTTTAATTGATTAAAATATTTTTTTGTAAATTTCTCTTCCATGTGTAAAACCTCTTTAATTTATATTTATAGTAGATACCATTTTAATTGAATTAATTCGAAATCTACTATGATAATAGTATTTACTCTTTATCTTAAAGTCAACATCATAATAGACGATATTCATAACGAATACCTTTGAATTTACATCTAACTTATGGTATCATTTAATATGCTGAAAATTAAAGGAGCATTAAAATGAATGATATTAAAAAGCTATGTAATGCGACTAATTTGAAATACCTAGCTGTTGCACTTATGTTTTTGGACCAAATCTATCAGATGTTCGGGAGTATGGGGGCACCTATATGGTTGACTATGTTAGGACGTTTGGTTTTTCCTATTTTTCTCTTTCTAGCAGCTGATAGTTTTCATTACACACACGACCGTATGGCTTTTCTCAGACGTTTGCTTTACATGAGCTGGTTCATGACTATTGGTAACACCATTATTAGTAGCGTCTTTCATAATGGTAATCTTGGTTTGATGAACAATGCTTTTTCAACCTTCTTTATCACTGGGATTTTTATTTGTTCTTGGGATTTGTTGGCTAAGGGGCTTCGCGATAAATCATACAAGGAATTGATTCAAGGGATTGGTGTCTTTCTCTTGCCGATTCTTTCATCTATTCCAGTTGTAGTCCTTGGAGGTATATTTGAAACACCACATGCAAACCCACTTGTTGTACAAATTATTGCCTTTATCTTGTCACTTGTGCCAAGTATTATCATGGTTGAGGGTGGCTTTGTCATGGTTATTCTTGGTTTGCTATTCTATATTTTCCGTACCAATCGCATCGCTCAAATCATCGTCTTAGCTGTTATTTCAGTGATTGCCCATCTCTTTGATCCGACAGGTGTGCAGTGGATGATGGTCTTTGCTGCGATTCCTATGTATTTCTATAATGGTGAGCGCGGTAGTGGTAACAAGAATTTCTTTTATATTTTCTACCCAGCCCATATTTATCTCTTGTGGATCTTAGCAAGTTTTTTTCAGATAAGAAGACAAAGGAAGTCCTTATACTGTCTTTTTT
>OLNV01000914.1_pt1 | contig 21356 bp, 16 predicted proteins | sample 1672891 | NCBI WGS metagenome assembly OLNV01 (sample SAMEA3136734, study PRJEB25190) | human gut metagenome | biome: human gut; feature: human-associated habitat; material: faeces | place: Austria | collected 2013 | reverse complement strand
ACAGAAGGCGGAAAACAAAAAATGGAAGCTGCCAATACATCCTTTATGTTTAAAGAAATAGCACAAGCAATTCCTTTTGATAGCGAAGATACAAAGATAATCAATGGTAAAAGAAGGATTGTAGAAATCTGGGATTCTAAAGAAGATACTGATATACTCCGAAAAAACATTATTAGTAAATTAGATAAAAAAGAAGAAGTAAAACGCTGGTATGATGGATTTTGTTTCGGAGAGATGAAAGATATCTATAATCCATGGTCGATCATAAATTATCTAGACAAGAAAGAAGTAGCTCCATACTGGGCAAATACAAGCAGTAATTCTTTGATTGGAACATTAATCCGTGAAGGAAATACACAGGTAAAAGAATCGTTTGAATTATTATTAAGCGGAAAAGAAATCATTACAGAATTAGATGAACAGATTGTTTATGATCAGCTGGATCTTGAGGAAACAGCAATCTGGAGTCTTTTGCTCGCAAGCGGATATTTGAAAGTAGAGAAAAAGATAAGAAACGATTCGGATTATCTAAATTGGAAGCAGTTATATCGTTTAAAATTAACGAATTTCGAAGTGCAAGTAATGTTTGCGCATATGGTAAAGAATTGGTTTTCAAAAGCAGGTGGAGACTATAATGCATTTATCAAAGCCATGTTAGTTGGTGATATAGAAGCAATGAATGCTTATATGAACCGGATATCAATGCATATTTTCAGTTATTTCGATGTAGGAAAGAAATCGTCACAGATGCTGGAACCAGAGCGGTTTTATCATGGATTTGTCCTTGGACTTCTGGTAGAATTAATAGACCAATATGAGATAAAATCTAATCGTGAGAGTGGCTTTGGAAGATATGATGTTATGTTAAGGCCTAGAAATGTGAAGAAAGATAAAGCGATCATCATGGAATTTAAAGTGCTCAGTCCTAAGAAAGAAAAATCTTTAGAAGAAACCGCGCAAAATGCATTAGAACAGATCAAAGAAAAGAAATACAAAGAAGAGTTGATCGAAGCAGGAATCAACGAAAATAATATCAAAGCCTATGGTTTTGCATTTGAAGGAAAAAATGTCCTAATCTTAGATTAACCTGATTATAACAAAGAAAGGTAGAAAACAATGGAACAACAGCAGCCAGAAAAGAAACACAAACGAAGAGTCAGATATAAAGGGACTCATCCAAGAAGATTCGAAGAGAAATACAAAGAATTAAATCCAGAAAAATACGGAGATACGATTCAAAAAGTTATTAGTAAAGGAAGTACACCGGCAGGAATGCACATTTCCATCTGTGTAAAAGAAATTCTTGAATTTTTTGACATCCAGCCGGGACAAAAAGGATTGGATGCAACCTTAGGATATGGCGGACATACAAGAAAGATGTTAGAAAAGTTACAGGGTAAAGGTCATATCTACGCATTAGATGTAGATCCGATCGAATCTGTAAAGACAGAGAAACGTCTGCATGATGCAGGGTTTGGAGAAGATATCTTAACGATCAAGCATATTAATTTTGCTAATATTGATCAGGTAGCCGAAGAAGTTGGACCATTCGATTTCATTTTAGCCGACCTTGGCGTATCCTCCATGCAGATTGATAATCCGGAAAGAGGATTTTCTTATAAATTTGAAGGACCATTAGATTTAAGACTGAATCCAGAAAAAGGAATTTCAGCGGCAGAGCGTTTAGAAGATATCACGAAGGCTGAATTTGAAGGAATGCTCATTGAAAATGCAGATGAGCCGTATGCAAAACAGATTGCAAAAGAAACCGTTGCAACGATGAAACGGGGAAAGAAGATCAAGACAACAACGGATCTTAAAGATGTCATTGAAAGAGCATTAAACTTTTTGCCGGAAAAAGAGCGAAAAGAAGCAGTTAAAAAATCCTGCCAGAGAACATTTCAGGCTTTGCGTATTGATGTAAACAGCGAGTTTGAAGTATTAGAAGAATTATTGGAGAAACTTCCAGACGCATTAGCACCAGGTGGAAAGGTTGCAATCCTTATATTCCACTCTGGAGAAGATCGACTTGTAAAACACGCGTTTAAGTATGGGAAGAAAGCAGGAATCTACAGTGATATAGCCAAAGATGTTATTCGTCCATCAAAAGAGGAATGTGCCCAGAACGGAAGAGCAAAATCAACAAAGATGCGCTGGGCGATCAAAGTGAAATAAAAATTAAAAGGAAGGGAAATATTAAAAAGAGGTATGTTTTTTAATATTTCCTTTTTTCAAAAATATGAAAGAAAATGGTTTAAAATGATTGACTTTGACTGAAACTGTGCTATAATGAAGAAAAAAAGGAAACGAATGATTGATTTTGACGTTTTTATTTTGGAAAAGGAGGATAACCTGTATGAGAATTACAGAGCTGTTGCAGGATGCAACAATTGACCTTGGTGTGAAGGTTAACAGCAAAGAAGAAGCAATTGATCATCTGGTTGATTTGATGGTCAAAGGTGGAAATATTACAGACCGTGAAGAATTCAAGAAAGGTATTTTAGCAAGAGAAGCTAATGGAACAACTGGTATCGGAGGAGGGATTGCAATTCCTCATTCTAAGAACAAAGCAGTAACTAAGGCTGGTTTGGCTTCTATGACAGTACCAGACGGAGTCGATTATGAAGCAATGGATGGAGAACCATCTGACGTATTTTTTATGATCGCAGCACCAGCAGAAGGAAGCGACGTGCATTTAGAGGCATTGTCAAGATTATCTGTGATCTTAATGGATCCAGTATTTAAGGACAGTTTATTAAAGGCAACAAGCAAGGAAGAATATCTTGCATTGATCGACAAGAAAGAAACAGAAAAATTCCCAGAAGAGGCGGCGAAGGAAGAAGAGGAACCTGCTGTACAAGAAGAGAAAGCAGACGATGGAACGATCAGAGTTCTTGCAGTTACAGCATGCCCAACAGGAATCGCTCATACATTCATGGCAGCAGAATCTCTTGAGAATAAAGCAAAAGAGATGGGAATTACATTAAAAGCTGAGACAAATGGTTCAGGTGGAGCAAAGAATGTCTTAACAAAAGAAGAGATTGAAAATTGTGATGGAATCATCGTAGCAGCAGATAAGAACGTTGAGATGGCACGTTTTGATGGAAAACAGGTTCTTCAGACAAAAGTAGCGGACGGAATTAATAAACCAGAAGAACTGATCCAGACAATTTTAGATAAGAAAGCGCCAACATATCATCATTCAGGAGCAGCAGCACAAGAAGATAGTACAGAAGGTGAAAGTGTTGGACGTCAGATTTATAAACATCTGATGAATGGTGTATCTCATATGCTGCCATTTGTAATCGGTGGAGGTATCTTGATCGCTCTTGCATTCTTAGTAGATAATCAGGCGATCAACCCGGCAAACTTCGGTAAGAATACACCACTTGCAGCTTTACTAAAGACAATCGGTGAACAGGCATTTGGATTTATGCTTCCAATCTTAGCTGGATTTATTGCAATGAGTATTGCAGACCGACCAGGATTAGCGATAGGTTTCGTTGGTGGAGCATTAGCAAATGGTGGTTATACATTTGCTAATATCATGGCATATGATTCTGCCAAAGCCGTTTCCTCTGGATTTATCGGAGCATTATTTGCAGGTTTTGTTGGTGGATATATCATGGTTTTATTAAGAAAACTGTTTGATAAATTACCAAGTGCATTAGAAGGGTTAAAACCAATTTTACTATTCCCAGTTTGTGGTATTTTAATTATGGGTGTTGTGATGATCGCAGTTAATCCGATTGTTGGAGCGATCAATACAGGACTGAATAACTTCTTATCATCTATGAGTGGAACAAGTTCTATCCTTTTAGGAGCAGTTCTTGGAGCGATGATGTCCATTGATATGGGTGGTCCATTTAATAAAGCAGCGTATGTATTTGGTACAGCACAGTTAACAGTAGCCAATGCAGGACCAGAACAGTATGCGATCATGGCAGCTGTTATGGCTGGAGGAATGGTACCTCCACTTGCAATCGCACTTTGTACAACATTCTTCAAGAATCGTTTTACAGAGAGTGAAAGAAAATCTGGTGTTGTAAATTACATCATGGGATTATCATTCATTACAGAAGGAGCTATCCCGTTTGCAGCAGGAGATCCAATCCATATCCTGCCACCATGTATCGTAGGATCTGCAGTAGCAGGTGCGTTATCCATGGCATTTAAATGTGGGCTTCCAGCACCACACGGTGGAATCTTTGTTATTGGAGTCATCACGAATCCAGTACAATACTTAATTTCTGTAGTAGTTGGTGCAGTTATTGGAATGATCGTTATGTCATTTACAAAGAAACCATTAAATAAATAAGATTGTAAATAACCATTTACAATAAATTAATTCCTCATATTTTCATAAGCAATATTTATAATAAGTAAACAGAGATTGTGAAATTTTGCAATCTCTGTTTGCTATTTTGATAAAACAATGATATACTAGATAAGATTTTAGAAATCAAAGACAGTTCATTCGTACCATCCTGTCTATAAACAAAACTAGGACTGAGAAGAAGATTTTCAGGATACAGGTACGCGTGCTTGTATCCTTTTTTAATTGAAAATATATGTAGAAGGGAAAGAAGAAAATGTATCAGTTAACAACACATGCATCCTTTGATTCAGCTCATTTTTTATCGGGTTATGAAGGAAAATGCAGCAATATCCACGGTCACCGCTGGAAATTAGAAGTTACCGTACAAAGTGAAACATTAGAACAGACAGGGCAGATTCGAGGAATGGTTGTCGATTTTGGACAGTTAAAAGATGATATTAAAAAATTAGCAGATGAGTTTGATCATAGTCTGATCATAGAAGATGGAACATTAAAAGAGAAGACAGTAGAAGCATTGAAAGAGGAAAATTTCAAAATGATCTTCGTAGATTTTCGTCCAACTGCAGAGAGTTTTGCAAAATATTTTTATGATAGAGTGAAAGAAATCGGATATGATGTCAAGTTAGCGAAAGTTTATGAGACACCAAATAATATGGCAGCATATGGGGAGTAAATGAGATGGAAACATTTAAAGTAGTCGAAACCTTTGTAAGTATCAACGGAGAAGGAAAGAAAGCTGGTCGTCTTGCTATGTTTATCCGATTGAAAGGATGTAACTTAAACTGCTCTTACTGTGACACAACATGGGCCAATAAAAGAGATGCAAGATGTGAATTATTGACGGCACCGCAGATTGTAGAAAGGATCAAAGAAGCAGGAGTCGAACTTGTTACATTAACAGGTGGAGAGCCTCTTCTTGACGAAAATGTATCAGAATTGATCGGAAGTATCTTGATGATGCCAAAAGTTGAGATTGAGATTGAGACAAATGGAAGTGTACCGATCAGATATTATAAAGAAAGAGACAACAGATTAACAATGACAATGGATTACAAACTTCCATCCAGTAATATGGAAGAGAATATGTGCCTTGAAAATATGGAATATTTAAAACCGTGGGATGTTGTTAAATTTGTTATTGGAAGCAGGGAGGATTTAAACAGGGCGAAAGAAATCATTGAACGATTCAGACTTTGTGAAAAAGCAATTGTATACTTCAGTCCTGTATTTGGTAAAATCGAACCAGAAGAAATCGTTGAATTTATGAAAGAAAACAAGCTTAACAAAGTCAGGTTCCAGATTCAGATCCATAAAGTTGTATGGGACCCTGACAAGACAGGCGTATAGGAGGAAATACTATGGCAATCGATAAAGAAGCGATCAAGGAACATATAAGAGGTATTCTTGTTGCACTTGGAGATGATCCAAACCGTGAAGGGTTAAAAGAAACACCAGATCGTGTAGCGAAAATGTATGAAGAAGTCTTTGAAGGAATGAATTACAGCAATCATGAGATCGCACAGATGTTTTCAAAGACATTTGAAGATGATCTAAGTGTCAAAGATCATAAAGATATGGTGATCGTAAAAGATATTGATATCTTTAGTTATTGTGAGCATCATATGGCATTAATGTATGATATGAAAGTCTCTGTGGCATATTTGCCAAAAGACAAGGTATTAGGACTTAGTAAGATCGCAAGAATCTGTGATATGGTTGGAAAACGTTTACAGCTTCAGGAAAGGATCGGAAGTGATATCGCAGAGATCATCATGGAAGTTTCAGGAAGTGAAGATGTAGCTGTTTATATTGAAGGATGTCATAGCTGCATGAGTGCAAGAGGAATCAAAAAACAAAATGCCAAGACAGTGACAACAACACTTCGAGGAGCATTTGACACGGATTCCACATTAAAATGGCATTTCATGATGCAGGCAGGGAAATAAGAAAAGGAGAGAAGTAAAATGGCAAAACCAAATAAGGCCGTTGTTGTATTCAGCGGTGGACAAGACAGCACAACATGCCTTTTCTGGGCAAAGAAGAAATATGATGAAGTGATCGCGCTTTCATTTAATTATGGACAGAGACATTCAAAGGAACTCGAATGTGCAAAGAAAATCTGTAAAGAACACGGTGTAGAACATCATATTCTGGATATGGGACTGTTAAATCAGTTAGCACCAAACTCTCTTACCAGAGTGGATATGGAAGTGGATCATGAAGCACCAGAAGAAGGAACACCAAATTCATTTGTCGATGGAAGAAATATGTTATTCTTAACATTTGCAGCTGTTTTTGCAAAACAAAGAGATATTCATGTGTTAGTAACGGGTGTTTCCCAGAGTGATTTCAGTGGATATCCAGATTGCCGCCATGTCTTTATCTCATCTTTAGAAACAACATTAACACTTGCCATGGATTATGAGTTTGAAGTGATCACACCACTGATGTGGATTGACAAGAAACAGACATGGGAGATGGCTGATAAATTAGGCGTCTTTGATATTGTAAGAAATGAAACTCTGACATGTTATAATGGAGTGATGGGTGATGGATGCGGAGAATGCCCAGCATGTAAGTTGAGAAGACATGGATTAGAGGAATATTTAAAAGTCCGAGGACATAAATAAAAATATACGAAAGAGAAAAGGATCTTGTGATGGTACAAGGTTCTTTTTTTGTTGTTTATATATATGAATGATGAAAGTGTCGAAAGTATAAATAGCAAAAAGCTGCAAGAAAAGTATTGATAAAATTTTAACAATGATGTACAATGTATTTGTAGCAAAACAATCGATTGAAATCGGATATTCAAATGTTGGATATATAAGAAAAGGTTCAATTTCGGTCATCCAGGTAAAGGAGATGTTAGTTATGGCAAGATTTACATTACCAAGAGATTTATACTTCGGAGAAAACGCATTAGAGACACTAAAAACAATCAAAGGAAACAAAGCAGTATTGTGCCTGGGTGGCGGGTCCATGAAACGTTTTGGATTTGTTGACAAGGTCGTTGAATATTTGAAGGAAGCAGGAATTGAGACAAAACTGATCGAAGGAATCGAACCAGATCCATCCGTAGAGACAGTTATGAAAGGTGCCAAAGTGATGCAGGAATTTGAACCAGACCTGATCATTGCAATGGGTGGAGGATCACCAATCGATGCAGCAAAGGCAATGTGGGTATTTTATGAACATCCAGAGACAACCTTTGATGATATCAAAGATCCATTTACCATTCCGCCACTTCGTAACAAAGCAACCTTTATCGCAATTCCATCAACCTCAGGAACAGCAACAGAGGTAACAGCATTCTCAGTGATCACAGATTACAGCACAGGAATCAAATACCCACTGGCTGATTTCGAGATCACACCAGATGTAGCGATCGTAGATCCATCACTTGCAGAGACAATGCCACAGACATTAACGGCACATACAGGAATGGATGCCTTAACCCATGCGATCGAAGCATATGTTGCAGGATTACATTCCCCATTCTCAGATCCATTAGCGATCCATGCGATTGAGATGATCTTTGATAACCTGAAAGCATCCTATGAAGGAGATATGCAGGCAAGAGGGAATATGCATATCGCACAGTGCTTAGCAGGAATGGCATTCTCCAACGCGTTGCTTGGAATCGTACATTCCTTGGCACATAAGACAGGAGCAGTCTTTGATACAGGACATATTCCTCATGGATGCGCCAATGCAATCTATCTTCCATATGTTATTCAGTACAATGCCAAAGTCTGTGAAGACAGATTCGCAATGATCGCAAGAAAATTAGGACTTCCTGGAGTGACTGATAAAGCACTGACTTTATCACTGATCAAAGCAGTAGAAGATCTGAGAACGAGTCTTCATATTGTGTCTAATCTGAAGGAATTTGGCGTAAAAGAAGACGAATTTCTTGAGAAGAAGCATATGATCGCAGAGAGAGCGGTTGGAGATGCTTGTACGGGATCTAATCCGAGAGAAACATCTGTTGAGGATATGGAGAAGATTCTGGAATGTATTTATTATGGTAAGGATGTAACATTCTAAATTTTAATTTTGTAAGTTGGCCAACTGTAGATTTTGAGTATATGATAAAAAATAAATAAACGATCGGAAGAGCAGCTAGAGAATTTTCCTCACGTTTTTTACAGATCGCTGATCCGCCGGCTTTCCTTGCGTAACTCGCCTTCAAGGGTATTCAAAACAGAAACTCTTTGAGGCTCAAACAACGCACCAAGCCGGCTGCGAATCCGTAAAAAACGTGGCAAAATTCTAATGCTGCTCTTCCGATCGTTTATTTATTTTTTATCATATACCAGAAGTCTAAAGTGTGGACAATTACAAGATTGAAAAATTTAAGTGGGGTGTATGTTGAGTGTTATCGTTTTTCAATTTTTGTAGCGACAGACAGTGTTTATTATAAATACCAATACAGTAAAACATACACACTGTGTGGTGGTTTGAATAGTGTTTCGTTGTATGAGTCAGAAAGAAGATAAGAAGAAATATTTATAAGAAAAAAGGATGACAACATGAGCACTTTTTGAATGCGTTTTTTACAAATTCGCAGCGCCCTGTGGTTGATTGTCTGACCGTAGCTGCGGGCATTTTGGCTCGCAGCCAGGAAGTTATCAAAGGAACAGGCGCGGATCAGCGATTTGTAAAAAACGCTTTCAAAAATGCGGAGTGTCACCCTGTATTCTTCTAAATATTTTTTCTTATTTTCTTTCTGACTCATACATGCAACACTATCCACAAATCAGAGATTTCGATAACGATTCATCGCTGCCATAACTTCCTGTTTCCGAGGCATTGCCAGATTACTTTTCACATACTTACTATCCAAGAGTGCAGAAAGTCCTTTTGTTTCAATCATCTGCATTAATTCATCTGCAACTGCACAAAGATCTTTCTTCCCATCCATCAAATGAAGTTTCGCATACAACAAAGCATAACCAAGAGCTGTTGTCTGTTCAGTATCAGCAATCTGCTCCACATATCTTAGATCAACTGTATCCTTGTTAATCGAAAAAGCATCTTTTCCAAGTGTTTTCATCTTGATCTTGCGTTCTTTCTTCAAATGATTTCCAGCGTTGAAACAACGGTCAAAACAAGGATCTGGATGTTTCTTCTCAGGCAGTGAAACCATAGGGAAATCTTTTGCTGCGTCTTTGGCGGCTGTAGTGATATCTTTTGGTATATACTGATCCATCTGAATGATATGATCTGCTGGATGGAAATAAGATCCACAGCTTCCAGCAACGATGATCGAAGAAATACCATATCTTTCGTATAATTCACGAATCCGTTCGATGAAAGGAGTGATCGGTTCCTGATCACGAAGAACTACACGCTGCATCAGTTCATCACGGATCATAAAGTTGGTGGCACTCGTATCCTCGTCAATTAAGAATAAAGAAGAATCCGTTTCCATGGCTTCAACTACATTTGCAGCCTGTGAGGTGCTTCCACTGGCATCTTCTGTGTCAAAAGAAACCGTATTTTTTCCATTTGGCAGGTTATTAATGAACATAGAAATATCTGTATTTGTAATACTTCGCCCATCTTCTGCACGAATCTTCATGGCAGTTGGATCAGTAATGACAAATTCACGACCATCCCCTTTGACATGATCGTAAACACCAAGTTCCAATGCCTTTAATAACGTCGATTTTCCATGATATCCACCACCGACGATCAGGGTGATTCCTTTCGGAATTCCCATACCCGTGATCATTCCTTGATGTGGAAGTTCAAAAGATACACGGTAAGTATCTGGTGACTGGAATTTCACACAGTTTCTTAAAGGTTTCTGTGAGATACCACTTTCTCTAGGCAAAACAGAGCCATCTGCAATAAATGCGACAAGTCCCATAGAAGACAGATTTTTACGGATTGTATGTTGATCTTCGGATAAATAAATTACTGATTCCAACATTTTTTGATCAATATTTTTATAAAACAAAGAAGATGAAACACAATCTGGCAGCAGTCCAAACAACATTTTATCCAATTCTCTCGCATTTACAGTTCGTCCATTTGCAGGGAAACCAGCTTCAAAATGAACAGAGATGTCACCGTTGGAAGGATTGATCGTACATGCAGTTCGTTCTAGTACCTGTTGTCCACATTTACTGACAGAAAATAAACCGCTTTTTCCAGAACCTTTGGCACGAAAAGAGATCTTAGATAAAGTTTGATAAAATAATCGTGTCAAATGATCACAGAGTGCAACCTGTTTATATTTTGTATCATAAAAAGAAGCAGGAAATCCAGCTGATCTTCCTTTCACATGGATACTTAATTTTGATGGAGATGCAAAAGGATCGCCTTGTACATGATCAATGGAAAGAAAATAAGTTCCAAAATCATAAGTACCTTGCGTATTTTTATATGCAGGATATCCTTTACGGTCAATATTTTTTAATAGTGATTTTAAATTCGATGACGATTTCATAAATAGTTCCTCCTAATCCTAAAATCCATGATAACAGTCAGTGCGATTTTTGTAAACCAGATGAAATCAAAGGGAATCCGTGGTATCATAGAAAGATGATCAACAAGGAAGGCGGAATAGAGACGATGGATCTTAATAAATTAAAAGAGATACAGGCCGTTGTTTTTGATATGGACGGGCTGATGTTTGACAGTGAACGCTATGTACAGAAGTCATGGGATATTGCAGGAGAACGTCTGGGATATGGACCTCTGGGGCATAATATTGTCAATACATTGGGAACAAACCTTACAAATCGTAAGAAATATTTCTTAGAACATTACGGAAATGATTTTCCATTTGATAAATTTTTGGATGGATACAGAGATGCATATTATGAATTGGTTGAAGACGGTGTGCCAGCCAAGAAAGGTCTTCATGAGATTTTGAAAGTCCTCAGAGAAAAAGGACTAAAGATCGGAGTTGCAACATCTTCCAGTGAAGAACACGCCGTAAGTAATCTGAAACGAGAAGGGATTTTTGACTACTTTGATTCCGTGATCACAGGAAATATGATCGAATACGGAAAGCCAGAGCCAGATATTTATATCGAAGCATGCAGACAATTAAAAGTCAATCCATCAAAAGCGATCGCATTAGAAGATGCGATCAATGGAATCCGTTCCGCACATGGAGCAGGCATGAATCCAGTGATGATCCCAGATATCGTGCAGGATACAAGTAAAGTCGATGATATATTATTTGGAAAATGTGAATCTTTGCTGGAATTTGCAGAGATTTTACAGGGCGTAACATTAGATATAGAAGAAACACAAAAATAAGGAGAGAATATATGGCAAAGAAGAAAAGCGCAGGGTGCGAATATTGTAGTAATTATGTGTATGATGAAGATTATGAATATTATGTATGTGATATTAATTTAGATGAAGATGAGATGGCAAGATTTATGAGCTATAGCGATTGGGATTGCCCTTATTTCCAGATGGACGATGAATATGCGATTGTAAGGAAGCAAAATTAAAAGGTAAGAAATAATTGACAATAAATGGAAATCTGTTAAAATATAAATGAAACAATTTACATAATTTGTAATATAAGGAGAAAATATGGGGAATAAAGACATTACAGATTTCAATGAAGCGCAATTAAGAAAGAGAGCAGCAAGTAAGGAAGAATTAAATATTTGTTTGACCAATAATTATGCATTTCAAAAGATATTTAAGAATGAAGAGATAGTAAAAGGATTTTTAATAGCATTGTTGCATTTAAAGGAAACAGATATTGAAGAGTTGGAGGTTACGGATCCTTTTGTGGAAGGTGAAGTAAAAGAAGAAAAAGAGGGAATACTAGATGTCAAATTAATCTTAAATGGTGGCAAAAAGATTAATATCGAGATGCAAAATACGTATCAGGAAGATTGGGCAGAGAGAAGTTTATTTTATAATTGTCGGATGTTTACAGAGGGGTTAAAAAAGGGAGAATCGTATTATGAATTACCTCCATGTATTCATGTAGGAATTCTTGATTTTAATTATTTAAAAAGTCCTGGATTTTATCATAGAATTTTATTAAAAGATGATACAACAGGTGAATTGTATAGTAGTAAATTTCAATTTCATGTGATAGAATTAAGTAAAATAGCAACGACAAAAGGAAAAGCAAGAAAACAAGATCTTTATAAATGGGCTAAATTAATTTCAGCAAGTACTTGGGAAGAAATCAGAGAAGAATCTGAAGGAAATCATTACATGGAAAAGGTGAGGGATGAAATGATTAAGATGAGTCGAGATGAGAGTGAAAGATATTTATATCTGAGAGAACAAATGGCAATCAGGGATAAGGAAAGCCAGTTGCGAAGCGCGGAAAATCGTGGGAGACGAGAAGGAAGAGAAGAAGGAAGAAAAGAAGGAAGAAAACAGGGAGAAATTTTAAAATTAATAACGATGGTAAAGAAAAAGATTGAAAATGGCGATTCTATAGCGAAGATAGCAGATGATTTGTTAGAAGATGCAGATGTGATTGAGAAAATCTATGATATCGTAAAGGAAAATCCAGAGAAGACCAGAGAGGAAATTTGTGAAATTTTAATGAATCAAAAAATATAATCAGAAAATTCTTGACAAATAAAAAATCGACTCATATAATATAAACAAATATTTAACAAGTTAAAGTGATAAATCCGATGAACAAAAGTAAGTAGCTCATCAAACAGTCTTACAGAGAGTGACCGGTTGCTGGAAGGTCATAGATATGTGATAAGCGAATGGATTTGTGAGGAGCACAGAGAACTGTTTATGAAACTTAGTAACTGTCGCCGTTATCCCACGTTACGGGAACGAGATATAAAAGCTTTTTATTATCGAACAAAGCGGAGTATCTTAAGTGAGGAGAGATATTTTCTAAGATATTTTAACAAGAAGAGAAGATCAGAAGATATTTCTTGAATATGGGTGGCACCACGGTCTATCGTCCCTAGCAATAGGAACGATGGGCCTTTTTTATTTCATAGGAAATTTCGATGAAATCCCCCAATATGAACAAAGTTACCATTCATGCAAAACGGCCCTATCTATAAATCATAGTATACAGATATATAAACTATGAAAAATGAAACCACGGCGATAAATTTTGATCAGGAGGCAGATATGTTATATCCGACATTAAACAAAGTTGAAGAACTATTAAAAGAATATCAGATGGTACCTGTATTTTACGAAGTACTGGCAGATTATATGACACCGATCCGTATGTTCCAGGCACTGAGAAAAGAAGGAACGCCATGTTTCATGCTTGAGAGTGTGGAAAATAAAGATCAGTGGGGAAGATATTCCTTTATCGGGATCAATCCTAAGTCAGAGATCAAGATTTCAGGAAAAGAATTAGAAGTCGATGGAGTAAAGCAGGAAGAAGAATTCAAGATGAGTTACCTAAGTGATCTAATCGAGAAATATAAATCTCCAGTTATGGAAGATTATCCAAAATTAACTGGAGGATTGATCGGATATTTTGGATATGACATGATCCGTCAGGTGGAAAAGAAATTAACAAATGTACCAGAAGATGATCTGAAGATGCCAGAATGCCACTTATGCATGTACGATGAGATCATCGCCTTCGATCATTTGGCAAACAAAGCTGTGATCATCCAGAATATCCACAAAGGTGATAATATTAAACAAAAATATGAAGAATTAGAAGATAAAGCAGAATTGATCCTTCACAAGATGGAACGTCCGGTATCACTTTCCAAAGATAGATTTACACCTGTGAAGACAGAAGTAACATCGAATCTTACAAAAGAACAATATGAAGCGAACGTAAAGAAAGCTAAAGAATATATCAAAGACGGTGACATTTTCCAGGTGGTCTTATCCCAGAGATTTGAGGTAGAGACAGATGTTGATCCATTTGATGTCTATCGATGCTTAAGAACATTAAACCCATCTCCATACCTTTACTTCTTTGATTTCATTGACTATCAGGTGGTTGGAGCTTCACCAGAGAAGTTAGTCAGTGTCTTAAATGGAATTGTAGCAACCAAACCGATCGCAGGAACGGTTCCAAGAGGAAAGACAAAAGAAGAAGATGATATGTTGGTAAGACAGTTAGTCAATGATCCAAAGGAAAGAGCAGAACATACGATGTTAGTTGATCTTGGAAGAAATGATGTCGGAAAAGTCAGTAAGTTTGGAACTGTAGAAGTAAAAAACTTTATGACCGTTGAAAAATATTCCAAAGTTACACATTTAGTTAGTGATGTACAGGGAGAATTAAGAGATGATGAAAATCCGATCAACGCACTGATGAGTGTTCTTCCGGCAGGAACATTATCCGGAGCACCAAAAGTAAGGGCCATGGAGATCATTGATGAGCTGGAAAATAAAAAACGAGGTGTTTACGGTGGAACCGTTGGATATCTTGGATTTGATGGAAATATTGATACCTGTATTGCAATCCGGACCGTCGTATTTAAAGATGGAAAAGGATATGTGCAGGCAGGAGCAGGAATCGTCAATGACTCTGTTCCAGAGAAAGAATTTATGGAGACAAAGAATAAAGCATTAGCCGTTGTAAATGCAGTGAAGGAGGCAGCAAGGTTATGATTTTAATGATAGATAATTACGATTCATTTACCTATAACGTATATCAGTACATTGGATCTTTGTATCCACAGATTCAGGTTGTAAGAAACGATGAAATAACGATTGATGAGATCGGAAACTTACAAAATCTAGAAGCACTTGTTATCTCACCAGGACCTGGATATCCAGACAGTGCAGGAATTTCAAAAGAGGCAATTAAAACATTCGGAAAAGAAATTCCAGTCTTGGGAATCTGTCTGGGACATCAGGCGATCGGAGAAGTATATGGCGGAAAAGTCGTTCCAGCAAAAGAATTGATGCATGGAAAAATGAGTGAGATTACAATCAATAACAAGAATCCTTTATTTGAAGGATTAGAAGATAAAATATATGCAGCAAGATATCATTCACTGATCATCGACGATGAGACATTTCCAGAAGATTTAAAAGTTATCGGAAGAGATGAAAAAGGACAGATTATGGCAGTATGTCATAAAGAATATCCGGTCTATGGAATTCAGTTCCATCCAGAATCAATCTTAACTGAAATGGGAATGAGGATCTTAGAAAACTTTTTAACAAACATCGCAGGAATCAGACTTGGAGATTCTAAAAAGGAGGAAACTATGAGCGCAGTCAATCAGGAAACATTAAAACCATTTTTAACAAAGATCGTGGAAGGAAATCATTTAACAGAAGAAGAAGCTTATAAGGCCATGGACTGCATCATGTCTGGAAATGCGACAGATGCTCAGATGGGAAGTTTCCTGACGGGTCTTCGTATGAATCATGAAACACCAGAAGAGATCACAGGATTTGCCAAAGTGATGAGAGCAAAAGCAGCGATCGTGCCAGAAGAAACAGAAGCGATCGATATCGTAGGAACTGGAGGAGACCTTGCAAACAGCTTTAATATTTCCACAACATCTGCATTTGTCATTGCAGCAGCAGGAGCAAAAGTTGCGAAACATGGAAATAGAAGTGTATCCTCAAAGAGCGGGGCAGCCGATGTTTTAGAAGCATTAGGAGCAAAAATCGGATTAACACCAGAAGAAAGCAAAAAATGTTTGGATGAGGTTGGAGTAGCCTTCTTATTTGCACAGACACATCATGGATCTATGAAATATGCCGGACCAGTCAGAGCACAGCTTGGGGTGAGATCTGTATTTAATATCTTAGGACCTTTAGCAAACCCAGCAATGACAAACTACATCGTTCTCGGTGTTTATGAAAAAGAGCTGGTTCGTCCGATGGCAGATGTTATGAAGAATCTTGGAGTTAAAAGAGCCCTGATCGTATATGGAGACGACGGATTAGATGAGATCTCAATCTCATCCACAACAAGTGTCTGTGAGATCAATGGAGATGAGATCAAAGAATATACGATCGATCCAGAAGAATTAGGATTAACACTTGCCAAGAAAGAAGATATTGTTGGCGGAACAGCAGATGAAAATGCGATCATTACAAAAGATATTCTAACTGGAAAAGAACAGGGAGCAAAACGAGACATCGTTTTATTAAATGCAGGAGCAGCCCTTTATACGATCGGAAAAGCAGAGACGATCAAAGATGGAGTGAAACTGGCAGCCGAGATGATCGATTCTGGAAAGGCAAATGAGAAATTAGAACAGTTTATTGCATACACAAATGTAAAATAAATGAGGTGGAACATGATCTTAGATGATATCGTAGAAAAAAGAAAAGAACAATTACAAAGAGAAAAAGACAATATCGAGCCGCAGGATATGAAAGAGATGGCATTAAATTCTAAGAATAAAAATCATGGATTTAAAGAGGTCTTAAAGAAATCTGGATTATCCGTGATCTCAGAAGTTAAAAAAGCATCTCCATCCAAAGGTGTGATCGCAGAAGATTTTCGCCCAGTAGAGATAGCCATTGCCTATGAAGATGCAGGGGCAGCAGCCATTTCCTGCTTGACTGAAGAACATTATTTTAAAGGTGGCAGCAAATATTTTGCGGATATCAGAGCTAAGGTAGATATCCCAATGTTAAGAAAAGATTTTATTTTCGATGAATATCAGATTTATGAAGCAAAAGTCTTAGGAGCCGATGCAATCCTTCTGATCGCAGCAATTCTTTCTGAAGAAAAGATAAAGGAATTTTATGATCTGGCAAAAAGCTTAGAGATTGATTGTCTGGTAGAAGTTCATAACGAAAAAGAATTAAAGAAAGTCGTTGCATGTGGATGCGATATTATCGGAATCAATAATCGAAATTTAAAAACATTTGATGTTGATCTAAATACAACAAGTAAACTTGCTCCACTTATTCCATATGAAGCAGTATTAGTTTCCGAAAGTGGAATGAAGGATGAAAATGATATGAAAAATGTCAAAGAGCAAGGAGCCGATGCAGTTTTGATCGGTGAAACATTTATGAGATCCGATAACATCAAAGAAACAATGAAACAGTTACGGAGCTGCCTATGATACAAAATCAGATCAAAGAAAAAAGTCTGAAAGTAAAGATGTGCGGCATGCGCAGAAAAGAAGATATCGCATATGCAAATGAAGTAAAACCAGATGCAATTGGATATATTTTCTTTTCAAAAAGCAAGCGTTATGTCACAGGCCAGCAGGCAAGAGAACTTGATCAAAACTTAGATCAAAAGATCTTAAGTGTCGGAGTATTCGTCAATGAAACAATTGAGAAAGTTACAGAAATCGCCAATGAAGTTCCATTAGACGTGATCCAGTTACATGGCGATGAAGATGTTATTTATATTGAACAGTTAAGACAGCAGACAGATAAAGAAATCTGGAAAGCGGTCAGAGTGAAAGATACAAAAGACATCAAGGAAGCCCAACAGCTTCCAGTTGATAAATTATTACTGGATACATTTGCAGAAGGAAAAGATATGTATGGAGGTACCGGAAAAGTAATGAATTACGACCTGATTCCAAAAGAAGGAATCAGAAAACCATTTTTCATTGCAGGCGGGCTTCACAGTAAAAATATAAAAGAAATCACAGAAAAAGTTCATCCATACGGAATCGATATTTCCAGTGGAATCGAAACGGATGGATACAAAGATTTGAAAAAAATGAAAGAAATCATGCAGATAACAGGAGGAAGACATGAATAAAATAGGAAGATTTGGAGAGTACGGTGGACAGTATGTACCAGAAATTGTAATGAACGCGGTAAACGAGTTAAATGAGGCTTATGAAACATACAAAAATGACCCAGAATTCTTAGCCCAATTACGTCAGTTATACAGAGATTACGCAAACCGTCCATCTCTTTTATACTACGCAGAGAAGATGACAAAAGATCTTGGAGGGGCAAAAGTATATTTAAAACGAGAAGATTTGAACCATACAGGTGCCCATAAGATCAACAATGTATTAGGTCAGATCTTACTTGCAAAGAGAATGGGGAAAAAAAGAATCATCGCAGAGACAGGTGCAGGACAGCACGGAGTTGCTACAGCGACTGTTGCAGCATTATTTGACATGGAATGTGTTGTATATATGGGAGCAGAAGACGTGGAACGCCAGAGTCTGAATGCATATCGTATGGAACTTCTTGGAGCGAAAGTTCATGCTGTAGAGAGTGGAACAAGAACTTTAAAAGATGCCATTAACGAGGCAATGAGAGACTGGGCTACAAATATTGAGACAACATTTTACTGCATCGGTTCTGTTATGGGACCTCATCCATATCCAACGATGGTTCGTGATTTCCAGAAGATCATCGGAGAAGAGACAAAAGAACAGATGAAAGAAATCGAAGGAAAACTTCCAGATGCTGTATTTGCTTGTGTAGGAGGCGGATCGAATGCAATGGGAATGTTTTATGACTTTATCCCAGATGAAAGTGTCAGACTGATCGGGGCAGAAGCAGCTGGAAGAGGGATTGATACGTTAGATCATGCAGCAACGATCGCAAAAGGAAGTAAAGGTATTTTTCATGGAATGAAGAGTTTGTTCTTACAGAACGAAGAAGGCCAGATCGATCCTGTATACTCTATTTCAGCAGGACTTGATTATCCGGGAATCGGACCAGAACATGCACATCTTCATGAAATCGGAAGAGCAGAATATGTGAGTATCACAGATGAACAGGCAGTCAAAGCCTTTGAATATTTATCCAAAACAGAAGGAGTGATTCCAGCGATCGAATCATCTCATGCAGTTGCAGCGGCAATGGAGATCGTTCCAACAATGAGTAAAGACCAGTCAGTCGTTATCTGTCTGTCTGGCCGTGGAGACAAGGATGTTTATCAGGTAGCAAGATACAGAGGAGTGCAGTTAGATGAAAATTAGAGAGACATTTGAGAATAGAAAAAAGAATGGGCAAAAAGCATTAGTAACTTACATCGTATCTGGAGATTATGGGTACGAAACAACAAAAGAAAATATCAGAGCTATGGTAAAAGCAGGAGCAGATGTGATCGAGATCGGTATTCCATTCTCAGATCCGATCGCTGAGGGTGTTGTCATTCAGGAAGCCAGCCAGCATTCACTTGCAGGTGGTACAACACTAAAGGGAATCTTTCAGATGGTAAAAGAATTAAGAGAAGAGATCAAAGAAACACCATTTGTCATGATGATGTATCTCAATACGATCTATCGTTTTGGAACCGAAAGATTCTTTGATCTTTGTAATGAATGTGGGATTCAGGGCGTCATCGTGCCTGATATGCCATATGAAGAAAAAGACGAGATTCAGGGCGTGGCAACAGCTCACAGAGTTGACAATATCAGTCTTGTAACACCGACATCTCATGACCGTATCGCAATGATCGCAAAAGAAGCAGAAGGATTCTTATACTGTGTATCCTCCATCGGAGTTACAGGAACAAGAAGTGAATTTACAACAGATTTTGATGAATTCTTCGGTGTGATCAAGAAGAATGCAACAATTCCTTGTGCAGTGGGATTTGGTATTTCAGGACCAGAACAGGCAAAGAAAATGAGTACATACTGTGATGGTGTCATTGTCGGAAGTGCGATCGTCAAATTGATCAGTCAATATGGTAAAGAAAGTCCTGAAAAGGTTTATGAGTTTACAAAGAGCTTAAGAGATGCATTAGATGAATAAAATGATCGTCAAATGATATTACGTGAAAATTACAGCAATCAGCGAGGGTTGTTGTAATTTTCTGCATTTTTTTGTAAAATAAAACTAATGGCAAAGAAAGGAAGAGACAGATCATGTTATCAAAAGAAGTAGTAGAATTATCGAAACAGCATTCTATTATCCGTGATATTTTCGAATATGGAATGAAGAGAGCAAAAGAAGTCGGAGCAGAAAATGTATTTGATTTCAGTATCGGGAATCCAAGTGTTCCAGCACCAAAAGAAATTGATGAGACAGCACTTCGCCTGTTAAAAACAGCAGATCCAGTGGATATTCATGGATATACAAGCAATGCTGGAGTACTGGAAGTAAGAGAAAACATTGCCAAGTCTTTAAATAAAAGATTTGATACAAATTATACAGCAGCGAATATTTTTATGACGATCGGAGCGGCAGCAGCCCTTGGTATCTGCTTTAAGACATTAGTTGATGGGCCAGAAGATGAAGTTATCACATTCGCACCACATTTCCCAGAATATGCAGTATATGCACAGGGAGCAGGATGCAGATTAAAGGTCATTTCTGCAGATACCAGAGCATTCCAGATTAATTTCAAAGAATTAGAAGAAACGATCAATGAGCATACCAAAGCAATCTTGATCAACTCTCCAAACAACCCATCCGGAGTTGTTTATTCCAGAGAGACGATTGAGAAATTAGCTGCATTATTAGAGAAGAAACAAAAAGAATATGGACACAGCATTTACATCATTTCCGATGAGCCATACAGAGAGATCGCGTATGATGGATTTGAAGTGCCATATGTTCCACATTTTTATAACAATACATTAGTAGCATATTCTTTTAGTAAATCCTTATCACTGCCGGGAGAACGTATCGGTTATATCGTAGCACCAAATGAGGCAGAAGATTTTGAACAGTTACTGCCAGCGTTTATCGCATCTGCACGTTTACTTTCTTATGTCTGTGTGCCAACCTTATATCAGAAAGTCGTTGGAGAATGTGTAGATTTAACTTCTGACCTTTCAATCTATCAGAAGAACAAAGATTTATTCTATAATGCATTAGTGGATATGGGATATGAATGTGTAGAACCAGGTGGAGCTTTCTATTTATTCCCGAAAGCATTAGAAGAAGATGCCAATGCATTTTGCGAGAAGGCGAAAGAATATGATCTGTTGATCGTACCTGGGGACAGCTTTGGATGCCCAGGATATGTGCGTATTTCTTACTGTGTACCAACAGAACGTATCGAAAAAGCTCTTCCATTATTTAAGAAACTGATCGATGACTATCGCAAATAAGCCAATATAGATAAAGGAGCCTTTCAATGAACAGCTGGAGAGACAATGTACGAAAAGTAGAACCTTACACACCGGGTGAACAGCCAAAAGAAGAAGGTGTG
>OLNV01000871.1_pt1 | contig 21980 bp, 18 predicted proteins | sample 1672891 | NCBI WGS metagenome assembly OLNV01 (sample SAMEA3136734, study PRJEB25190) | human gut metagenome | biome: human gut; feature: human-associated habitat; material: faeces | place: Austria | collected 2013 | reverse complement strand
TTACACCGTGCTTGATGAAATCATGGAGTGTATCTTTGGGAGATTTCCATCCAAGTGGCAGCATTGGGAAGCGGTTATAATCTCGATAATTATATCTTTGAGTTGTTTTCTGAAATCTTCAAAAGAGAAGAAATAATGCGTGGCATAAAAGCATTCGTTATAGCCTTCCTTAAATAGCTCGCTATTCGCGTCAGGCTATTCATTGCTATGCATAAAATTCAAGAGTAAAATCTGACAACGATTTGATCAGCGTTTCCTTAAGATTTGCGCCAATCTGTCTTGCGTACGAGACAGAAAAGGGGTAATATTGTCTTATGGATGAGACAATATTACCCCTTTTCTGTTCTATGAAGGAGACAATATGAATAAAAGAGTGATACAGGAAGTGCTGGCAGACCAGTGGGAGGCGGCACAGGAGCAGGGGTTTCTTACTCGTGCTTTCGACTGGGAGGAGAATCTAAACTACTGCCTTGTAGGTATTCGAAGGACAGGGAAATCCTATCTTCTGATCCAGCGTATCCACGAGCTGCTGAAAGAAGGTGTCTCGGAGGACCATATTCTCTATGTGAATTTTGAAGACGAACGATTGCTGGAGATGACGGCGGGGGATCTGCACCTGCTTTTGGAGGTGCAGGCAGAGTTTGCGGAAGATCACAAGGTGACGCATGTTTTCTTAGATGAGCTGCAGAATGTGACGGGCTGGGAGAAGTTTGTCCGGCGGCTGGCAGACAGCAAGTACCATGTGTACGTGACAGGGAGCAATGCGAAGATGCTGAGCCGGGAGATCGCAACGACGCTGGGCGGGCGTTTCATGATGCGGGTGGTGTATCCGTATGATTTCTCGGAGTACCTTATGGCGCTGGGGATCGATGGGAGCCCGCGAAAGCAGCTGACGATGAAGGGGAAGGCGGCGATTTCCAGTGCTTTTGATGCGTATCTCGAAAACGGCGCGTTTCCGGAATTGATCGATGTGCATTCGAAGCGGATGTATCTGAATAACATTTACCAGAGAATCTACCTCGGGGATATCATCGCCAGGAATGGGATAGGGAATGAGTTCGCCGTCCGTCTGCTCTTGAAGAAGATCGCGGAGTCGGTGTGTCATCCGCTTTCGTACAGCCGTCTCACGCGGATCGTGACGGGGAGTGGTCTTGCTATCGGCAAGATGACGGTGATCAAGTATGTGTCGTATATGCAGGATTCGTACCTGATTTTTTCTATCCAGAATATTATGGGGAAGCTGGTGGATCGAGAGACGACGCCGAAGTATTATTTCATGGATACGGGGTTGCTGCAGCTCTTGGTGCTGGATGGCGTGACAGCGGCTTTGGAGAATCTGGCGGTCATCGAGCTGGTACGGCGCTACGGGATGGATCAAGTGTACTATTATGAAAGAAATATAGAGGTGGATTTCTACATCCCTGAGAAGAAGATGGCGGTGCAGGTCTGCTATTTTCTACATCAGTCCGCAGAGACGCTGGAGCGGGAAGTGGGTGGTCTTTTGAAATTGAATGATTTCATGAAGGGGCAGTCGCTTTATATCCTGACGTACAGTGAGGAAGAGGAAATCGAGCGGGACGGGGTCACTATCCATGTGCTCCCGATGTGGAAGTGGCTGCTGGCGAAAGAGTCGTAAGGAAAGAAGGCAGAAGAAATGGGTTTTCGTTTTCAGCGGCGGATCAAGATCATTCCGGGAGTGACGCTGAATGTCGGGAAGCGCGGGGTCTCGACGTCGATCGGGCGGCGCGGGGCGCATATCACGTTCGGACAGAATGGTGTCCGGACGACGGCGGGGATCCCAGGGACGGGGATCTCTTATACGTCGCTTTCAAAGCCTTCGCAGGCGCCGGAGGCGGGGAGCCGGGATGCGGAAGCGCTGGGACCGATGTCCGGCGTGTCATCAGGTGCTGGAGCAGCCGCTGCCGGAGGATGCGGTGCGTTGCCGAGGGTGCGGGCGGGTGTATGAGGGGAATATGCTCCGTTTCTGCCCGGCGTGTGGGTGCCGGCTTTTGGATACGCCGGTGGAAATCCTGCCTGAGTTGACGGCGGAGGAGCGCGCAGTATGCGGCGGGGCACTGCGAGGTGTGTCCGCATTGCCGTGGTCCGGTGCCGGATGTCGCTGGGCTGAAGTATTGCCCGCATTGCGGCTTCGAGGTCTCGACAAAGAAGAATCGGCAGACGTTCTGGGGGAAGTTCTTCTATTGTCTCTTTGTGGCGATCTTGATGATAGGTCTTTTCGTCATGATGTAGCATGGAAAAAGTCCGCTTCTTGCTTTGTTGGTTTGCCCGTGGGGCGTGCCATCCTTTGATTCCGTTTGAAAGTCTCGCTTGAATTAGAAATGAGAAATGCGAAATGGTGGTGCGGCGCATAAAAATATAGAAGCGCCGCGAAGTATAAATAATGGCGATGCACGAAGATGGTATTTAGTCACCAGTCACTAGGCACTCCTAATCCCTAATCCCTAATCCCTAGCCACTTCTCCCTGCTTTCGGCTTTTTCTTGTGTCTTGGCGGGTGAGTCTCCGCCTCTTATTATCTCCGTGTAGCTCTCTTGAAAAGATGGTAAAATGAAACCCTAGAACTTATTATACGTGAAAGAGAACCGGTGAGAGATATGAGACAGAAGGGGAACAACTTTGTAGAGTATGCCCTCATGCTGGCCATGGTGGTCGGGATCGGATGGGGCGTTTTGGGGTCTTACGGAGACGGGATCCCTAGGATCTTTGGCTCCGCCGCAGAGCTTCTTCAAGCGGGAGGCAAAAGTGATGAGGATGGAAAGCCGAATACGGAGCAGAAGGTCTATGACCGTCATATGAAGTGGCTGCAGGATACGCTTCTTGCACTTACCCAAAAAGAGACGGGCGCTGGGTTCAAGTCATTTGTCGACTCTATGGGCGGAACGAATGGAGACTATTTCGATAAAAGAAAAGGCCCGGAGTTTACGAAACCGAATGGGCTGATCGATAGTGACAGTAAGTCGATATTTGTGAGACAGATCGATTCCAGTGCGCTCGAAAGTGACAGCTGGGCGATGGTCGGTTATAAGGAAAATGGAAAGCTGTACTATGCGATTTCCATTTACAGTCCGGATAAGAATGGTGGGAAGACATTGGCCGAGCAGCCGGTGGGGACGAAGGTCACGACGGATGTGTATCGGGTGGATCCTGCTACGAATGAGATCCGGCGTCTGGAGAATAATCGCTTGATGCAGGTGACAGAGAACACAAAGAATGGACCTAAGTATCATGTCCTTCGTGATCTGAAATGAGAAGTACAGAGAGAAACGCACAGGCTTTTCCGCCTGTGCGTTTTTGTGTAGAGGAATGCCGCTTTCGCTTTCCTTTTCTTCTACGAACTGTCATATAAATATGCTATAATAAAGCGATGTATATTTTTGATTGAGGTGTAATATGACTGACTTAGAAGAAATCAAACGCCGCCGGACGTTTGCGATCATTTCCCACCCGGATGCCGGCAAGACGACATTGACGGAAAAATTACTGCTTTACGGGGGCGCGATCCATCTCGCGGGCTCTGTCAAGGCGAGAAAGACGGCGCGCTATGCGGTGTCTGACTGGATGGAAATCGAAAAACAGCGCGGGATCTCTGTCACGAGCTCGGTGCTGCAGTTCGATTACCAGGGCTGCCGCATCAATATCCTGGATACCCCGGGGCATGCGGACTTTTCGGAAGATACCTACCGCACGCTGATGGCTGTCGACTCGGCGGTCATGGTCATCGATGTGGCGAAGGGCGTCGAAGCGCAGACGAAGAAGCTCTTCAAGGTCTGCTCGGATCGCGGGATTCCGATCTTCACTTTCGTGAATAAGATCGACCATTTCGGCAAGAATCCGTTCGATCTGATGGCGGATATTGAAGATGTGCTCGGCATCCGCTCCTGCCCGATGAACTGGCCGATCGGGGTGAATGGCGACTACACGGGCATCTATGACCGTGAGACGGAGATGTGCCATATCTTCATCAAGGACAATGCACATGGCGTGAAGAAGCTGGAAGTGATTTCCGGCAAGATCGATGACGAAGCCATCATTTCTCAGGTCGGACAGGACGTGCTCGATGCGCTCCGTGATGACTTGGAGCTTCTCGATGAAGCGGGCGATCCCTTCGATGCGGAAAAGGTCGCGAAGGGCGAGCTGACACCGATGTTCTTCGGATCGGCCATGACGAATTTCGGCGTACAGCCATTTCTGGAGAAATATCTCGAGCTCGCGCCGCCACCGGAAACGAGAAAGACGCTCGAAGGTACCATCGAGCCGGAAAATCCGGCATTCTCCGGTTTCATTTTCAAGATCCAGGCGAACATGGACCCGAAGCATCATGACCGTGTCGCTTTCATGCGTATCTGCTCAGGTGTCTTCGAGAAAGGCATCACCGTCCTGCATCGCCAGAGCGGCAAGATGCTCCGCCTCTCCCAGCCGCAGCAGTTCCTCGCGACGGAAAGACAGACGGTCGAGAAAGCCTACCCGGGCGACATCATCGGTCTTTTCGATACCGGCGAGCTCGGTGTCGGCGATACTGTCTGCGAGAAGAAGCATCCGGTCACCTTCATCGATTTCCCGGTCTTCCCGCCGGAGCTCTTTGCCCGCCTGTCTCCGGAGAGCAGCATGAAGAGAAAGCAGTTCTTGAACGGTGTCTCCCAGCTCGCACAGGAAGGGGCGATCCAGGTCTACAAGCAGCCGTATGTGATGGAGTCTTTCATCATCGGCGCTGTCGGTCAGCTGCAGTTCGAAGTCATGAAGTACCGTCTGGAAAATGAATACAATGTGCAGGTGAATCTGGAGCCTCTCTCCTACACCGCGGCCCGCTGGACGGAGGGCGATATCCCGCCGGAAGAACTCATCGGCATCGATAATGCGATGGTCGTCTATGACCGCCGCGAGCGCCCCGTCTACCTCCTGCCGAATGCCTGGCAGGCCGGCTGGCTCGCTCAGAGAAATCCGAAAGTCACCTTCCTCGAAAGCCCGCCGCTCGGCGTAGCGATGCTGGAAGGAAATTAAATGAGAAATTAGGAATGAAGGTGGCGGCTTCGCCGCTGAGCAGGAATCGCCTTCCCCTCGAGGGGAAGGTGCCCCGAAGGGGCGGATAGGGCACTGGCGGTATGAAAGAGAGCGGGGGAATGCGTCTCAAGTACGTCGTTTATGAGAGCACCCGAGCACCGCTCTGCGGTCCCCCTTCCCCATGCGGGGAAGGCTTAGGCGGAGCGACGCTCCGCGTCGATTTTTGTAAACGAGGCGATGCCCGCACTTTGCGTGTGGGTCACTGTCCTTAGCCACCAGTCACTAGTCACTAGCCACCAGTCACTCTGATCAATGAAAACGTCCGCTATCCGGCGGGTGTTTTTGCGTGCGGCTTTTCATTTCAAATTTCTAGGGGGATTATGGTATACTAATGGTTCGTGACTAGTGACTAATGACGGGCATTGCTTTTCGGAAATAACTGTCATTATATAAGACTTGCGGAGCTTTTGATTTTTATGCGCCGCACCATCATTTTTTATTTCTCATTGCTTCGCTTCGAGGTGATATTATGACTCTTCTGCATCGCCTGCTTTCCGCGCTCAAGAATGAGCGCGGAGCGTACATGGTATTTTCGCAATATTGATCCCGATCCTTTTCGGCTGCGCGGGGCTTGCGGTGGACCTCGGGAATGGCTTTGCCCGTCACGCGCGCCTGCAGAAGGCAGCAGATGCGGCGGTGCTTGTGGCGTCGTATGTGTATGATGAGAATCATCCGGCGGAGATGTATCGCGTCGCGGAGCAGTATCTGCAGGCGAATCTGGATAATGAGGAGGATCGCGCGCTCTCTCTCGATGAGATCCGGAAGAAGTATGACATGAAGCTTTATGGTAGAAAGGCGCAGGATAGTACGAAGACGGCGGGGGTCTTGCTGACGCTGGATGCGACAGAAAAGATCGGGTCGAAGTTTATCGAGTTCGTCGGGATCCATGGCTTTTCCGTGGATGTGCGTGCAACGACGAAGGTGGTAGTGAAGAAACAGTCAAGAGATAGCGGTGTTTTTGGATACTCTTTTATTTGTGGCGATACGAGAACGGCTTCCCCGTCTGGAGACGTATGGGATTGGCAAGCTGAGAAAAGACCTCCGTTTACGCTACTCAATTATAAGCACAAAATTATTGGAAAAGTACACTCGAATGGCGCTTTTGGTATCAATGGCAAGTACGAAGAATTTTCCGGTTGGGTTGAGTCTGAAAATTTTACTACTTCTATTAATAATGATGCGGAATTGTGGAAGAGCCGTGGTGAAGCGGACTGGGCGCATCAGAATAATAAGCCTATGAGCGATTGGTATGCTCACGATCAGCTGATCAACGGAAAGTGGTACCACTATAATCGACTTGGTTACTTTGATAAAACCGGTGCTGCTGCCGATGTGGTTGCACAGGATTGCTATTCTCCATCGTTGGATATTTCCCTGTCTGAAAGCAATGCGAAGACGAAAGCAATTTATGACTATGTGGAGGATATGCGTTTGCATCATAGCCAAGGAGAAGAGCGGGTATTTGTAAAGACAGATGGGGTTTATGATCAGACCGTTAATCATGGATACAATATATTTGAGGTATGGGGATAAAGATTTAAAACCATTATTGCGGATGGAGATATTTCTATTTACTCAAATATGATTCCGGCAGATCCTAAGCAGCCTATGGCTATCATTTCATTGCATGGAAATGTAAAGCTTTGGGTTGATTCCCCTGTTAAGGCTGTAGTTTATGCGCCAAATGGAGAAATTAATTTCGAGGGGATTAAAACAAATGGGCAGACAGAATACAGCTTCGAGGGGAGTATGGTAGGGAAACGGATCACGCTGAATGGTAAAGAGTCAGGGGTGGGGGATTATATCACCTATAAATGGAATGATTTTAATTTTGGTACAGCTGATTTTGGCAAACCGAATAGCGGCTCCGGCGGCTCCAGCTCGGGGGAAAGCGATAGCGGGACGGAGAGTGTCTTCAGCGTGATCCTTCACAAGAACGAAGACAGCGACTATGAGGAGGCAAGTTCTAAAAACGAATTCAAGCTCTAAGCGCCGTCTTCGGCGCAGGAAAGATAGCCCCAAAGAGGGAAGCCTGACCGGCTCCCCTCTTTTTGCGCGCTATTTTCTATGCATCACGAAATTATATATAAAAGTGTGATAGAAATCACGCTTTTATATATAATTTCGTGATTCTACGTTTTTCCCATACCATACTATCAGAATTTCCTTTAACGGGAAGGGCTCCCTGAGCTCCGCTATGCATATAAGTCATGGTATAATTAGAAAGAGAAATTTTGCCCGTTGTTTACGTGCTTTTTACGGGAGTGGGCTATCATTAAAAGGTATGCTTCTGCGTGAGACCTGTTTCATGGCACACCAGCCCGGCACGCCCCGCGGGCTAACGCTGACGCTTCGCTTGAATGAGAAATGAAGGTGGCGGTGATGAGTAGCTAGGGATTAGGGGTTGGGGATTAGGAGCAAGCGGTGATTGAAATAGCGCAATCGGCACACGGATCGTTCTGCAAGGAAGATCTCTCGGCTACGCTTCCGATGACGGTGGGGCGAAGTGCTATCAAAACTCCGCGGCGCCTCATTATTTTCTGTGCCGCACCACCACTTCTTACTCCTCACCCCCTCACTTTTACATTTCATTTTTACGGATATATGGGATTACAAGATACCCGCTGTTTATAAAAGGAGGGCCACTTATGTCGGAACAAAAGCCGCTCATTTACGGTATCATTCACATCGGCTCGTCAAATCTGTCTCTTCGTATCGTGGAGTACAAGAATGTCAATGAAGTCCGTGTCATCGAGTCTGTGAGGAAGGATACGAACTTTGGCGAAGAGGTTTTCAATCATAAGAATCTGTCTTTCGCCTCGATCAGGAAGCTCTGCCGGATGCTGAATGGCTTGAAGCAGCTGCTGTCGGATTATCAGGTGAAGGTATATGCGGCGTATGCGACGGCGGTTTTCCGCGAGGCGGATAACTGCCGCGCGATCCTGGATCTGATCCGTGTGAAGACGGGATTCAATGTGCAGGTCGTGGATATGCCGCAGGAGATTTATTTCAAGCATTTCGGCCTTTCCTACCAGCTGAAGCAGTATAACCGCCAGGCGAATGAGCGTCTGGGGAAGAATTTCCTCTTCGTCGACATCACGTCGGGGTGCGTGGGGCTGACGGTGTGGGAGAAGGGTTCGCTCTGCTACCAGCACAATGTACACATCGGGACGCTGCGCCTTTTGGAGACGTTCACGACGAACCAGCGTGAGTCGCGCTATTTCCCGGAAGCGTTGGCGGAGTATATCCATGCGATCATGGAGCCGCTCTGGGTATCGATCAGAAAGTATGACATCGATACGGTCGTTCTCTCGGGACGCGAGGCGAGGATCGTCGCGATGCTCTTGCACCATGACCTTGACCGACTGGATATCGCGGAGGTGAAGCCTCAGGAGTTCGGCAAGGTGTATGATGAGGTGGGGAAATTCTCTACTTCGATGATCATGCAGAAGTATCATATCAGTGAGGCGTGGGCGCTCACTGTCTCGCCGACGCTGCATATTTATCAGGAAATCCTGAATGCGATCCCCGTGAAGCATGTGGTCATGATGGGTATGACTTTCGTGCGCTCGGCATCGCTCTTCTATGGGGCGCAGAAGACGAATGATCCGGCGCTTGCGTACATGCGCGCGCAGAATCTGGAGCTGACGCGCTCGATCGCGGCGGACTATTACTATGAACCGGTGCATGCGAAGGCGATGGAGCTCTACAGCAATGTGATCGTCCGTGCTTTTGACCGTGGAAACGGGCTCAATGACCGGGATGAATTTCTGCTCCGTATGGCGATCATCCTGTACCAGATCGGGAAGTATGTGAATCTGCTGGGCTCGTCCATGCAGGCGTGGAATATGGTCCGCGGGACGGATATTTTTGGGATTTCCGACCGCGAGAAGGATATCGTGGCGTGTATCGTCTACTATGATCACAAGGGGATCCCGAATGATGATGATGAGCCATTCCGTATCCTGTCGGATGAGTCGAAGATGACGGCGCTGAAGCTGATAGCCATCTTCCGTCTGGTCCGTGCGATGGATATGTCGAGGAAGCAGAAGCTGAAAGATCTTTCGGCCCATATATCGGGGGATGCGCTTGTCATCGAGTATGAATCGAGTGAGGATACGGCTCTGGAGACATGGCTGTTTAATAAAGAAAAGACAATGTTTGAAACGGTATTTGGCATGGAAGCCAAATTGGAGCGGAGGTAACTATGGACGTGCAGGATAGACATCAGCATTATTATCTGAACCGCGAGCTGTCGTGGCTGCAGTTCAATCGCCGCGTACTGCAGGAGGCGGTGGACCCGAACAATCCCCTGCTGGAAAAATTGAAATTCCTGGCGATCACGAGTTCGAATCTGGATGAATTCTTCATGATCCGCGTGGCGGGGCTGAAGCACCAGAAGGAAAATGGCGTGAAGCGCCGTGACATCGCTCATATGACGCCGGAGGAGCAGCTTGAGCAGATTTCCGACACCTGCCAGAAGCTCGTCGCGCGCCAGTATCGTTTCCTCCATGTGATCCTGTTCGAGCTTCGCACGGAAGGGCTCTACTTCATCCATCCGGAAGATGCGACAGAAGCGCAGAAGAAATGGATGGAGGACTACTTCGAGCGGCAGGTCTTCCCGGTCGTCACACCGATGGCCGTCGACTCCTCACATCCGTTTCCTTTCCTCGCATCGAAGAGCCTCAATATCGCGATGCTGCTCGAAAGGAACGAGCGTGATCTCTCGCTGGATGAGGAAAATGATATCGATGTGAAGACAGCGATCGTGCCGGTGCCATCAGTGCTTCCCCGTATCGTCCGCCTGCCGGATGATCCGGAAAAGAAGGGGCGCCATGACTTCGTCCTCTTGGAACAGGTCATCCGTCACTTTGCGTCTCGTTTCTTCATCGGCTACGACCTTCTGGAAGCGCATCCTTTCCGCATCACGCGTGACGCGGATCTTGCCATCGATGAAGAAGATGCACAGGATCTCGTCGTCGAGGTGGAGCGACAGCTGAAAAAACGCCAGCGCGGGGAGGCCGTGCGTATCGAATTCGAAGCGGGGACCAGCCGCTTCATGCAGCGCTTCATGACGCAGGAGATGCACCTCGCGAAAGAGGATCTGTATGAAATCGACGGCCCGCTTGATATGACGATGTTCTTTTCCTTCTGCGGCATCAAGGGATACGACCGTCTCCGCTATCCGGAAGCGCATCCGCATCGCCCATGGTCCATGATCCAGCTTGAAAAGGATGGGCGGAAGAATATTTTCGAGATGATCCGTGAGAAAGATCTCCTCGTGCATCTGCCCTACGAATCCTTTGAAGACTCGGTCGTCAATTTCGTCGCCTCAGCAGCAGCTGACCCCGATGTCCTTGCCATCAAGCAGACCCTGTACCGCGTGGCTTCTTCCTCGCCGATCATTCAGGCGCTCGAAAAAGCAGCACAGAACGGCAAGCAGGTCACTGTCCTCATGGAAGTCAAGGCGCGCTTCGATGAAGCGAATAACATCCTGATGGCTCGCCGCCTTGAAAAAGCAGGCGCGCATGTCATCTATGGCCTTGTCGGGCTCAAGACGCACTCGAAGTGTACGCTCGTCATTCGCCGCGAAAAGGATGGTATCCGCCGCTACGTCCATGTCGCGACCGGCAACTACAATGCATCCACAGCCAAGCTCTACACGGATCTCGGCGTCTTCACCTGCAATGACCAGTTCGGCAGCGACGCTTCTGCCTTCTTCAACCTGCTCTCCGGCTACTCTGACCCGCCGCTGTGGGACTCCTTCATCGTCGCGCCGATCAATCTCCGCCAGCGCTGTATGGAGCTCATCGACCGCGAGATCGCCTTCGCCAAGCAGGGTGAGCATGCACACATAGTCGCCAAGATGAATTCCCTCCTCGATAAGGAAATCATTGATAAGCTCTATGAAGCCTCTCAGGCAGGCGTCAGGATCGAGCTCATCGTTCGCGGCATCTGCGTACTCATCCCCGGCATCCCCGGCGTCAGCGACAACATCACCGTCAGAAGCCTTGTTGGCCGCTTCCTGGAGCACAGCCGTGTCTTCTGGTTCGCCAATGGCGGTCGTGAAGAGCTGTATATCGGCAGTGCGGACTGGATGCCAAGAAACCTCAATGACCGCGTCGAACTCATGATCCCTGTGCGTGACGCCGATCTCTGTCACCGTCTGAAGGATATGGTCAATATGGAGCTTGCGGACAACCAGAAAGCGCACATCATGCAGTCCGATGGCATGTGGAAAAAGGAAATCGCACCTGCTGATAAAGTGGGCGCACAGGCCGAATTCCAGCGTATCGCGGAGAAGCGTGACCGCGAAGATGAAATGACCCTCGCGCAGAAAATGGAACCCTATATGCCTGTCTTTGGGAAAAACGAAAAGTAAATCATGTATGACAAAAGCCGAAGCGAATGCTTCGGCTTTTTTGTGTGGTTCGTGACTGGTGGCTAGCGGCTAAAGACTAAGAGCCTAAGAGACGGCAGACTCTCTCTCATTTTCATTTCGAGCGAAGCGAGAAATCTTTGCCGTTCGCGAGCAATCAAGGGACGGTAGGTTTCATGAATTTTGATTCGCTATTATCCACTTTTCCTTCTGCCGTCTTCTCTTTTTGGGAAAGAATTACAAAATTCAAGGATTTTGATGGGCAGATTTCCCACTTTGAGTGAAAATGAGAAAGACGAAACGTCAAAGATGGGACAAAGTTGGGTTATCTCGGGGGAAAGATGGGCTTGACTTGAGGTTGACAATAAGGCGGAAAGCGGAATGCACAAAATGCGAAAGAAACGATAACATGGGAGATAGACCAATTCATAATCTGTTAATAATCTTCAAATGTCTATTGGGGAGATACAAGATTGACAATTTGCTTGATGAATAGTGTTAGATAATATCAGAGAAAAATCATGATATAGCAAAAAGCGCAGCAAAGGATAGTGCACGATGTATACGGCGGTACATGCAAGAAATATTCGATAAATACGGAATAAAGACATGTTTCTATTATTGTTAACATCAAAAAAATTGACAAAAAGTCTCTCTATGGTAGAATAACGGCCATAGGAGATGCATTTATGAAACCTTCAACGATGAACAAAGCGAAAACAGTATTGGTATGTATATGTGCGGTGGCTGCCTTGGGAAGTCAGGTGGATCTGGCAGCAGCGTCTTTTGATTTCTTGGGTGGCAGTCACGCGAAGACAGTGACCGTATATGATGGGGGGCACAAGCAGGTCATTTCTACGGCGGCCTCCAATTTCAAGAATGTACTAAGCGAGCTCAATGTATCACTGAAGTCGTATGATACATTCTGGACAAGCACGAAGGACGTCACGGACGGCGCAGTCGTCGTGGTGGAGCGGGCAGTGCCCGTTTCTATCATCGCGAATGGCAAGAAAAAGGTCGTCTATACGACGCAGCAGACCGTGCAGGGCGTGGTGAATGACGCGGGCTTCGACTGGAAGAAGATGATGCCGATCGAAGACGGTCTGATGCAGGTGAAGGAAGGCATGCAGATCCACGTCGTCCCGTATACCGCGCGGAAGGTCTTCCGCAAGGAGGCGATGCCGATCCACTATAATAAGTGGTACGATGGAAGCCTCAGAGAAGATCAGGAAGTCGTCGTCCAAGAGGGAGTCCCGGGCGAGCGGGAAGTGGAAATCGATGAATTCATCTCCGGCGGCAAGGTCGTAAAGACGGTCATCGCGCATGCCCAAGTTCTCTCTGAGGGCACGCCGGGCATCATGAAGACCGGCAAGGCAGAAGGAACGATGGGCTGGGTCGCCAATATGCATGCGAGTGCGTATCATCCGAGCGATGGAGGCGGCAGCGGCATCACTGCGACCGGTACACAGGCCGGTCACGGCACGGTGGCGGTCGATCCTTCCGTCATCCCACTCGGTACGAATGTATTCATCCCGAACTATGGCCATGCTGTCGCAGCAGATACCGGCGGTGCGATCATTGGTAACCGTATCGACCTTTGCATGGAGTCTTTCGAGGACTGCTATAACTTCGGCAGGCAGAATATCGAAGTGTTTGTGAATTATTAAGGGTTCAGGGGTGTGGTGCATAAAAATATAGAAGCACCGCGATGTATAAATGGGGCGATGCCCGAAGGTAGCATTTCAGTGACCTTCGGGCATCGCCTTTTCTATGTTGCGGCGAAGCCGCTGCTACAGGCTTGAAAGCGGGGATGAGTGGCTAGGGATTAGTGACTGGTGACTAGGAGACTAGAAGACTAGAAGACTAGGAGACATCAGACTCACGTATCGTCATTTCGAGCGAAGCGAGAAATCTTCTTTGCAGAAGGATAGATGATGGATGTGAGAAAGCAGAAATACGAAGCACCAAGGCGTCGTTTCACCGCCAGTGCCAATGTGACAGTGACCGCAGTGCAAGAAAGATCCCTCGGCTGCGCTCGGGATGACGATACGAGGATATCATAGTCTAAAAATTGCGGCGAAGCCGCAACCCCGAACCTGTTCCCCGCCAAATCTCCCTACTGCGCGTACCCTCTCTCTCATGCTATAATAGAGCAATATATAGGAGGTACTATGCAGACAGTTTATATAGCTTTATTCGTGACCGTGCTGGATCAGCTGGTGAAATGGATCGTCCAGCAGCACATGGTCTGGGGAGAATCGATCCCGCTCATTTCCGGGGTATTTCATCTGACCTACATTATCAATCCCGGTGCGGCCTTCGGCATTCTGGCGTATCAGAGATGGTTTTTCCTTGCGATCGTCATCCTGCTCTTTGGGGCGTTCTTCTTCTTCCGGAAGCGCATCCCGGAAGAGCCCCGCTATTTCCCAGCGGCGATCGGTATGCTGCTCGGAGGGGCTTTGGGAAATGCCATCGACCGCGTGCGCATCAGCGGGGTGGTGGACTTCTTCGATTTCCGCATCTGGCCGATTTTCAATGTAGCAGATATTTTCATCTGTGTCGGCGTGGCACTGATTGTATTTTATTTTTGGAGAAATAAAGCATGAGTGAGAAAGTATACGTCGTGACCGAGCAAGAAGCAGGCGAACGTCTCGACCAGTTCCTGAAAGAGGCCTCCGGGCTCACCCGTTCCGAAGTACAGAAATGGATCAAAGACGGCCGTGCGCTGCTCGCCGATGGCAAGATGATCCGTCCGAATTACCATGTGCAGGCAGGCGATCAGATTTCCTTTTCATGGGAAGAGAAGAAAGAGCTCACGCTCATCCCACAGGACCTTCCGCTTGATATCCTTTACGAAGATGAGCACATGCTGGTCATCAACAAAGCACGCGGCATGGTCGTGCATCCCGGCTCGGGAAATCCGGACGGCACACTGGTGAATGCCCTCCTCTATCATGTCGGCCCTTCGCTTTTTGAGGCCTGCGAAGATCCCATCCGTCCGGGCATTGTACACCGCCTTGACAAGGATACCTCAGGCGTCATGGTCGTCGCAAAGTCGAAGGAAGCCTTCCCTGTGCTGAAGGAAGAAATCGCGACCCACGAAGCGGAGCGTCACTACGTCGCTCTCGTCCATGGGCAGATGGAAGGAAATACGGGTGTCATCCGTTTCCCCTTGGGACGCAGTACGAAAGACCGTATGAAATGGGACGTCCAGCCTAAGACCGGCAAGCATGCCGTCACTCACTTCCGCGTGCTCGAATTCATGCCGCACTACTCATGGATCGAGTGCAAGCTGGAAACCGGACGCACCCACCAGATCCGCGTCCATATGGCACACATCCGCCATCCCGTCGTGAATGATCCGCTCTACGGCTGGAAGAAAGACCATTTCCCCATCGAAGGTCAGGCGCTCCATTCGTGGACACTCGACATTCGCCATCCTGTGACAGGTCAGGCGCTCCACTTCGAAGCGCCAATCCCCGCAGATCTTGCACTCTGCCTTCAGATGGCGAGAAAAGGGGAAATGTAAAGCGCGTGTTTTTCTGGAGGGAGCCTTGTATTTATCAATCCCTAGCTACTTAAGTTTGAAAGCAGGGATGAGTGGCTAGGGATTAGGGATTAGGAGTGACTAGTGACTGGTGACTTAAATGCCACCTTCGTGCATCGCCCTATTTATACTCCGCGGCGCTTCTATGTTTTTATGCGCCGCACCACCATTTCTCATTTCTCATTCAAGCGAAGCTTTCAAACGGAATCAAAGGGCAGAACATCCAAGGGGCTAACCCAGTCCCTAGTCCCTAGTCACTAGTTCCCCGAAAGCCGAAAGGAGAATTTCTATGATTACACGTACCATATCCGTTCCGGGATTTCGCATCGGCACGGCGGAAGACCGTGTGGGCCTTACAGGCGTGACCGTCATTCTGGCGCCGGAAGGCGGCGCGACCGCGGGAGTCGATGTGCGCGGCTGCGCACCGGGGACGCGGGAGACAGATCTTCTCTCCCCAGAGAAAACGGTGCAGCAGATCCACGCGGTCGTCCTTTCCGGCGGCTCCGCCTTTGGCCTCGAAGCTGACAGCGGCGTCATGAATGCTCTGGCAGAAGACGGCGTCGGATTCCCCGTAGGGCCGGTTTCTGTACCGATCGTCTGTGGCGCGGTGCTCTTCGACCTTATGATCGGTGATCCGAAAGCCCATCCCGATCTTGCCATGGGATACAAGGCAGCGAAGCGGGCGGATGTGATATTTCCCGTCGGCTGCTACGGCGCAGGGACAGGTGCGACGGTCGGCAAGCTCAAAGGCGCAGAACATGCCATGAAGAGCGGCGCAGGTTATGCCGAGATTTCCCTCGAAAGCGGACTCTGTGTCGGGGCTTACATGGCAGTCAATGCGTGCGGCGAAGTATACGACAAAGAGACTACGCTCGCCGGTATTCTTTCTGATGATGAGAAAACCATCCTTTCCTCGCATGACCTCATGCTCGCCGGATTCAAGCGCATCTTAGGCGGCAATACGTCCATCGGCTGCGTCATAACGAATGCAAAACTCACCAAAGCGGAGTGCAAAGCGGTGAGCGGTATGGCACATGATGGCTTTGCCAGATCCATCCGCCCCGTCCATACCACGATGGATGGGGATACGGTTTTTACCATGGCATCCGGCGAGATCGCTGCGCCTGTCGATACGGTGGGCTATCTTGCGGAAGAAGCCATCCGCCTTGCTGTTCTTGATGCGGTCAAGAGCGCGGAATCGATGGGCACTCGCCCTGCGTATGCGGATATAGCGGGCGGGGAGTAGAGCGTGCGCCTTAAGGAAACACTGAGTAAATCTGACAACGATTGAATCAGTGTTAGCCCGTGGGGCGGGGCGCCCTTTGATTGCGTTTGAAAGCCTCGCTTGAATGAGAAATGCGAAATGGTGGTGCGGCGCATAAGACTATAGAAGCGCCGCGAAGTATAAATAATGGCAATGCTCGAAGATGGTATGTAGTCACCAGTCACCAGTGACTTGCGGCTCCTAGTCCCTAGTCCCTCATTCCTGCTTTCAAACTTCCTTATTTCCCCACAGGGGGTCAAATTGACATTTCCTTTCGTATCGCATACAATAGATATGTACCCTTGGGGATGTACCGGTTTCGACAGGAGATTCTGGGACATAAACAGCGAGTCGGGATCCCACCTTCCCGTTAAACGGTGGAAAAACCTAAACGCAAAACGTGATTTTGCTTTAGCAGCCTAATCTGCTAATGTCCCCTGCGGTTTTCCTATGACCGCAGGCTGACATCAACCAATAGGATAGAGCGGAAGGAGGCTTGGGACTTTCGCTTCGAAACCAATCCTAAGATCGGCAAAGGCAGTTTGTTCCTGTACGATACTTTGCTTAAATCCTAAAACAGTGAACTGCACTCGGAGAAGTTTATGGGACAGGCTTTTTGGACAGGGGTTCGACTCCCCTCATCTCCACCAGCCAGTGATAGAATCGCAGCGATGCGATTCTTTTTTTATTGGTTCCTATCATTCGGTTGTAACAGGAGCCATGCATAGAGACGATGTAGGGGATATTGACTTTGTTTGGGAAACGCTGGGGACATGGTGCTGGATGGGAAGAAGACATAAAAAGAAGCAACCATAAATGCTGGTGGTGAGGGTTATGGCTCAACCACTGCTACTACCGCTAGACCTACACTTACTCGTCCTAGCGGAGATACAGGTGCTTCTAACAATAATATAGATAGACCGTCGAAAAATGTCAATACAAAGTCAAAGTCTGCTTTAAACTTTGCCATCGAATATAAGAAGAAAGCAGACAAGCTGAAAGAGCAATTCGATATATCTTTGACTCTGCGCTGTTTTATAACATAAAAAAGCCGCTGCATCACCGATTAAAATAGGGTCTACGCGAGTGGGTCATCTGATGATGACCGCTTTAGATACTCCCGATAACCTGACGGTTCATAGAGCCGACACTAACGGTGAAGCAACCGCTTCTACTGTCATTGTAGCAGAAGTGCTTGATGGGATCAAAGAGAGAAATAACGTTTCATAGGTAGTAAAAGGTAATCAAACTATGACGATAACACTTTCTTGACTAAGAATATGCTGTCTAGTTGGAAACGCATTAAATGCATTATTCTATAACGTAAAAAAGGAGGAGACTTAACGATGCTCCCGTCTGAGGGGTACGAAAAAACTGCATCGAATAAGTCTCCTTTTACGATTACTATAGCGGAAATGCTTAATGGAATCAAGGATAGAAATAACGTTCTGTATGTAGTAAACGGTAAGCTGAACTACATTGCTAATACTTTCTTAACTTGGTAGCCTTTTTTTGCGAGATGTTTGCTGAATTGACATTTCTCGATATTCATGCTACAATTCAAATAGAGAACATTCGATATTACAAAAGGAGGTACCAACCATGATCCAGATGATTACAGGCACAGAAAATTTCGACAAGGCGCTGGAAAAGGGGGATATGATCGCCGGCTTCAGCGCACCATGGTGCGGCTACTGCCGCCGCCTGCAGCCGATGATCGTGAAGCTGTCGGAGGAGATCGACATCCCGATCTACGGCGTGAATATCGATGAGGATGAAGCGCTGGCAGAGCGCTATCACATCGAGACGATCCCGGATATCGTGTATTTCAAGGACGGAAAACCGGTGGACAGCATCATCGGTTATGGCAATGTGGGGTATCCGGAGCTCAAGGCGTTCGTAGAGAAGAATCGGGGGTAGTGGCTGGGATTGGTGACTGGGTGATAGATATCAGACGTCAGATTTCAGACATTCCGCTTTTTTCTAGGACATCAGCGTTTCGCTAGCCCCTTCCTCTGGAAGGGGCTAGCGAGCGCAGCGAGTCGGGGTTGGCTCGTGGGGCGTGCCGTTCCTTGGCCCTTGATGAGAGCTCTGCTTGAATGAGAAATGAAGGTGGCACCTTCGCCGCGGATATATGGGGCGATGCCCGAAGGTTAGTGGATAGCAGGTTTCCCGTTTAGGAATACCAAACATGGACTGACTGCGAATGACAAAGATTTCTCGCTTCGCTCGAAATGACGATACGCGGGAGTTTGATGTCTCCTAGTCTCCTAACTTCCTAACCCCTAGTCCCCAGTCACTAGTCACTAGTCACCAGCTACTCATCTTTTAGACAGACCTTCTGGTCTGTCTTTTTATTTTTCTTCCTCTTTTCTAAGGCTGCGTGGTAAAATAAAAAGAAAATTCAGAAATGAGGAGACACCATGAGAGAGGACGAGGCGGATTCCCTGGTGAGGCTGGGGAAGGACTATCTTCATATACGAAATTACGATAAAGCGATGGAGTATCTGGGGCATGCCGTGATGCTGGGCAAAACGAATGCGGCGCAGAATCTCTATGCGCTCGGCGAGCATTTCTTGGCAGAGAAAAGCTACAAGAAGGCAGAGGAGGCTTTCCAAATGCTGGCAGATCGCGGGCATGGGGAAAGCTGTCTCATGCTTGGAGAGATGTGTGAGAAGGGTCTTGGCCGCCAGCGGGATTATCAGGCGGCCTTTGGCTTCTATAGCGAAAGCTTCCAGCAGGGAGTCGACCGGGGGGCGTACCGGGCAGGGATGCTCATGCGTGAGGATGCGCTTCGGGTGGCCGAGGTGCGAGACATCGCACTTACCTGGCTGAAAGAGGCGATCAAGGCGGGGATCTATGAAGCATATGCGGCGGTCGGGGATCTTTACAGCGAGCATTTCACGGCGGGCTCGACGCCGCGAGATGATCAGGAGGCATTTTCATGGTACATGAAGGGGGCGATGCGCGGCGATGCGCTGTGCCTCTTTCGCGTGGCGGTGTGCTTCGCCGAGGGCTATGGGACGAAGCAGGATATCCCGCGTGCGCTTCGCCTCTATCGGCAGGCGGCGGATGCCGGGAGTGCGCTCGCCTGCCGGCAGCTTGGGGAGATGTATGCGGCTGGTATTCACGTGCATCGTGAGATCCGAAGGGCGCTTACGTGGTTTCTTCGCGCCTATGAGCTGGGGGATCAGGAAGAGAAAAGAGCGGCTGCGATAGGGATGCTGCGCGTGGTGCAGGCGTATATCGATACGCCGCGCTATGAGGAGGTCGAAGAGCTTCTCCATTCCTTTCTGGAGAAGCTTTATGCGGCGGGAGATACGAGCTGTCTCTTCGCACTTGCAGATATCGAGCGACGCCGGGGACGGATGGATCTCTATCTGAAGGATCTGGAGATGGGGATGCAGGCAGGGCATGACAGCTGCCGTGAGCGCTGGGTGCAGTACTATATGAATGAAGTGGTGACGGAGCTGCGGGTACTGGAGCCGATATTTGACGAGCTCGCCGAAAGGCGGGGCGAGAGAAAGTTCTTCGATGATTATCTTGCGCATACGAGGCATGCGGCTTCTTGCTGCGAGAAGGCGGCAAAGGCGGGCAGCCCGGAGGCCTGGGCGCTCCTTGCGTATCTCTATCTCTACCATGGCGCGGATATCGGGAAGAGAAATGCGGATTTTCTGGAGGCTGCGGCGAATGGAAGAAATGCGCGGATCATGGATATGGATCTCTTTCTGTGGACGTACTTTGCGGGTCCCTCCGGAGAGGAGCAAGGAGAGCTTCATCACGAGAATCCTTTGAAAGCGTTCCGGTTTGCGCAAAAGATGGCAAAGAAGCGGAATGAGGATTTCTATGAAGTGCTGGCGGATTACTATCGACGCGGATATGGGACAGAGCCGAATCCCCAAATGGTGGAACGGTATCTGGATAAAGCGACTAAAGTGAAAGAAAAGGGGAAAAGGAAATGACATTTACATCTTATATCGATCAAGTCAGAGCGGAAAGACCGCTTGTGCATCACATCACGAATTATGTGACGGTCAATGACTGTGCGAATGCCTGTCTTGCGATCGGTGCATCGCCTGTCATGGCTGATGCGGTGGATGAAGCGGAGTCGATGGTCTCCATCGCGCAGTCGCTGGTGCTGAATATCGGGACGCTGAATGTGACGAAGGTCGAAGCGATGATGGTGGCAGGCCGCAAGGCGAATGCGCTCGGTATTCCGGTCGTTTTTGACCCTGTCGGCGTGGGGGCGACGCCTTTCAGAAACCGTATGGCGGCTGAACTCATGCGTCAGATCCGGATGGCGGTCGTGAGAGGAAATATTTCCGAGATCTGCTCTCTGGGAGGAGAGGCGGCGCGGACCAAGGGGGTCGATGCGGGCCAGGCAGATGTCAAGGTCGCGGAAGAGGTCGCTTCGATGCTGGCGAAGAAATGGCATGCGACGGTCGTCATCAGTGGCAAGACGGATATTATCACAGATGGGAAAAGGGTCATGCATATCCGAAACGGCTGCCCGGAGATGTCGGATATCACGGGTTCCGGCTGCATGTGTACCACACTCGTCGGTGCGTTTGTCGGTGCGCATCCGGAGGATCCCTTCGGCGCCTCTGCCGCGGCGATGCTCTCGATGGGGATCGCGGGCGAAAGAGCCTGGAGATCATATGGGCATCAGGGGCTTGGCCATTTCCACATGGGCATCCTGGATGAGCTTGGCAGCATGAGCGCCTCTATCATGGAAGCGGAGGGCAAGTATGACATCCTTTGATCTTACGCTCTACCTCGTGACTGACCGGCGTATGCCCAAAGAAGGATTTGAAACTGTCGTCGAAGAGGCGATCCGGGGCGGCGTGACGCTCGTGCAGCTTCGCGAAAAGGAAGGGGACACGGGCCTGCTCTATGAACGGGCGCGCAGGCTGAAAGAAGTGACGGATCGCTATCATATTCCCCTCATCATCGATGACCGCATTGACATCATGCTGGCGGTGGATGCAGCGGGTGTCCATGTGGGACAGAGTGATATGCCGGCGGCCCTCGCGAGACGGATGATCGGACCGGATAAGATCTTGGGCGTCTCAGCTGCCAATCTCACCGAGGCGCTGAAGGCAGAAGCAGACGGCGCAGATTACCTCGGCGTTGGTGCAATGTATCCCACGAAGACGAAGACGGATGCTGACTTCACGACCAGAGAGACGCTGGAGGCGATCAAGCTCAGCGTCCATATCCCCGTCTGCGCCATCGGTGGTATCAATGAGAAGACCATCCCTGACTTCAAAGGAAGCGCGATCGACGGCTTCGCCATCGTCTCTGCCATCATGGCGAGCGAAGAGCCAAAGGCAGCCGCGGAAAAGCTAAAACGGATAATCGGGCAGACGCTTGGGGCAGAATGAGGTTAGAAATGTGAAATAGGAAATGAAGGGCGGCGCGCAATAATGGGAAGCGCCGCTTTTTTGTTGGAATGAGTGGCTGGTGACTGGTGACTAGTGACTAGGAGACTAGATGAAATCAGACTCTCGTACCTCATCTGTCTTTCATACCGCCAGTGCCCTATCCGCTCCTACGGGCACCTTCCCCTCGAGGGGAAGGCTAAATCGGTACGGCGAAGCCGCCACTGCAACCCTGAAGTTTGAAAGCGGGGATTGGGTTTACGAAACTCTTCCCCGCTGAGCAGCCCCTTAGAGAAGGGGCGCGCCAAAGGCGCAGGATGGATCCTCGTGG
>OLNV01000852.1_pt1 | contig 22290 bp, 21 predicted proteins | sample 1672891 | NCBI WGS metagenome assembly OLNV01 (sample SAMEA3136734, study PRJEB25190) | human gut metagenome | biome: human gut; feature: human-associated habitat; material: faeces | place: Austria | collected 2013 | reverse complement strand
CGGTCGTCTCCGGCCCTGTGACCCCCGAGTGCCCGGGCTCCATCCTGCAGATGCACCCCGACTGCATCCTCGTGGCCGATGAAGAGGCCCTGAGCCTGCTGTAAGGCCCGGAGGAACGCATGGACGAAAACGAAAAGAAAGAGCCGGAGACGGCACAGGAACCGCCTAAACCCGAGGACTACAGCCGTTACATGGGGACCCTGAACCGCATCTACCGCCGGAACAATAACCCGCAGCGCAAGAAGCTGGGCGACGGCATCGGTTCGCTGAAAAAGGGGCAGCAGCCTGCCGCCCCTGCGCCGGAGCCGGGCAAAAAAGACCGCAGCTTCCTTGTTGTGGCGGGCGGAGCCATCGTCCTGATGGCGATCCTGTATTTTATCAAGCTCTTATAAATAAAAAGGCCCGCTGTGCAGCTGCACAGCGGTCCTTTTGTATTGCTGTAAGACTCAGACGTTCTCGGTCAGGAACTTCTCGACAGCCTCAATGGCAGCTGCCTCGTCTTCGCCCTCGGCGGTGACGGTGATGGTCTCGCCCTGACGGATGCCCATGCCCATCACGGCCATCAGCTTGCGCATAGGTCTTGCCGTTCTTCTCGATGGTGAGGGTACTGGTATACTGCTTGGCCAGCTTGACCAGCAGGCCGGCGGGGCGTGCGTGGACGCCGAGTTCATCTTTGATGGTATACTGGAACTGTTTCATGGCTCATAGTCTCCTTGTTGGATAAAGGGGGATTCGGGTCGTTCAAAAAATCAGACAGCGCTCTCGTAGTCCAGCATGAACTGCACGATGCCGTCCATGGCCAGCTCGCGCGGGTCGAGCTTCAGCTTGCCCTCGCGGATCTTTGCGTAGCTGATGGGCATATACTGGTGGAGCATATTCATCGGGATGGGGTACTCGCGGAGATTGTCGAACAGCTTGTTCGTGTTGTCACAATGATTGCTCTTGCCATTGTGCTCATGCCTTACGGTTTGGAATACGGTGCGGCTGGTGCTACTTTTGGTGCGGCACCCGGTGCCTTTATCGGTATCCTTGTACTTATTGCCTGCTATTTTATGACAAAGAGCTGGCGGAGAGAACTGGCATCCCAGCAGGATTCTCATATAAAGCCTCTTGGTGTCGGAACGATTCTGAAGCGCCTTTTGATACTGGCAGTCCCCGTTTCGCTGGCCAATATTATGCTTCCTGTTGTATCGAGTATTGATCTTTTCATCGTGCCCCGCCGCCTGGCCGTGGCAGGATTTTCCGTGGAAGAGGCGACCACGCTTTTTGGCTATTTGACAGGTATGGCGACAGCTCTCGTGAATATGCCGACTATTGTTACGGCATCCCTTGCGGCAAGTCTTGTTCCTGTTATTTCCGAGGCGGTGGCACAAAATAAGAGCGAGACGATCCTGAAACGAACGCATACCGCCATGCGGCTGGCGAACTTAATAACGATTCCTTCTTTCGTGGGCATGTGTGTTATTGCTACACCAATCTCTGCGATGCTTTATGCAATTCCTGATGCAGGCCCCTGTATTGCGGTTATGAGCTTTGGCGTATTTCTTTTAGGCGTGCAGCAGGTCACTACCGGTGTACTTCAGGGAATGGGAAAGACTGCTATTCCTTTTATCAATATGGTGGTGAGCGCGGCGGTAAAAGTATTCCTCTCGTGGAATCTGACGGCGCTACCCAGCTGGGGCGTTCTTGGGGCGGCATGGGCGACGAATGCGGATTTCGGTGTGGCGGCCCTCCTAAATTTATTTTTCCTCTATAAGTATCGGCGATACATGATGGATATCATGCATACGGTTAAACTCTTTATTGCGGCAGGGATCATGGGTGCTGTTGCTTATGGCGTGTACACGGGGCTCTATGGGATAATCCACAGCAATACACTGTCTACACTGGCGGCAATTGGCGCAAGCGGTATTGTCTACTGTATTGCTGTCGTCATGCTTCGTGCTGTAAAAGGTGAAGACGTGGCAAGTATTCCCAAAATCGGCGGAAAAATGGCAGCACTGATTGACCGCTGCAGTATTGTAAAGAAATAAGTATGGCGGCACATTTGAGATGATGTGCCGTTTTTCTATAAAGAAACGGAGTCTGTTATGAGAGATTATGTATGGATCATTCGTAAGCTTTTAGAAAATGGGTTACTCACGGAGAAAGATTCATTCATTCTTATGAATGGGGAAAAGGCGGAACATATTTCTTTGCCGTTTTATGGTACGCTGATTATTACCGGTGCGGAAGATGAAGAGCGGCAGAAGTATATTTTTATCCGGTTGATGGAAATATGTGATGAAACGACACCAATTACTACATTAATGCGCAATGGAAAAATTCTTAAACATACAATTAAAGAATTGAATAACAAAATTATATTTCCTGTGGAGGCAGTGATACTTAAATCTTCAGAAATCATAAAAAAAGAGATGGAAAAATTCACTTTAAAACCGATTATTGATACGATGAAAACTCTTCGGGAACCAAGAGGGTGTCCCTGGGACCGGAGTCAGAATCATATGACGCTGCGGACATATTTTCTCCAGGAGGTATATGAAGTTATCGATGCTATCGAAGAAAATGACATATTAAATTTGAAAGAAGAATTAGGTGATGTACTTCTTCAAGTCGTTTTTCACGCGCGGATTGCAGAAGAAAATGGAGAGTTTTCTATGCAGGATGTGGTAGACGGTATTGCAAATAAAATGGTGAAACGCCATCCCTTTGTATTCGAAAAAATGAGCAAAGAAGACCTTTTTGCGGTGATTAAAAATTGGGAAAAGCGTAAAAGAAAAGAAAAAAACAGGAAATATCTGCTTTCCGGAATACCAAAATGCTTGCCAAGTCTGCTTTTAGCGTGTATAATTCAAAAGAAAGTTAGTTCTGTAGGGATTTATGACCTCACGGCTTTTCGTGAAGATGAAAAGCCGCTCTGGAGGAATGCCACTCAAAGAGAGGTACAGACAGGGAATAGAATGGGGGAAGAAAGTGCAGGAGCGTACCTTTTTGAGCTTGCCCGTGTCATGCAGGAAAAGGGAATTGATCCGGAACTTTCGTTACACTGTTTTTGTGTGAATCTCATGCGGCGCTTCAGCGAATTTGAGGACGGTATTAGAGGATGCGGATCTTTTGATGCCTTGTCTCAGGAGAGGCTGGAAGAACTGTGGCGGGAATTCAATGCAAAAGTGTAAGTTAATCCATCGGGACTACAGCGGGATTTTCCGCAGAGTTAATTAAAGGAGGATGTTTAGTTATGAACAAGACAGAACTCATCAGTGCAGTTGCCCAGACGGCAGAAATGACAAAGAAAGATTCCGAAAAAGCAGTTAAAGCGGTAATCGATGTTATTTCCCAGGCTCTTGTAAAGGGAGATAAGGTTCAGCTTATCGGTTTCGGTACATTCGAAGTCCGCCAGCGCAAAGCCCGTGAAGGCCACAACCCGGCGACCCAGAAAGCTATCAAGATTCCGGCTTCCAAGAGCCCGGCTTGGAGAGTTTCCAAACAGCTGAAAGAAAGAGTAAACTCTAAGAAAGCTGCTAAGAAAGCAAAGAAATAATTCAGCCCAAAAGCTATGTCGAAAGAGACTGCAATCCCTCTTTCGACATGGCTTTTTGCTTGGAAGAAATAAAGATGCAGAAATACTCGAAAGGGAACCAGTCTTTCTGTGAATGATGAATAGAAGCATTATTTTACTTAAAGAAAGAGGCAGCCATTCTGTTTTCCATCCGTTTCAGCCCATGATAAATTTCATTTTGGAGAGTTGTCGCTTATCATTCCGCAAACAGAAGGAGAGAGTCGGTTTTATTCAGTAAATGTCGATAGTACAGGTGCATTTTATCGTTTTTTTTGCTATACTGAACATAAGTATATATTTCTGTAAGTAATCGTATATTTCGGAAATTTTCTGTATACAATCTTTCTGTATGAAAGGTGTGGGGGCAATGCAGGAGCATTTAAAGATAGCTTACTCGAGAAAAGCGTTGGAAACTTTCGGTGCGGTAGAGAAAAGGGATATTGCAGATGTATTTCAAACGGATTTTACCGATGTGGCCGCTGTGGTGGTGACTGATGAGGACGGGGATGCACTACGAAATCCGCGGATTCATGCTTTTGAGATTCCTGTGTTTCTGATCTTGTCGGCTGCAGGTAAAAAACATGATGAATTGATCGGGCAGGCATACAGTATTATCGATCCTACCGATGGGGATCACCATTTATATGCGCGGCAGATTGAAGGCGCCGCAGATCGATACGAGAGCGGGCTGCTGCCTCCTTTTTTCAAACAACTGATGGAATATGTGGAGCGGGGAAATACGCAGTTTGACTGTCCCGGGCATCAGGGGGGAGCTTATTTCAGAAAACATCCTGCGGGAAGAATATTCTATAATTTTTACGGGGAGAATACCTTTCGTGCCGATCTCTGCAATGCAGATGTGGCTATGGGGGATCTTCTCATTCATGAGGGCCCGGCGTTAGAGGCCCAGCGTCACGCGGCGCGTGTTTTCCATGCGGATAAGACATATTTCGTCCTTACCGGTACATCGGGGGCCAATAAGGTCGTTCTGGATGCTCTTTTAGCGCCGGGAGATATTGTTCTTTATGAAAGAAATAACCATAAATCTATCAGCTATGGCGCATTGATACAAGCAGGTGCTGTTCCGGTCTATTTAGAGACGGCGCGGAATCCCTTTGGCTCAATTGGCGGTATCTTAGAACATTGTTTCAATGAAGAATATATCCGCATGGTCATTGCGGAAAAAGATAAAAAGAAGGCGAAGGCAAAACGGCCTGTCAGAGTGGCGGTCATACAGTTGGGAAATTATGACGGCTGCATTTATAATGCCCGCCAGATTGTAGAAAAGATCGGCCATCTCTGCGATTATATCTATTTTGATTCCGCCTGGGTAGGGTATGAGCAGTTCATCCCTATGCTCCGTGACTGCAGTCCGCTGCTTTTGAATCTTGGGCCGGATGATCCGGGAATCATCGTATCCCAGTCCGTCCACAAGCATCAGGCGGGGTTTTCCATGTCATCCCAGATTCATAAAAAAGATGCGCATATTAAAGGACAGGAACGGTATTTGCCTCATAAACGCTTGAATAATTCTTTCATGGTGAATGCGTCTACATCTCCTTTTTATCAGGTCTTTGCATCGCTGGACATGAATGCCCGTATACAGGAGGGAGAAGGCGGAGCGCTTTTGTGGAAAGAATGTATGGAGCTTTCCGTGGAAGCGAGAAAGGCAGTTATCCGCAACTGCAAGTATCTGAAGCCTCTCGTTCCTCCTGTGGTTCACGGCAAGAATTGGGAAGAATGGGATACGGAAGAAATTATTAATGATATTGCTTATTTTACTTTTGAACCGGGCGGGAAGTGGCATTCTTTTCAGGGATACGGGAAAGGACAGTATTTTATTGATCCTATGAAACTTCTCTTTACTACGCCGGGAATCAATGTAGAAACCGGACGGTATGAAAAGTTCGGGATCCCCGGGATTGTGCTTGCTAATTATCTCAGGGAAAATGCCGTGATTCCCGAAAAGTGCGATTTAAATGATATTCTCTTTATCATAACGCCGGCGGAAACTAAGGCGAAGATTAATAACCTGATTTCAAGGATTCTCCATTTTGAAGCGTTTGTAGATAATGATGCCCCTATGGCAAAGGTTCTTCCCAATATTTATCATACGTATCAGGATAAGTATGCAGGATATACGATTCGCCGGCTTTGCCAGGAAATGCATGATTTTTATAAGGAACGTAAGGTCAATGTCCTCCAAAAACATTTGTTTCTGAAAAACTATTTTCCCATATACAGTATAAGCCCGCAGGAAGCGAATTATGAGCTTGTCCGCGGACATGGCGAGCTGATCGATTTAGCAGAAGCGGAGGGGCGCGTGGCATTGGAAGGGGGAGTTCCTTATCCGCCGGGGGTTCCTTGCATTCAGCCGGGGGAAAAATGGTCGAAAACGGCTATTGCTTATTTCATGGCACTGGCAGAAGTATTCAATCTTTTTCCGGGTTTCACTCCGGAACTGCAGGGGGTATATATGGAGCGGGCAGCTGATGGGAAGTTCCATGTGTATGCCCAGGTACTAAAAAAGGAGTATGAAAAAATCTTATAATGGAAAAGTGAAAGACAGGCTGCATGCCGGAACTTTTTGCTGAATAGCTTTTCCCATTGAAAACCACCGGAACACGAAGCCCGGTGGTTTTCAGTGGGAAATATATCAATTTAATGGGAGATGATCAGCTTTAAGCTATTTTGCTGTTATCTTCTTTTGCTTTTTCCAAATCAAATTTGTCAGAAGCAAATCCGTAGAGGGTCCAGCCTAAGAAGGTAACGATCGCACCGTAAGTCATTGCTTCAAATCCGGAAGCATAGCATGCATAGAGACTGTAGATGGAAGCAATGAAAGCAATAAAGGTCGTTGTCTTTAATTCGCTTCCTTCGTGGCCGGCGGCTTTCATGATAACGATAATGGCGGCCATGCAGAGAAGGTAAGGAATAATATTGGTAATTGTTGCTAAATTGACCAATGTTTCAAACTGTTCATTCAGGGAAGGGCTGATAGTCATGAGGCCAAAGAGAGACTGGATGCAGGTAATTGTAACCATACCCACGATCGGTGCGCCTTTGGATGTAATCTTCTGCAGGAATGCAGGGAAGTAGCCTTCATCAGCACCGGCTTTGAATACGTTGGCGATGGTAAACTGCCAGCCAAGGAGAGAACCGAAGCAGGAGAGAACCATGAGTCCCATGATGATGTGTCCTACTGTGCCGCCGAACATGTGGGCAAATACCATTCCGAAAGGCGCGGTGGATTTCAGAAGTTCAGATGCGGGAACGATTCCGAACATGATATTTGTGGAAACGATGTAGCAGGCTGCCGCAAGGAGTGTGCCGCCAAGAACGGCTTTCGGCACATTAACTTCCGGATTGTTAACAGCATCGGCGTTGGCACAGGCGGATTCCATACCGAGGAATGCCCAAAGGGTCATGGTAATGGAGTTTGTGGCCGCTTCGCCGAAAGCCATATTATTCACATTCCAGTTGGCTATATACATATCGGTTGAGAACCAGCCCCAGCCGATAACAGCAAGTCCGATACATGGGATAATGACACCCCATACGGTAATGGAGGAAACGCCGCCGGTATATTTCGGACCGCCGAAGTTTAGGACGGTAGCCAGCCAAAGTACGCCTATTGTGGCGATAGCCGTGAAGAGCGGATTAAGCGTGGTGCCGAGAAATCCGCAGGCGTAACCTACAGCAGAAATGGCGATCGCAGTATTTGCGAAAACCAGAGAAACGCCGTAGGTGTAATTAGCCATGAAGTTACCGGCTTTTCCAAAAGAATATTCCGCATAGCCGCCCATGCCGCCGCCTTTTTTACTGTACATGCCGCATTTGGCAAATACATAAGCCAGGCACATGGAGCCCACTGCGGTAACCAGCCAGGATACGATAGAAAGCGCGCCTACCTGGGCCAGTTTGGTAGGGAGCATGATAATGCCGGAACCCATCATGTTCACTGCTGTCAGGATGGTGAGTTGCATAACGCTCATTTTATTGCTTTGACTCATAATATTATAATCTCCTTTTATGATTTCAGGATTTGGACCGGCATGGGCAGGAACTCTTTAATCGGGTTCCTGCCTGTCGGTTCGGTATATCTTGTATAAATCGTAAACTTGCTTTCTTACTTCTTATCAAATTCCTTCTTCATGACGTAGCCGTAAGCATGTTTCTTGCCGTCTTCCGCTTCCTGGACATAAACGCCCTGGATTTCCGGAGCAAAGCCGGGAAGCTGATTAATGCCTTCTACAAGGTCAAGGAAGTATTTAACGGCAGTGTTGGACCATCTTTCACCCGGGTGGATGCAGAGTACACCTGGCGGATAGGGAAGTGCACCTTCCAGCGCGAGGCGGCCTTCCGCCTGTTCCAAGTCCACCAGTTCGCCATGTCCGCGCATGAATTCATACTGGGCTTCCTGCGGATTAATGACGTATTCCGGCAGGTAGTCATGCAGGAAGAGGTTTTTCTGAAGGGTGAAGACTTTTCTGTCCTTATAAAAATCATGCATTTCCTGGCAAAGCTGGCGGATCGTATATCCTTTGTATTTGTCTTCGTAGGCTTTATAGATGGACGGAAGCACTTCCGCCATCGGAGCATCTTCATCAATCAACTTTTCAAAACGGATCAGTTTGGCAACGAGATCGTCCATCTTAGTTTTGCTTTCCGCCGGAGTCATGAGGAAAAGGATATCGTTTAAATCGCATTTTTCCGGAATGATTCCGTTTTCGCGGAGATAGTTTGCCAGGATATTGCCGGGAATACCGAATTCTTCATAGCCGCCGTTTTCAATGTCAATACCACAGGTTACGAATTGGAGTTTCATCGGGTCGATGAAATACTGTCCTTTGCCGTATCCTTCAAAGCCATGCCACTTGGCGCCCGGTTCAAATGCCCAGTAATCCATATCGTTTGCCATCTTTTCCGTATCGCCATCTTCCCATTTTTTGCCGTTTACAACAGGCGGAACGAGAGGACGGATATAGTGGCAGTTGCGGAGAATCTGCTTACGTGTTTCGATAACGGTTTTAACAGCTTCTACCCACAGTTTTTTACCTGCTTCGCCTTCATGCATTTTTGCATTTACGTCAAGTGCGGCAAAGAGCTGGTACAGCGGAGATGTAGAGGCATGCATCATGAATGCGTTGTTCACCCGTTTATGCGGTACATAACGATCTTGTCCTTTAATGTGGGAGTCTTTCTTGTGTACCTGGGAAGTCATGGAGAAACCTGCCTGCTGTTTGTGGACGGACTGAGTAACGAAAATCCCCGGATCTTCCGGTCCAAGCTCTAAAAGCAGCGGACTGCAGTCTTTCATCATCGGAATGAACTGCTCATACCCTACCCAGGCGGAATCGAAGAATATGTAGTCGCAGAGATGGCCGATTTTGTCGACAACCTGACGGGCATTATAAATGCAGCCGTCATATGTGCCGAGCTGGATGACCGCCATGCGGATCGGACGTTTTGCTTTCGCTTTTACGGGATCTTTTTCGGCAACGAGTTTGCGGATATATTCTTCGTCAAAGCAATGTTCAAGAATGCCGCCGATAGAACCGAAAGCGTTTCGCGCCGTTTCCAGATATACCGGGGTGGCGCCGGCGAGAACAAGAGCACCATGGTCTATAGATTTGTGGTTATTTCTGTCGAAGAGGACAATATCACCAGGAGCGAGAACCGCATTTAAAACAACTTTATTGGAGGTAGATGTCCCGTTCAGTACGAAATATGTTTTGTCGGCATTGTATACACGGGCTGCATGTTTTTGCGCAGACAGAGCAGGGCCTTCATGAATGAGGAGATCACCCAATGCGACATCTGCATTGCAGAGATCGGCGCGGAATGTATTCTCACCGAAGAAATCGTAAAAAGCGTGGCCTGCCGGATGTTTACGGAAGAAAGCACCGCCTTGGTGGCCGGGGCAGTCGAACTGGGAATATCCGTTTTCAACATACTTCTCTAAGTCTTTAAAAAAAGGAGGAAGTACATTTTCTTCATAATGGGCTGCAGCGCTTTCAATCTGGCGGGAATAAAAATCGTGATCAGTCTCATTTAAATCAATGACGCGGTATACCTGTTTGATTATTTCATCGCTTACGTGGCTGTCTGCATCTTTAATAAGCATGACAGGAATTTTAAAAGCGCCAATCATTTCATTTTTCAGCACATCAGAATCTTGTTCGGTAATGACAACAGCAGCCACGTCAGTGTAGTCTGTATTGTTTACATCGATAATTTCGCGGCCATCAACGGCGCCGAAAGCTTGGAGAGCATTTTCCGAATAAGCGATCTTTAGTTTTTTCACAGTAATAACCTCCTAAACAAATAACTTAGAAACACAGATCCGCAATGTACTCGTCCGTGTGCACTTCGGTGAGTCACTCTGCGGTTATGCCCTTCTGGGGAGCATGTGTTTTCGACACCTTCATCATAGGATAGATTTTAATACTATTCCAATACCATTTTATAAGGAAAATATCCATATGGTACATCTAATATCATAAAACATATTTATAAATAATAAATTATAAAATAATGTATAAAAAGTTATTATTAGATATTCAATAAATTAAATATTATTCCAAAACATATATTTTCGCCTTGAAAGAATTTTTTCTTTATATTACTAATAAGAACAGGATAAAAGGAGTTGTATATTAAACAAAACCTTAAGGAAAGATCGAAAGTAAAAATATAAAAATGTATATTATTAAAATAATGAAAGGAATTAACTAATATGCTTCCAAAAGAATAAATATATTTATTTTGATATGACAAAGAGAAAAAATGGGATTTTTGAGTAAAATTGTAGAAGAGAAAATGCCAAATCTCTCCAAATTATTTGATATATATAACAAAAATAATATGAATGATTGAAGGATATATGTATAAAGAAAAAGCTTATCCGATAATCCTGATGAATAAATGAATAAAACGAACATTTAATAACAATAATAATATCAAATTATATCTATAGTGATATAGTTTGATCAAAATAAAAAGACGCCCGATGAAAGGCGTCGATTTAATTCGATCTAATTAAAATTTAAAGAAGGGGAGAGTTGTAACTTGCCGCGTTTTGAACAAATTCCCAAAAATTATCAATGATATATTCTTGGAGCAGAACCGCTACGAGAGATAATTGAGAATCCGTGTGCCATGAAAGATTCAGGTGACGGTAGCATTTGTCATCAGTAAGGAATGCCATCTTTATGTGTTCTCCGCGGGCAGCGTACCAGGTGAGCTGCGGGATAACGGCGATACCGAGACCCGCGTGGATAAATTCACGGACGGTATTGGGATTATCGCTTTCCATGACTACATTTGCTTCAAATCCTGCAGAAGCGCAAAGATCATCAATTGTTTTTCTAAGCCACATTCCTTTCGGCGGAGCAATGAATTTGGCAGTTGCCAGATCCAATAGAGAGAGGCGGCTTCCGTTTGCGTAAGTGCTGTCTTTCGGCATGATTACAATGAGGTTTTCCTTGAAAAGCGTTACCGTGTGGGGACTGTCGATTGGCTCATTGCTTGAAAAAAGGGTCAGATCCGTTTCTTGAGAATGGAGATGATGCAGAGAACGATTGCGGATATCCAGAATGGCTTCCGGATGTTCCTGACGAAATTTCATGAGAAAGACGGGGATCAGTTGGGCAGCGGATTCTATATTAAGCGTAACTGTCATCTGCTGAAGATTTTTTGATTCATTCAGATCTGTTTTAAGTTGATCCAGTTCCGCAAGAAAACTTTTTGCATGCTTTAAAAGAATTTCTCCGTCTCGTGTCAGTTTAATATTCCTTCCTTTCCGTTCAAACAGTGCGACACCCAGTTCTTTCTCTATGCCGCTGATCATTCTGGAGAGGGCCGGCTGGGCGACATGAAGGCTTTCGGCGGCGTTTGTGAGATGTTGCATTTCTGCAGTTCTTTGAAAATAGAGCAGTGAGGTGAAATTCAGTTTCATATTTTCTCCGGTTTTTATCAGTGCAATATATGCAGCGATATAAAGTATAACAATTGAATCATGAAATATATATCAAAAACAGTATATCATAAAGTGGGGATGCGGAAAATGGGTTACCCGGAAGCGGGGATAAAGTGGAAATGGTTAGGAAACAAGAATTTCTGAGGGATATTTCCATTTAACAGAAATGCGGACTCATCGAGTAAAGAATCGCCTATAACTTGTAAAAACTTGATTTTTAAGTGTTATAGTTATATACTATAAATGGGTATTGAATATACCTTTAATAATATTTGCAAAAATTTATCTTTATCGGGGAAGGAGATGAGAGTATGGCATCCTCTGTGGATATGGAATTGGGAGATATGATGTATGAACTTTGCCTAATGGCGCTTTTCTTTGTAGAAGGAGCAAATCTGCTTGTGCCTTTTCGTGAAAATTTCAATTTCAAACGAATTGTGGCCAGATTCTCTTCTTTCTTCAAAGGGTTCATCGGCGCAGGGGGATGGGGGCTGAAAGCCCAAAAACCGTTGGGCACGGTAAAAATACATACACGGGCTGTCGTTTTGAATGACAGAAAGATATGGCTCTTTACAGGGACATATCTACAAAAGCGTCTGCGTGAAATCATTTCACTGCGGAAATATATTGATCATAGCCGGGTCAGTGCTGACCTGTTTGTTATTTAAAAGCAGAAAGGTTGGCTGATCTTGCAAAAGATGCACTTTGGTGTATTGGCAGTCAATTTTCAAAGAAAATCTTCTTGATTGACCATGCTTGTCCGACATATAGGACAGGAAGCCTGTATTAAAAGAGAAGTACAGGAAATCAATATGGAGGGTTCCACCAGTTTCAGGAATCCAAAATCAGACGCTCGGCGTCTTTTTTGATGGTGATTTAAGGAGAGAAAAATGAAAACCGGATTATATAGTGATATGAAAAAGCTGCTTTCAGTCACATTTCCTATTTTAGTAGCGCAGCTTTCCACCATGGGAATCAATTTTATAAATACGACAATGGCAGGCCATGCGGGAGCAGATGATTTGGCCGGGGTTTCAGTAGGGACAGGGATCTTCTTTCCTTTTGAAGGTGCGGCTATCGGGCTTCTGATGGCAGGGACGCCTATAATTGCCCAATTAATTGGGAAGAATGAAAAATCATCCATTCCTTTCGTGGTGCGTACAGGCATATACATAGCACTTGCACTGAGCATGCTGTTTTTTGCAGGATATTTCTTTTTTGCTGATGAGGTTGTCAGCAGCATGGGACTCACGGCTGAAGTGGAATATATTGCAAAGAATTATATTTTTGCCATGGTAGTGGCAGTGGTATTTATTTCTCTTATTATTCCGCTTCGCTCTTTGACGGATGTGGCAGGAAGCACGGCTACCTCTATGAAACTTTTTCTTTCCGCGCTTCCTATCAATGCTGTTTTGAATTATTTTCTGATTTATGGTCATGGCGGGCTGCCTCGCCTTGGCGGTATCGGTGCAGGCGTTTCGGCGGCAATTACGTACTTTTTCGTACTGCTGATGTTCCTTTATGTGATTCATAGTGACGAAAGATTTATGGGAAAGGAAATATTCGCTTCCGGCAAGAGCCGTTTTTGTGACTGGAAAGAATATATGAGTGTGGGGATTCCGAGCGGACTATCCGTTTTCATGGAAATGGGACTTTTTGGGGCGATTATTATTTTCATGGCGCGGTTTGGCACGGAAACACTTGCAGCATATCAGGTCGCCGATAATTTTGCGAATATGGCATACATGGTACCACTGTCCTGTTCCATGGCGCTCACCATTTTAGTGGCTCGTGCCGCAGGCGCGAAAGATCATGCTCTTGCAAGGCGGTACGCCAAAGCAGGAATTCTTATGTCCGTGGGATTTTCTGCAGCGGAAGTCCTTTTGACGGCGATTTTCCGGGAGCAGATCGGACTGGTCTATACTGATGATGCCGCAGTTATTGCTATCGCATCGCAATTCCTGATTTTTGCTTCAGGGTTCCAGTTCTTTGATTCTATCTCTGCGCCGGTGCAGGGGATTCTTCGCGGATATAAAGATGCTAAAGTGCCTTTTATCCTTCTTTTGGCGGCTTACTGGGGAGCTTGTTTCCCTGTAGCCCTGTTCCTTGATCATCAGCTGGACATGGCTGCCGTTTCTTACTGGATTGGTCTTGATGTGGGTGTGGCGGCATCGGCGGTATTTATGGCTATCCGTCTTTTTACTTTGGAAAGCGGGTTTATGGAAAATACGGCAGCTGTATCCCTTCGCGGAAGGCTGTCTTTGGAACCGGCTTATGACAATGGAGTTTATAGAGTAAAGGCAGAAGTTTTGACGGGTATAAAAATTATATGGCAATACTGCAGGGAAATCGGAAATAATCTTTTTGTACCACAGGAAAAAATTGTGGAAATACGCGGTCATGTGCTTACGGGTATCCAGCGCAAGCTCATAGGCCATGCTGCGCGGGCTTATGTGCCATAGCGCTGCTCCAGGATACAGTGATTTCTTTAAGGCAAAAAATCGGAAGGCATATTTTCCTCTTTGGAGAATATGCCTTCCGATTTTTCATGTGAGCAGAAAGTCCTGCAAGTCATGAGGCGTTTTAAAAATAAAATCCGCCCCGGCATCGGCGAGTTCATCCAGGCTACCGTAACCCCATGCTGCCCCGGCAGATGTGATTTTATTTGCTTTTGCGCCAAAGATGTCATAGTTTTTGTCACCGATCATAATCGTGGAGGAAAGGAATTTTTCATCGAGGGCGGGTGTCATTCCGATTTCCTTCAGTTTGATGAAAGTCTTTTTGATAATACGTGTTTTTTGGTCGAAATCTGCCTTGTTTTTCATTTCGTCGGAAGGATTGCTGCCGACAATCACATCAAAGTAAGAGGTAAAGGAAAAGTCTTTCAGTATTTTATGCACCAGCGGCCACGGTTTGCTGGAAGCGACGGCGGTGATCATGTTTCTTTGCTTCAAGGCGGATAAGAGTTCATTGATACCTTCGTAGGGGGCGGAATCAAAGATGCCTTTATTATCATACTGCTCGCGGAACTTCATAATGACCGCCAGTGTATCTTTTTCTGACAGGCCATAGATTTTTTGTATTTGCACATTCAGCGGCGGACCGATGAATGATTTAAGTGCAGCAGGATCTGTTTCATTAATGCCTGCTGCTGTAAGCCCGTACTGCATGGCTTTTATGATGCCTGGACCGGAAGCAGAAATAGTGCCGTCTAAGTCGAAAAGAATATATTTATAAGTCATGTGATACTCCTTCTGATCAATTAAATTCAGTATATCAAAAAGAAGAAAAGGCAGCGAGAGTAAGAAAAAAGGAAGAGCCTTATGTTTATTGTGGTCTCATGATTTTTTTGATATTCTTAAGGCAAAGAAAGGTTATGTATTATGCAGGAGGGAATTATGTATATCGATGGAAAAGTTTGGATAGGGAATAATGATCAGGGGGAACGGATCAGCATCATTCCGAAGATGGTGAACCGTCACGGTCTTGTTGCCGGTGCAACAGGCACAGGCAAGACGGTTACGCTCAAAGTCATGGCGGAAACATTCAGCGATATGGGTATCCCTGTATTTATGGCGGATGTCAAAGGTGATATCGCAGGAATGATGAATCCCGGGACAGACAGCGAAGATATGCAGAAACGCATCGAGAAGTTCAATCTGACGGATGCGGGATTCGCCTACAAAGGATATCCTGTTACTTTATGGGATATTTACGGTGTAAAAGGAATCCAGCTCCGTACCACCATTTCTGAAATGGGACCGATGCTTCTTGCCCGTATCCTTGATTTGAATGATCTCCAAAGTGATATCCTCACGATAATATTTAAGATTGCCGATGATCGTAAGTGGTTCCTTATTGACACGAAAGATTTGAAGTCCGTCCTAAATTATGTGAGTGATCACCGTGGGCTTTTTGAAGGAGAATACGGGAAAATGAGTCCGGCCTCTATCAGCACGATCGTCCGTGCGGTAGTGGCTCTTGAAGCAGCCGGCGGCGATGTGTTCTTCGGTGAACCGGCTCTCCGTATTTCCGACTGGCTGACATTAGGTGACGGCGGCAAGGGGATGATCAATATTCTTGACAGTGAAAGTCTGATCAATAATGGCAAGATGTATTCCGCCTTTCTCCTCTGGATGCTGTCCGAACTCTTTGAAACACTTCCCGAGGTGGGTGATCTGCCTAAACCCAAGATGGTTTTCTTCTTCGATGAGGCCCATCTCCTGTTTAATGGAGCGCCCAAACAGCTTTTGGATAAAATTGAACAGGTGGTTAAGCTGATTCGGTCCAAAGGAGTGGGGGTATATTTCTGTACACAAAATCCGAAAGATATTCCCGACGGTGTTTTAGCGCAGTTGGGGAATAAAGTGCAGCACGGTCTTCACGCATATACGCCGTCTGACCAGAAAGCAGTCAAAGCGGCGGCTATGTCTTTCCGCGCGAATCCTGCATTTGATACGGAAGAAACGCTTACTTCTCTCGGAACGGGAAAGGCGGTTGTTTCTTTCCTTGGGGAAGACGGTGTCCCGGGCATGGCGCAGAAGGTATCTGTTCTTCCGCCACAGTGCAGTATGGGCAGTATTGGGGACGGGCAGCGGGAGCAGTCCGTTAAGTCAAGTCTTTTTTACAGTAAATATGCGGAAGGGTATGATCCGGAATCGGCTTATGAGATCCTGATGCGTTTAGGGCAGGAGGAACAGGCAAGAGAGGAACAGGCAGCGGCAGAAGCGGCGCAGGTGAAAGAAGATGCGCGCCTGTCAAAAGAACAGGCGAAGGCAGATGAGAAAGCGGCTCGTGAAGCGGAAAAAGAATCGGCGGCAAAGAACCGGGCCATAAAATCCGTGGGGAATTCCGTACTGGGGACAATCGGCCGTGCGGCGGGAAGATCGATCGGCGGCAGCGTAGGTGGAAGTCTGGGCAGGAGTGTGGGCGGAAATCTTGGAGCAAGCCTTGTCCGAGGACTTCTGGGAACTTTTTTTAAACGGTAACGACTACCTGTTTTTCTTCTGGAGGGTTATGATGAAAAGACTTTTAGCGGCAGGCAGTATCTGTGTATTCCTCTTTTTGGGGGTTATCGGCTGTGGAGGAGAAAGTATGGCGGGATATCAGAAGATTCCGGCGGCGGAAGCAAAAAATATGATGGATAAGGGCGGTGTGACTGTTGTTGATGTACGTCGTGAAGAGGAATACAAAACGGGGCATATTTCCGAAGCAGTTCTTTTGACTAATGAAACCATTGGCAACGAACCGCCGGCACTTCTTCCGGATAAGAATGCCGTAATTCTTGTGTACTGCAGAAGCGGTGTAAGAAGCAGACAGGCATCTGAAAAACTGATTAAATTGGGATATAAAAAGGTATTTGATATGGGTGGTATCAAGGATTGGCCTTATGATGTCGTTACGTAAATTTTGAAATTAGGAATATATAATAAAAACGCATGTTTTCCAGGGGAAGGAGAATCTTATGGAGTTCAAAATTAAATATTATAAGGATCTGGTGTCTTTTCACATACCGGATCAAAATGTATTGGGGAATATCCTTCCCAATACGGCACCTGCTGCGGTATCAGAGGCGGAAGAAGTAGCCCGTGCCCTTTCTGTTCCTTTTGGAACCCCCAGATTGTCTGAAATTGTCAGATCCGGAGAGAAGATTGTAATTGTTACCAGTGATATTACCCGCCCCGTACCGTCAAAGATTATCATTCCCCGCCTCTTGGATGAATTGGGAAAGGCAGGGGTGAAAGATGAGGATGTGACGATTGTCTTCGGTCTTGGCAGCCATCGTAAGCAAACTGAAGAAGAACAGAAATCTCTTGTAGGAGAAGAAGTGTACAGTCGTGTGAAATGCGTTGACAGTGATCCTGAAGATTGTGTGCACCTGGGCTTTTGCAGGAATGGTACGCCGGTAGATATATTCCGTACGGTGGCGGAAGCGGACCGACGCATTTTGGTGGGAAATGTGGAATACCATTATTTTGCAGGGTACAGCGGCGGCATGAAAGCAATTATGCCGGGAGTTTCCTCTCGTGCTGCCATCCAGGCCAACCATAAAAATATGATTCACCCCGGGGCATTTGCAGGGAATTTGAAAGATAATCCGGTTCGTGATGATATTGAAGAAACAGCTGATTTTATTTCTGTTGATTTTATTTTAAACGTAGCGCTTGATGATCATAAGCGGATTGCCTTTGCCGCAGCGGGACATCCTGTGGAGGCCCATCGTAAGGCCTGTGCCTTTCTTGATAAAATATACAAGAAAAAAGTGAAAAAAGCGGCAGATATTGTTATTGTTTCTACCGGTGGCTATCCGAAAGACATCAATTTGTACCAGGCGCAGAAATCTATCGATAACGTGAAACATATTGTGAGAAAGGGCGGCATTATGATTGTGGCGGCCAGCTGCCGTGAAGGATACGGCAGTGATGTATTTGGCAAGTGGATTAATACATACAGCACGCCCGGTGAACGGATTGAAGAAATACAAAAGCATTTTGAATTGGGCGGGCACAAATCGGCAGCTCTTGCCATGGTGCAGAAAAATTGTGATATTTATCTGGTGACTGATATGGAAGATAAACTGGTGGAGAAGGCAAACATGGTTCCTTTCCATAATCTCCAGCAGGCGGTAGATGCGGCATTTGCCCAAATGGGGGAAAAGGCGGCAGCGTATGTCGTTCCTGTTGGCGGTTCGACGCTTCCTGTACTGGAATGAATGATTATTGGTGGAAAGTGAGTATTTAAAAACACGGTATCCTATATGGATCCGTGTTTTTTGATGCGAAATCCGATCAGGCGGAATACTGGAGTTCAAATTACAGTTCAAAGAAGATACCGATGGCGGCAGAAACGGCAATGTAAATAACAGGATGCTTTTTAAACCGCCAAAGCGCATACCACATAATGACAGCAAGAAGAATGCATTTCCAGTTAAAGAAAGATAGGATATTTGGTGCCGGGATATCATTTTTTATGTTAAGGAGAGATATTTTTGCCACGCCCAGCCCGGCTGCTGTAATTAAAGCGATGGAACAGGGGCGGAGTCCGTAGAAAATTTTTTCCACAAGCAGGGCATTCTTAAATTTATCCAGTGCTTTTGAAACCGCTGTAATAACGAAGAGCGCCGGTGAGGTAAGAGACAGCGTTGCCCAGATGCCGCCGGCAATACCGAGGGTCTGATAACCTGCGTAAGTCGCCATGTTGACGCCCAGCGGCCCGGGAGTAGATTCGGAGATGGCGATCATATTGGCGATATCCGCTGTGGAAAACCAACCGGTAGATTCGGAGATGGCATAGAGGAAAGGGAGTGTTGCCAGTCCTCCGCCTGCGGCAAAAAGTCCCGCCTTAAAGAATTCCCAGAAGATCTGGAACCAGATCATTGCGCCACCTTGCCTTTCTTCCCTGCATCAGGCATGAAAATGTACCCTGCTGTTCCCGCGAAAATGACAGAGAATACCGGCGAGAGAGAGGAGAAAAGGGAGATCAGAAGAATGGAAAGAAAAATGAATGCTGTTCTTTTATCAGTAATGGATTTCCTGCCTAATTTGATGACAGTGTCAAAAATCAAGACGCATACGCAGATACGGATGCCGGCGAAAGCATGGATAACAAACGGATTTGCTGCAAAGCTGGAAAGAAATATGGCAATAGCAGTAATGATAAGCATGGAAGGAGTAATGACACCTAAGGTGGCAGCCAGGCCGCCTGAAAAACCTTTTTGTTTATATCCTACAAAGGTGGCTACATTGACAGCAATCATGCCGGGCGTGCACTGGCCGATGGCAAAATAGTCCATCAGCTCTTCTTCGGTACTCCATTTTTTATTTTCCGCTACTTCCCGCTGCAGGATAGGAAGCATGGCATATCCTCCGCCAAAAGTGACGGCGCCCATTTTAAAAAAAGTGAGAAATAAATCCCAAAGCATAAGCAGATCCTCTTTTATAATGACTGGCATTTTTAGATTATTATAGACCTTAACAGGATAAAATGGAAAAGAAAAATCCCGCAACGTGAGGGGGCGGGATTTACGGGATACAGTTACTTTTCTGTTTTTGCTTCAGCGGCTTTTGCCTTTTCTTCTGCTTCCATTTGTTTAAACGCTTCTGCCATCTTAATTTTGCGGATGACGGCCTGTCCTTCCGGGCTCTTCAGATAAACGAGGGTAGATTTCGGAACCATACGGTAAACTGTCTCCCAGTCATCTTCGGAAAGGGCTTTCCGTACGGTGGAAGCGCTGACGACCTGGTGGCCCTTTTGTTCTCTTGGGATGACTTTCAGTTCAATACCGTTGTTGGCAAAAACTTCGCGCATGGCCCGGTTGTAAGCAAGTGTAGTTTTATCAGTCGGTTCCTCGCCTACAAAACGAACAGTGATATTCAGAGCGGGTGCGATACGCGTAGCAAATACGGTGGCATCCAGCTTCGTCTGCGCCGCCAGCTCATCAGTGCCCTTAATGAAGTATGTCGGGAAAGTGGCGTTGGAGATAATGTAGTCGCCCCCGCTGATGACGGAAACACCTTTCATATCTTTGACACCCTGCTTAATGAGTGAAAAGCGGTCAGAGAATGGGAATATGGAACGGTCTTCCTGCACGGCGAAAATGATGACCTCATCGCAGTTATTAACAGCATATTCTACCAGAGAACGATGCCCTAAGGTGAAAGGATTGCAGTTCATAACGATAGCGCCGCGGTTCTTACCCTCACCGGTACCGAGGATGGAACGGACACGGTTCAGGTAGTCTTCCAATGTGTCCTGTCCGCGCTCCAGGAGACCCGCATAAGGTTCGGCTACAGCCACTTCTTTGAAACCCATATGGGCAAAAACGGGGACGTTCTTTGGCTTGGTGAAGATTTGGTTTCCTGTAATTCCGCGGCGGTTGGATTCGCCCTGGAGGTTACGGATGATACGATGGGTAAGCCCCTTTTTCTGGTAATCTTTACTGATGGCGATATCTCTCATGACACGGCCGCCGAGAGAGCCTGTGCCGATAAGTTTCCCATCATCGAAAAGTCCCATGGTATAATCAATGTTTCCTGTGAAAGTCAGATCAAATTCTTTCAGGAATTCTACAACTCTTGCTTTTTCTTCAGGATCTGTCAAAAAAATTTCTCGTTCTGTAATCATTATTTGCTCCTTATAAGTAAAAATGATGAAGAATAAGTATACTCTTTAAATAAAAATGTAAATGCTATTTATTGATAAGCAAGTATATTATAGCACGAGTAATAAAAAGGCGTAAAGAAGGAATGATATTAAATAAGGAATGATATTAAATTCTGAATAAATCTATAAAAGGGATTAGGATACAGAAGGTAATATGGCAGGTATCTTACAGAGAGAATTTGCAATTTAAAGGGAAGCCTTGTATAATATAGAAGCTTGTTTTACACAAGCAACTTCCTGGCCCATGGGGAGCATGGGACATAGGTCCGAAAAGGAGGCGATTTCGTGAAAAAGTATGAAGTTATGTTCATCGTGGACATTGCAAATGAAGAAGTGATTCAGGCTGCAGTGAAGCTGGTGCAGGATACGATCGTTCGTATCGGCGGTACAGTAACCAAGGTTGATGAATGGGGCAAACGTCATCTGGCGTACGAAGTCAAGCATCAGAATGAAGGCTATTATGTAGTCATTGACTTTGAAGCTGACCCGTCACAGATTGCGGAACTTGACCGTATCATTAAGATCCATGAAGAAATTATTCGTCATATTATTGTTAAGCAAGATGACTAAGGGATCGAGGTAAAGACTATGAATTCAGTTCAGGTAATGGGTAATCTGGCGAGGGATCCGCAGATTCGCGCGACTAAAACCGGCCGTGCCGTGGCATCTTTTTCTATTGCTGTAAATCGTAATTATACGACACCTCAGGGTGAACAGAGAGAATTAACTGATTGGATCAATGTTGTTGCCTGGGGCAATCTGGCAGAAGCAGTGGGTAACCAGCTCAAAAAGGGAACCCGTGTTTTTGTCGAAGGGCGTTATTCCACCAGATCTTATGACACTCCTGATGGACAGAGACGGTATGTTACCGAAGTGGTAGCCAATATGATCGCTCTTCCCATTGGAATGAGTTCCCGTGTTTCCGCAGCACCGCAGGATCAGGGATTTGCGGGCAGCGAAAGCGATAGTCAGCCTAAAGGTAATTTTAACCAGTTTGGTGATTCCCACGATGATGAGGATATTCCATTCTGATTTTCCAGTTTTGGAGGAAATATGATTAAGAAAGATAGAGTAAGAAGACCGAGAAGAAAGATCTGTCAGGGCTGTGTTGATCATATCGAAAATGTTGATTACAAGGATATTGCAATGCTCCGCCGGTTCATTTCGGAACGAGGCAAGATTTTGCCCCGCCGCGTGACCGGAATATGCGCGAAACATCAGCGCAAAATCAATCTCGCAATCAAGAGGGCAAGAGCTATCGCATTGCTTCCGTTCAGCGCAGACTAATTGAATATGAAGGAACTGCAGGCAGTAAGTGGTATGGCGGCAGTTCTTTTTTTATGGTTTAGAGAGATGGAATTTTAACAGTAAAGAAAACTGATTTTTCTTTTGAAAAAGGAGTGCTATAATCAGAACATAGAGAATATACGGTTTCATTTGGGAGGGAAAGTATGACAAGAGAAGAGCGTATCCGTGCAGCGATTGCCGGCAGGGAAACAGATCGTGTGCCCGTAGCGGCGTGGATGCATTTGTCCGAACATGACCAGGATCCTATTTCTCTGGCGGAAGCGGAAGTGGAACTGAC
>OLNV01000843.1_pt1 | contig 22426 bp, 20 predicted proteins | sample 1672891 | NCBI WGS metagenome assembly OLNV01 (sample SAMEA3136734, study PRJEB25190) | human gut metagenome | biome: human gut; feature: human-associated habitat; material: faeces | place: Austria | collected 2013 | reverse complement strand
GGGCTGATCCGGACGCTCTTGAAAAAGCGCTGGATTCTCTTCCGGCAGACGGCTTTTTCGTAGAGATAAGCAGAGTAAAGAAAGCGGGCATCGACTGCTGTGATTTTCATGTCCATCTTGATGATGACTGTGAGAACCATGACCATGACATGGACTATCTTTACGGCAATCTGACCTTGGCGGCAGGATCGGGATGCTCTTGTCATGAAGAACCGGACAGAGAAGAACATCACTGCCATTGCCATGAGGAAGGGCATGACGGGGAGGCACATCACTGCTGCCGTCAGGGAAAAGATCATCACCATACCCATCGGGGGCTTGCGGAAATTCTTCCGATGATCGATGCCTGTGATATGACGGAAACAGCAAAAGCGCTGGCCCGTAAAATATTCCGGATTATTGGCGAAGCGGAAGCGAAAGCCCATGACTTGCCCCTTGACAAAGTCCATTTTCATGAGGTGGGAGCGCTCGACTCCATTGTGGATGTGGTGGCGGCTGCCGTTACTTTTGACAGCCTTCACATCAAAGAAGTAATCATCCCTAAACTTACGGAAGGGACAGGGACGGTTCGGTGCCGGCATGGAGTCATGCCCGTGCCCGTGCCGGCGACAGTGAATATTGTTTCCGCTTATAAAATCCCCATGGAGCTCACCGGGGCGAAAGGGGAGTATGTGACGCCTACCGGCGCGGCCATTGCGGCGGCCATTTCCACAAGCCATCAGCTGCCGCCGTCTTTTGTTATCAAGAAGGCAGGCCTTGGTGCGGGAAAACGGGCATACACGGATCGAAGCGGTATTCTCCGGGCATTCCTTATCCAGGGGGAGGAGAATGAAGGCCGTGATAAAGTTGTGAAACTGGAAACGGATATTGATGACTGCTCCGGCGAGGTTTTGGGGTATGTCATGAAGAAATTGTTCAAGGCAGGAGCGAAAGATGTCCACTATGCTCCCGTTTTCATGAAAAAGAATCGTCCGGCCTGGGAACTGACAGTGATCTGCGGGGAAGACAAAGCGGAGGAACTGGAACAAATTATTTTCACGGAAACCACGACAATCGGTATCCGCGAATACCCCCTCGGGCGCTCTGTCTTAGATAGAGAAGAAAAAGAAGTGGAAACGGTTTACGGCAAAGCATCTGTGAAGCAGGTGTCTCTGGGAAAGATGACGCGGGCCTATCCTGAATATGATACCGTGAAAAAACTGGCGAAGAAAAATAAAGTGCCTTTTATGGATATTTTTGACGCGGTGAAAGAGGCGGCAAAGAAAAAATAACGGGTTGATATGGTAAGGAGCGTTTTCCGGCAGGGGCGCTTCTTCTTTTTTTCCTTTCTTTTGTGATAGAATGACTTATTATAAATAAAAGGAAGTACATCTATGAAAAAAAGAAACCTGGGGTTGACAGCGGCTGTAGGTTCGTACCTGCTGTGGGGGCTTCTGCCGGTTTACTGGAAGCAGCTGTCTGCCGTTTCCGCATATGAAATATTATCGCACCGCATTATCTGGTCTTTCTTCTTCATGCTCATGATTCTCTCTTTCATGGGACGGATGGTGTCTTTTTGGAAGGAATGTAAGCATCTTTGGGCGGATAAAAGCCGGGGTGCTCTCCTTGCACTGGCATCTTTTCTTATTACGGCAAACTGGTGCATCTTCATCTGGGCGGTGACGAACCGCCATGTGGTGGATACCAGTGTGGGGTATTACATGAATCCCCTTGTGAGCGTTCTTCTTGGTGTTGTATGTTTTCATGAGCGGCTGTCAAAAATGAAATGGTTTTCTATTGCTGTTGCCGCTGCAGGAATCAGCGTGATGACCTGGGAGTTGGGAAGGTTCCCGCTGATTGCTGTCGGTCTTGCATCGACATTTGCCCTCTACGGCGCGGTGAAAAAGAAATTGAATCTGGATGCTTTTTACAGCATTACGCTGGAAACATTTTTTGTTCTTCCTTTTGCTCTTGCTTATGTACTTTCTCTTGGGAATGGCGGTATGGGACATTTCAATGTCGATGACCTGCGGACAGCAGTGTTTCTTATCGGCGCAGGCGCTGTGACGGCGACGCCTCTCGTGCTCTTTTCCATAGGGGCGAATGATCTGCCGCTGAACGTTCTCGGGTTCTGCCAGTATATTTCTCCGTCCATCACTTTGCTTCTGGGGATATTCCTTTTCGGTGAACCCTTTACCCGTGCACAGTTGTCTGCTTTTTCTTTTATCTGGTCAGCTCTTGCGGTTTTTACGATTGCGGACTGGAGGGAAAGGAAGTTTTTGGAAAAACGGGGAATGAGCGCCTTGTAAGAAGGAGAGGGAAATGGAAAACATTTTATCGGAGTATGATAAATCACCGGGAATCATTTCTCCGGATTTTGAAAAAATGGATTTGCACCTGCCGAAGAAAGCGGTTTTTGCTTTTCTTGGAGAGAAACGGATTGAAAGGTTTGCTTTTGCCCGGGGCGGTGAAAAGGTCGGGACATTTGTTTCTCTGACAAAAGATTTTCCCCTGTGGATGATTAAAGCGGATAAGGAAGAACTCTGCGTCCTTCAGGCACCGGCGGGAGCTTCGGCGGCAGTCCTGCTTCTGGAACGGCTCTATGCGTATGGTGTGGAAAAGGTGGTAGCTCTGGGATGCTGCGGTGCGCTGGAAAAGCTGGCGGAGAATGTTTTCTTTGTCGTACGCAAGGCGCTTCGTGATGAGGGTACGTCGTACCATTATCTTCCGCCGGCACGGTTTGTGACACTTGATGAATCGGCGGCGAATATCGTAGAAGGAGTGCTTCGGGAAAATCATGTGCCTTGTGAAAGCTGTGTGACTTGGTCGACGGACGGATTTTTCCGTGAAACAAAAGAAAAGGTAAAAGCGCGGCGGGCGGAAGGCTGCCGCGTCGTGGATATGGAATGCGCCGCCTTGGCGGCATGTGCGGCATACAGGGGGAAGGTATTTGCCCAGATCCTTTTTACTGCCGATACACTTCACGATTTATCTCACGAACAGCGGGCGTGGGGAAAAGAAAGCCGCGATAAGGCGTTCCTCATGGGAGTCAAAGCGGCGGAGAGGTTATGAAGGAAGAGTTATGTCAGCAGGTGAATTGCTTTTTGGAGGACTTCTTGCCGTAAATGCCGCCGCCTTTTTCCTGTACGGTCTTGACAAATGGAAAGCGGTGCATGGACGGCGGCGGATAAGGGAAAGGACGCTTCTGTTTATCGCCGCTGCGGGCGGATCGGCAGGCGCGTTTCTTGCTATGCGTTTTTTTCGCCATAAGACGCGCCATGCCGTATTTCAATTCGGTGTGCCCGTCCTCTTTCTTTTACAGGCAGCTTTCGCTTTTTTCCTTTGGAAATAGTTCGGGCGGACTTGACTATATTCATGATTATCTGTACAATACAAAAGATACTAAGAGCTGTGATGAAGACGGTTTGCGTAAGCGCCCGGCAGAGAGAGCCTTCGGCCGGTGAAAGAAGGGGCGGGCGGCGCGGACGGATCACTTCTGAGCTTCAGGGAGGAAATGCCCTGACGGGACACCGTTAACTGTGCCGAGTGGCCTTTGGGTCATTAGGGTGGTACCACGGGAAATATTCTCGCCCCTTTTCGGGCGGGATTTTTTTATTTACACCATACAGGAGGAAATGGAATGGATTACAGCAAAACGCTGCGCCTGCCGCAGACAGAATTCCCCATGCGCGGAAATCTTCCGCAGAAGGAACCGCAGTTTGTGGAACTTTGGAAAGATAAGGATTTATACAATAAGAGAATAGAAAAAAGAAAGAAAGCAGGCGCGCCCCGCTTCGTGCTTCATGACGGACCTCCTTATGCGAACGGCAAGATCCACATCGGCCATGCCCTGAATAAGACACTGAAGGATATTATTGTCCGCTACAAGTACATGGCGGGGTACATGGCAAACTATGTCCCCGGCTGGGATACCCACGGCCTTCCGATTGAATATGCCGTACTGAAAGATTCGGGAGAGGATCGGGCGAATATGTCCGTTCTTGAACTGCGCCGCAAATGTCTGGAATACGCAAAGAAATGGATTGAAATCCAGAAAACCGATTTTATCCGCATGGGCGTTATCGGCGATTTTGATAACCGTTACGTTACTTTTGATCCGCATCTGGAAGCCAAGGAAATAGAAGTTTTTGGCGAAATGGCAAGAAAAGGATACATCTATAAAGGAAAGAAAGCCGTTTACTGGTGTTCCCACTGTGAAACGGCGCTGGCGGAAGCGGAAATCGAGTATAAGGACCGCAAGTCCCCGTCTATTTATGTGAAGTTCCCTGCGAAAAATATCAAAGGACTCGGACCGGAGGGCGTAGATCAATCCAAGCTTTTTGCCGTCATCTGGACAACCACGCCTTGGACCATTCCTGCCAACCAGTATATTTCCGTCAACCCGAAGTTCACCTATGTATGGGTGCATAATCTGGATGCCGACGAGTACTATCTGATGAATAAGGAGCTGGCACCGGCAGCTTTGGCGGACTGCAAGATTGAAAATTACGAGTTTGCCGGCCGCGAAATGACAGGCGCCGAATGGGAGTTGGCCGAATTTATGCACCCCTGGGCATCTTATAACCGAGCCGTGTATGTTCTTGAGGGCAACCATGTCACGCTGGATGCTGGTACAGGCTGTGTACATACTGCCCCGGGCCACGGCGTGGATGACTTTGAAGTGTATAAGAAATATGAAAATGAAGGAAAACTGAAGCAGGAAGTCATCTGTCCTGTGGACAATAAAGGCCGTATGACGGCAGAAGCCGGATCCTTTCTGGAAGGGAAGACTGTATGGGAAGCGGAAGGACCGAGTATTTCCGCGCTTGCCCACGAAGGCATGCTTCTTGGCAAAAAGTCCCTCCACCACCAGTATGCCCATTGCTGGCGCTGCAAGAATCCCGTCATTTACCGTGCGACAGAGCAGTGGTTTGCTTCCATCAATGATTTTCGCGAAGATGCATTGAAAGCGGTCGACGAGACACGGTTTATCCCTTCCTGGGGGCATGACCGCCTGTATAATATGATTCGTGACCGTCAGGACTGGTGTATTTCCCGCCAGCGTTCCTGGGGTGTTCCGATTCCTGCTTTCTACTGTGACGGCTGCGGCAACTATGTGATTACGCCCGAAACGATTGAAAGCGTGAAAGAAATCGTGGAAAAAGAGGGCACCGATGCATGGTGGGCGCACCCGGCGGAAGAACTTTTGCCGAAGGATTTCAAATGTCCCCACTGCGGCGGCAGCCGTTTCCACCAGGAAAAAGACATCATGGACGTATGGTTTGATTCCGGCTCCACCTGGAATGGTGTCCTAAAAGATCCTCATCCGGTGTGGAAAGATACCGGCGCGGCGTATCCCTGCGATTTGTATCTGGAAGGTTCCGACCAGCACCGCGGCTGGTTCCACAGCTCTCTTCTGACCAGTGTGGCAGTCAATGGCTGCGCGCCGTATAAGGCTGTTCTGACCCATGGTTTTACCATGGACGGAGAGGGACGGAAGATGTCCAAATCGGTAGGAAACGTAGTCGCGCCCCAGGACATTATTGATAAGTACGGCGCTGACGTGATGCGTTTGTGGATTTCCTCCGTCGATTATCAGGGAGACGTCCGCCTTTCCGATAAGATTGTGAAATCCATGAGCGATGTATACAGAAAGATCAGAAATACGTTCCGCTACCTTCTGGGGAATCTTTATGATTTCGATCCGAAGACCGACAGCGTGGCTTATGGGGATATGGAAGAATTGGATCGCTGGGCGCTGCTCCGTCTGGAACAGGTAAAGCGTACCGTTCTTAAAGCCTATGAGGATTATGAATTCCACGTCATGTACCATGCCGTCCATAATTTCTGTACTGTGGACCTGTCATCCATTTACCTGGATATACTGAAAGACCGTCTCTATACAGAAAAAGATGATTCCCTCCTGAGAAGGAGCGCGCAGACTGCCATGTATGAAATCCTTACCTCTCTCGTAAGGCTGGTAGCCCCCGTTATTTGCTTTACTGCCGAAGAAGTATGGCAGGCACTCCCGAATCGGGAAGAAAGAGAATGGTCTGTCCATATGGCGGATATGCCGGCGGAAAACGACAGATACATGGATAAGGTATTGGAAGAAAAGTGGAAGAAGCGCCTTGCTCTCCGCAGCGTTGTGACAAAAGCGCTGGAAGAAGCCCGCCAGGCGAAAGTCATCGGCCACCCTCTGGACGCGGAAATTACTATTTACGCAGATGGTGAACATTTGGAAACACTGAAAGCCATGGAAAAAGAACTGGCGGATTTCTGCCTCGTTTCCCAGGCGAAGATTTCCGGCGATCTGTCTGCCGCTCCTGAGAATGCCTTCGCTTCTGAAGACGGAACGGTGAAAGTTTCCATCGCCGTCTGCACTCTTGAAAAGTGTGAACGCTGCTGGAAACGCACTCCTGATGTAAACTCCGATCCGAAACATGAACACGTCTGCGCAAGATGCGCTAAAGTCCTTACGGAGATGGGAGAATAAGAAAGGCAAGTCGGCGGTCAGCAGTGGAAATTTATAAGTTAAGTATGCTGACGCTTTCCTGTATGACAGAAAAGTAACGGGACAATATAAAAGACCTCTTTTGCCGGAGGTCTTTTTGTTTGGAGAAATCCATGGAAGAGTTTTGTTCATTGCCGAAGCGAAAGATATGAGGGAGTCGATTTCATTTGAGTGTGAATTTCCAGGCACAGAACCAGCTTTCCGGGTGGGCGTCAGGGGGACAGCCTATGCATTCTGTCTGTATGCGGTCGTCTATACCTTCGGCAAAGCGGGCGTATTCTACAAGACCGGCGCTTTTGCAGGGATAGTCGGGTAAATTTTTCCGCATCCGTGCCGATTGGACACGGCAGTTATCCATTGTGAAGATGAGAGAACCATTTTCAAAGCGGGAGGACTGTCTGTTCAGACGGCTGTACATACGGAAGTTTAAAGCCTGCGCCAATCCTTCCAGCCCGGGATGCTTTTCCATGCCAAGAAGTTTTTTAATGGAGTGCGCTTCAAAGGGAGAGAACCGGGCCCATGTAGAATCGTTGCACCGTTTCGCATCATTGATGCCGTAGGAAAACTCCACTCCCTGAAACCAGAAGCCGTCCTGGGCAAGCCAGCTTTTTGCGATGGTGTCCAGAAGAGAAAGCTGATCTTCTTTAGGAAGGCGGATGAGGAAAGCGGGACAGCCCTCTTGTTCAGGGAAATGAAATTGCGCCGCCAAACGACGAACTGCCGCCTTTCGTGTCTGCTTCCAGGCGTAGTCCATGACATTGAGCGCCTTTTCAAAACCGAGCTGGTGCTCTACTTCACGGAACCAAAGGGTGTGATGGACCGTCATGCGGTGGCACATGTCTATAATATGTGCCGCCCGCTTTTCCACCGTTATTGTTTCCATTGTTTTTTCATTCATGGTAAACCTCCTTCATGGAGAATTTCATTTCTTTTATTATGAAATAACTGTTGGAAAATATCCATGGTAAAAAATAATCAAAAAGTCAAAATATTTATTAGCACTCTATTGACATGAGTGCTAAATGTGATATAATACAGTTGTCAGGAAGAAAAGATGGACTCCTGAGATATGTTATAAATATTTTAAAGAAAAGAGGTTTTGATTATGCGTGGTTTACTTCCTTTTGATGGTTTTTTCGGTGATACGGCGCTGGATCATTTCTTCAGCGATACTCCGGCTGCATACAAAGATTATGTATCTGTGCCCAAAGTGGATATTGAGGATAAAAAGGATTTCTATGAAATTACCTGTGATATGCCCGGGTTCACTAAGGATCAGATCAGTATTTCTTATGAAAACGGAATTTTGTCCCTGTCCGCACAGAAAGAGGAACAGACGGAGGAAAAAGATGATGACCGTCATTACATCCGCCGTGAACGTTCCAGCTCTGTCTTCCGCCGCCAGTTCAATGTGAAAGGGATCAAAGAAGACGGCATCAAGGCAGGCTTGAAAGACGGGATTCTGACGATTACACTGCCGAAACTCCCGCAGGAAATTGAAAAAGCACCCCATCGTATCCAGATTGACTGAAGATGATGTATGAGATATTTCTGGAATACTGAAAAGTTTATTCATGCTTTCTCTCCGGGCGGTACTCCCCCGGTACCGTCCATCTTTGGAACAGGTCATGATAATCCCCCATTATCGTGGCCTGTTTTTATGTGCCCGTAAACAGATTTGCGTTTTATGGCTGTTTATAATAAGCTGGAGGAAAATGGAAGGAGGAATATATGGGGAAAAGACTGGAAGACAGGAGTTTGGAAGAATTGTGGCAGCTGTTTCCCATATTTCTTGTGCCGCATAAAAAAGAATGGGCAGGTTGGTACAGGGAAGAAAAAGGTCGTTTGGAAGTTCTGCTGGGCGCAGGGCGGGTAAAGCGCGTCAGCCATATCGGAAGTACGGCTGTTTCCGGTATCTGGGCCAAAAATATCATAGATATCCTGTTAGAAGTACCGGATAAAAAAAGAATGGCAGAGGTACGGGAAATTTTGAAAAATAACGGCTGGCTCTGCATGAACACTTCAAAGAACCGTATTTCCATGAATAAAGGGTACACGGAAAAGGGATTTGCGGAGAAGGTATATCATCTGCATATCCGGCTGCCCTGCGATCATGATGAATTGTATTTTCTCTCTTATCTGCAGATGCATCCTGCTGTTGCGAAGGAGTATGAAACATTGAAACTGCATTTATGGAAACGGTATCCTCATGACAGGGATGGATACACGGAGGCAAAGACAGATTTTGTCAGGACATATACGGAACGGGCAAAAAGAGAATACGGAAACCGGTGGGAATGGTAATCGGTAAAACAGCCCGGTGAAAATCGGGCTTTTTGTGTGTGAATTTCCGGGAATGAATATCGAAAACATATTGTAAACTTATAACATAAAAACAATTGACAGAAGAAACTGCTTATTTTATACTTGAATCCGAGATAACAATAAAGGAAACGGAATGATTCCGTAAAAAGGGGAGTTCTATTATGGAAAGTGCTTGTCAGGAAATTATCCGCTTGGCGGAAAAGGTCATGGATGGCGGACAGATCACGCCGGAAGAGGCAGGGAGGCTCATTCGTACAAAAGATGAAGACACCATGCTGCTTCTTGCCATGGCGGATAAAATCCGTCAAAAATTCGGCGGCAGCTCCGTGGATTTCTGCGCCATCATCAATGCGAGAAGCGGGCACTGCCAGGAAGACTGCAAGTTCTGCGCCCAGTCCGGCTGGTACAGGACAGGTGCCAAGGTATACCGCCTGCTGCCGGAAGAACAGATTATTGAAGCGGCAAAGAAAGCAAAAGCGGCAGGCGCCGTCCGGTTCTCCATTGTTACCAGCGGTCGTAATCAGGACAATCCCAATGAGTTTGAAGAAATTATTGCAATCGTGAAGCGTATCCGTAAGGAAGTAGGTATCGAAGTCTGCTGCTCCCTGGGGCTTATTTCTTCCGAGCAGGCGCTCCGGCTGAAGGAAGCGGGCATTACCCGTATTCATTGCAATATCGAAACGTCTCCGTCCTATTTTCCGGAAATCTGCACAACCCATACCATGGAAGACAAGGAAGATATCATCAGCACGGCGCAGAAGGCAGGGATCCGTGTCTGCTCCGGAGGCATTATCGGGCTTGGCGAATCTTTGGATCAGCGCGTGGAAATGGCGTTTAAGCTGAAAGAAATGCACATTGATTCCGTGCCGCTGAATATTTTGAATCCTGTAAAAGGAACGCCTTTTTATGATAATAAACGTCCGTCCGCTTTGGAAATCCTCCGCACTTTTGCCATGTTCCGCTTTGTTCTTCCGAAAGCCCTCATCCGTACGGCAGGCGGTCGTGAAGTCAATCTGAGAAGCCTGCAGGCCCACGCGCTTTCCGGCGGCCTTAACGGCATCATGGTGGGCGGCTATCTTACCACCGGCGGCAGAAATCCGAAAGAGGATCTGGTCATGACGGCGGATCTGGGACGGAGCAGGACGTCCCCGCAGCTGTAATACAAATCAAAACCGAATCGCAGAATTAAAAAAGAAGAGCGGCGCCGTACCGGTGTCCAGACATTAGATTTTTAGTCTGATTTTTGGAATGTGGTACAGGATGCGCCGTTCTTTTTTGCTGTCTGTACCGGTATGAATCAGCATGTTTCCGAGGATATCAATTTCGTTCCTAAAATTGCAAAAGGTAAACCGATTTCAAAGGAACAAAGTGACGCATGAAATCGAGTGAGTCACTTATTGCGGTGAGGGGAATGAATAAAAAGAACCACATCGGACAAATGTGGTGGATTAAATGAGTGGTGGAGATAAGCGGGATCGAACCGGTTAAGTAGGGAACCGATTTCAAAGGAGCGAAGCGACGCATGAAATCGAGTGAGTCACTTATGTCGGTGAAGAGGAGAAATCGGAACATGAAGATGAAGCAGCGAAATGAGGCAGCGACAAAGTAGGGAACCGATTTCAAAGGAACAAAGTGACGCATGAAATCGAGTGAATCACTTACTGCGGTGAGGGGAATGAATAAAAAGAACCACATCGGACAGATGTGGTGGATTAAATACGTGGTGGAGATAAGCGGGATCGAACCGCTGACCTTTTGAATGCCATTCAAACGCTCTCCCAGCTGAGCTATACCCCCATGCTTTCCAAATTATAGCAAAGGGGACGGCGCTATGCAATAGGGACAAAAGAAACGGGAACTTCACTTCATGAAAAGAGGAGCCTGAGATAAAAGCGAATGAATTATTGCTAAAAGATTACTTTAAAGTATTCATATGATGAGTAATATGTGATATAATTTTAAGAATTATTGAGTTTACGGATGACAGGAATAAATGAATTTTTAAGCTGATATTGTTTTTAAAGTGGGAATATGAAGGAATGCGCCTATGAAGAAGATTGTTATGCTGACCTGTCCCCATGCGGAGACCGTTTGCACCGGGGCGGGATGTTTTTCTGCATTGAATGGGAGAACCCATCGTTTTCGTGAATATGGAGATGAAGAATTGCAGGTGTCCGCTTTTATGAAGTGCAGCGGGTGCGGGCATTTTCCCCGGCAGGATAAAGGACTTGATGAAAAAATCGAGCGGATTCTGGAAATACATCCGGATGCGATTCATTTGGGGATCTGCTGTTGCCATAACGGAAAAAGTAAGGCTCTTTGCAAAGAGGTGGAAATGATTACCTCTATTTTTGAAAAAGCGGAGATACCTGTTGTGCGGGGGACGCATTCTGTTTTTTAAGAGGATTCCTTATTTTCCTGCGGTCGAAACAAGGTCAGGCCGGCAGGAAAATGGAATATAAGATTTTCACAGATGGTTAGTGATTAAAGAAAGGAGGAAGTTATGAGAAAATGGCTTTTGGCTTTCGCTGCTCTGATTTTGTCTTTATGCTTGTCTCATATGGCTTTTGCTGCGGAACATTCGGCAGATACGATGATCTTGTATTGGCGTACGGAAAAAGTCTGGATGGAGCATGGGGAACTTTGCGTGCGGGGAACATTTTATAACAGACGAAGCGACTTGACGGTTACAAAGCTTGATGAAATGATTCTCCAGATTACTTTTACAGGAACTGATGGGAAAACATTTCAATTCATCGGGCATCCGAAAAGACTGCCCATGTTGAAATTACCGGCCAACGGAAGTAAAAAAGTCACTTTTAATTTCGGGCCCTTTTCAGGGGAATGGAAAGACTGGGCCACGAAAGAAGATTATTCATTCAGTTATATTAATGGTTCAAGATGGTAAAGCTCAGAGGAGAGAGTATTCATGAAAAAAGGTATGAAATCAGCTTTTGCCGCCACGCTGGCGTTGACGGCCTGTTTTGGCGGAATTTCCGCATATGCCGCTCACGATGAAAATTTGAATGTGTATACGCTGGATACGGTGGTTGTAGAAGCGGATAAGACAAAGAATAAATTCGGGGACACGATTACGGAACAGTCTTATTACCGTACGGGCGGCGACGTGAAAGTTATCACCCGCGAAGAACTTGATAAACGCCATTACACTGATGTGACGGAAGCGATTAAACGTATTCCGGGGATCACTTTCCAGAATCCCGGATATCGCGGCGGGGAATATGGATACCAATTTTATAATAACGGGATTTCTATTAATGGCGATACCCGTGTGGTTGTCTTGGTTGACGGCCGCCGTGTGGATAATGCGGCCAGTTCCCGCATTGATTCTTCCAGTGCAGCGGGAAGCAAGTCGACCGGGGTCAATCTTGACCAGGTTACGAATATGGAAAATGTGGACAAGATTGAAGTAATTAAGGGACCGGGCGCCTCTGTATACGGTGATGATGCTACGGGCGGCGTTATCAATATCATTACAAGAAAGGGAGGCAGGGATTCGCAGGGAAGCATTGACCTTGCCACGGGTTCATGGAAAAAACACCATTATGCAATCAATTATTCCGGTTCCGCCGGTAATGACCGTTCCTGGCACTACTTTATTTCCGCGAATCGTGATATGTCGGGGGATACGAAGTATCATGACGCTTTCAGCGATACGGACGGGCGCCTGGAAGGATCCCGCTGGAAGGAAGACGGTGTCAATGTACGGCTTGATAAGGATTTCAGCGATACCCAAAATTTGAAAATCTGGTACAATTTCCGCCAGGGCAAAGACGGCTATCCGATTGCCACGCCTAATCAGAAATACATGAATCCTTCCGATTGGGCAAATATTATTTCCAGAGCGACAATCGGTGGTTTCTTTGATACAGCGGAGCACGCGGCGAAAGGGAAAGATTATAAGTCTGACGGTGTGGTTAATCTTGCCGATATGGACGACAACAGAACTTATTTCCTCGGGAAGACAATGTCCGGAGATATGAAGAATCCGGGATACCATAATTTGTATTCTTTGGATGGGAATTATGGTTCTTTCAGTCGGTTTAAGAATAATGATCTGGATATTGTTTACACCTTTAACAAAGACAATGGCATGGACAGTTTTATCCGTTTTTACAACCAGACCCACAGATTGTCCAATCGCGATGTGTACCATTGGTATAAATATGGCGGAACCAAGCAGGCGATTGAAGCTTTCAAAAGATTATATCCCAGTGGGGCGACCGGAGCGCAGATTAAAGAATGGATTAAAGAGAATCTGGCACCTTTCACAGGAAATAAGGAATTGCTGAAAAAGTGGATTGCCGATACCGGCGGATATGCTACGGAGCCGAATAGTTGGCATGAAGAAAAGAACCGTGGAGTCCAGCTCCAGTATGCGAAAAGCATTGGCAAGCATGATGTTATTGCCAATGTGACTTATGACAAAGCAAAAAATTATGCTTACAGGGTCAATCCGGCAACCGGTGAAAAACGGTCTTCCAGTGTAGAAAGGAAAACGGTACGTGCCTATGTCCAGGATAAAATCCATTTGACAGATAAATGGGATCTTACTCCTTCGCTTCGTTATTCCCATTACAGTGATTATAAAGAATCTACCGGCGGAAACGGTGCGGGAAACACGAATGATTTTAACTATTCTTTGAATACGGAGTATATGTTTAATGACAAGGTCGGCATGTACCTTGGCTGGACGAAGGGGTTCCGTCCGCTTCGCCAGGGGGATTATACAACGACGGACTATGTATTCAATGCACCGCTGGAAGACGAAGAAGGGAATATATATACTTTCGGCATTCATTATGATATCAGTGACAGAACGACGGTGGCGCTCCATTACGATTGGACAAAGATGAAGAATGCTATTGCCACGCTTCCTGTTTTAGATCCGAACTCCGGTGATTTCCTTTCGACCCCAATCAATGGAAAGGAAGATAAGCAGTCTATCAATCTGACTTTGGATCACCAGTTGAATAAGCATGTAACGTTGAGCGCTTCCTATTCTCATATGAAAGATAAGTGGAAGGCGAAAGATGGATGGACACTGGGGCCGGAATCGGGATGGGATCCTGATGATATTAATACGGGTATCAACCATCTGCGCCCCCAAAATCATTACGCATTGAATGTTTCTTATGAGAATGCAAGATTCTATACGGGACTTCTGCTCAATTATTATACCGGCTGCAGCGGACTGGCCTTCACAGATAACAGATTCCTGATTCTTGACTGGAATGCAAATTATGAGTTTGCCAACGGAATTACTGCGTATGTCACTGTAGGCAACCTGACAAATGAATCTTATGAAACGTCCTACAACAGCTGGAACGGGCTCGGAAGTTCCGCTATGCCAGGCAGATACTTCATGGTCGGGACGAAGTATAAATTCTGATCTGTTTTTGAAAATAGAATTACACAAAACGCGTCATGCTTCGGCGGACGCGTTTTTACATGCGGCTTTTTTATAAGGAATAGAAGAGAAATTCCTGTTTTGCACACAAAGTTTTTCAGATCTTTGATGAAATATTTTAGATTTTTAGTAAAATTTGGAGAAAATAATCAATTTTTTTAAGATTTGCTATTGGCAGCAGGCAATAAAATGTATTACAATAAAACAAAATAATAAGAAAATGTTTACGCAATGGTGCAGGTGGGTGAAAAGAGGAATCTGATGAAGTATTTTTATCCGGCCATTTTTACCTTGGATAGAAAAAAGAATGAATTCCGCGCAGTGTTTCCTGATTTGACAGGGTGTGCCGTGAAAGCGGAATCTATGGCGGAGGCTGCGCGGAAAGCGCGGGAAGCTCTCGGTATGGCTCTTATGGAACTGGAAGAAAAGGGAATCGAGTTTCCGGCGGCTTCTGATGAATGCGCTCTTCAGCGTGCTTATCCCTACTGCCAGGTGGGCGTGGTGCTTTTGGATATGGATGTGTACCGCGCATATCGCGAATATCGGATGGAACAGGCGGAATTGGATTCTGCTGAATGGGCGGAAAAATCTAAACGCCGCCGCCTTACACTGTTTCAGAGAGTTTTTGGAGGCAGATAGGAAGACAGAAGAGGCCTGTGCGGGTCTCTTTTTTTGTGTCTGCTGCCATTTTTGTGCAGCAAGGTGGAAAATGAAGCGGTCAGTCCGCCTTGTATACTATTTTGAAATCAGGTTATAATAATCACATTGAATTTCAGTTGGCCGAAGGACCGTTTTGAAATAAGACCGCGGCAGATATTTAAAACAGCAGTTTGTTGAAATTGATTTCATAAAGGAGTCTTATGTCTGATTTTCTTGATTGGAGTACTTTGATTTACCGTGCGCCGGCGCTTTTGATTGCCATGGCGCTTCATGAATATGCCCATGCGTATGTATCGGACAGTCTGGGGGATCCCACGCCGTCCATGCAGGGGCGGCTTACGGCGAATCCTCTGGTTCACTTGGATATGGTGGGGCTTATGCTTCTTGTGATCTGCGGTTTCGGCTGGGCAAAACCGGTGGAGATCAATCCGAATTATTATAAGAATTTCAGAAGCGGCGTGATGAAGGTTTCTTTTGCCGGGCCGGGGATGAATCTGCTTATTTGTTTTTTGGCGGAGTGCATTATGCTGCTGATGATGAAGCTCGGGCTTTTAACGGCGGGGCAGCCGGGGTATTTATTTCTTTATTGGATTATGCTGTATAATGTGTGGTTCGCGTTTTTTAATTTGATTCCCGTGCCGCCGCTGGACGGCTCCAAAATTTTGGAAATGGTGCTTCCCGGCAAATTGGCTTTTGCATTCCACAATTTCAGTTACCGTTACAGTTTCCTTCTTTTACTGTTCCTGGTTTTCAGCGGCATGATAGGACGGATTATTAATCCGCTGGCGCAGTTTTATACGGGAACGACGATCCGCCTGATTGCTTCCGTGCTGCAGATGTAATACGAAAGGGTGCGGTATGTCTTTAACGTGGGCGGTTTTTGAAATACTGGGGACTGTGGCATTTGCTTTTTCCGGAGCGGCTGTAGGACTGGCAAGGGGAATGGATGTTTTCGGCATTGCGCTCTTGTCTGTGGTGACGGCAGTGGGAGGCGGTATTCTCCGCGATGTGCTGGCGGGTATATTTCCGCCTTTTGCCCTGCGCGGGCCGGATGGGATCATATTTGCCCTCATGACGGCGGCAGCGGTGTGCATCGGTTTCCGGCATTTCCATATACCCCGCCGGGGACGGAAACTTGTCCTTTTTGCTTATCGTGTTTCCGATACGGCAGGTCTTGCTGCTTTCACGGTGACCGGTGCGATGACGGCGATTGACAGTTATCCCGGCTACCGGTATGTACTTCCCGTTCTGCTTGGGCTCATTACGGCGGTGGGAGGCGGTATTCTTCGTGACGTGCTGGCGCAGAAAGTCCCGGTGGTGTTGTATGAAGATGTGTATGCCATGGCTTCGGTTGTCGGAGGCATCGTCATATGCGTCCTGTATCCGCTCACGGGGATTGTATATGCGTCATGGGGCGGATTTGGCGCGGTTCTTCTTCTCCGCATCTGCGCGATCCTTTTCGGGTGGAGACTCTATCATCCCGCAAGGACGCACGGCAGCGGAAGCGGATCGCGGGAATGAAAGCCGGCAGATCGTTTTTGATCACCTGACAGCCGGTAAGAGTATTTTCATGATTTCTATAAACAGTGAAATAAGAGGAGGAGGCTCATGGTGATGGGGAGACGGATTTGCAGTGAACGGAATATTCTTATCTGTCTTTATCTGACTATATTCCTCCTTCCTTTAAGCTCTTGGCTTTTTTACTTTGCCCTTGTTCCGGCGGCATTGCTTTCTATGGGGGATATATTCCTCACGAAGCGGAAAATCAATTATGGCGGCAAGTGGGGATGGTTTGGCGGGGGCTTTTTAGTCTGCTCGTTTTTATCTGTTTCCGGTGCGGCAGACTTCTTTTTTTCTATTTTTAACTGGTGCTTTCTGCCCCTGGCGTATGCGTTTCTTTATGTGCTTATCTCTACATACCTTGCGGGAGAGGAGGGAAAGAAGAAAGCGCTTTATGTCTTTTTGGCGGGTGCCGTCTGCGTTGTCATCTGGGGATTTATACAGTATGCCGATGCGGGATGCATGGCGAGAGACCTGAATGCCGAAGGATGGGTGGATCCCGAGAGGTTTCCTCTTCTGAGGCGGCGCATGTTTTCCACTTTGGGGAATCCGAATCTTTTCGGCGCTTACCTTTTGATGCTTATCAGTGTGTTTGCGCCTTTTGCTCTGAGTGAAAGAAATAATAAAAGAAAAATACTGCTTGCCGTATTTCTTTTTGTCCTTTCCATATGCATGGCGCTGACCTATTCCCGGGGGGCATGGATCAGTCTGGCAGGGATAGTTCTAGGCCTTGCGGTCTTTTATGATAAGCGGTTCGGTCTGGTGTTTCTGGCGGTGCCTCTTATTTTATTTTTTTACCATGGACAGGTGGCGGAGCGCTTTATTTCTCTTTTTTCCGGCGAGGATACATCGCTTTCACTTCGCCTGGCTTTGTGGGAAAGTACGATAGCCATGATTGAGGAACATCCTCTGCTTGGGGTCGGCTGGGGGAATTACTGGCTGGCTTATCCGGAATACAACTTTTTTATAGAGGACGCGGATGTCGTTATTTTCCACGCCCATGATATGTACCTCCATATCCCTGCGGAAGTGGGCATTCCCGGCGGCATTTTGTACTTCCTTTTCTTCTTCGGGCAAGGGGTGGTGTCATGGCGGATTTGGCGCAGAGGGAAAGGGACTATGAAACTTTTTGGATTATCGGGCATGCTTCTTGTTTTGTCGGCAGCTATAGACGGGATTGGGGATTATGCGCTTTTCAGCTGCCCGGTTTCCTGCTGCTTCTGGGCGTTGTCTGCGCTTTGTGTTTCAGAAGAAAGACGGGGCGCGGCAGGGTAAATCAATTATGCGGATCCAAGTACATATAAAAATGTATTTGTCCAATAGGAAAAATTTATAATCCCTGTTAGGGAATTTTGAGAAAGGATAAACGCTCTTTATGGAACTTTATCCGTAAAAGTATGCTATAATAAACAAGGTAATGAGCCACGGAGGGTTGCTTTACAGCGCCTTCATTCCGAGCTGCTTTGATAAAGTTTGGAGGGAGGACTACCGGGCTAAAGGTTCTGCGGACTGAGAAAAATAACGAATCGTCACCGCGGGCTTTTATATTTTATTTATTTTGGGAGGATGATAGTAATGATCGACATCAACGACAGTGAATTCCTTAGCCGTATCGAGCCTAAAGAACTGCTGGACAAAGTATGCGACGGCAAAGCGGCAGCAGCCATGATCCAGCCGGGGGATATCCTGGGGATCAGCGGATTCACACCGTGCGGCTATCCGAAAATCACGATGCATGAACTGGCTGAACGTATGAAGCAGACACCGTTCCAGGTAGATGTCTGGACGGGTGCTTCCACAGGTTCCCAGATCGATACCGAACTGGTGGCAGTAAACGGTATCAGAAACCGTATGCCCTATCAGACAAACGCCAATCTGAGAAAAGCAATCAATGCCGGCCAGATCAACTATTTCGACCTGCATCTCAGCCATGTGGCGCAGCAGATCCGTGAAGGTTTCTTCACCAATGTCAAGGGAGAACATGTAACCGGTCCGGATTTTGCGGTCATTGAAGCCTGCAAGATCGTTAACAGAGACGGCGAAATTGGTATCGTAACTACTACCGCTATCGGCAACTCTCCCGTATTCGTATCCCAGGGTAAAAAAGTCATCATCGAAGTGAATACCACCCAGCCGGTAGCGCTGGACGGCATGGCTGATATTTATGAAGTGGCGAATCCGCCCCACCGTGTGCCGATTCCGATCGTTAAAGCCGGTGACCGTATCGGCAAGACCTACATTCCGGTAGATCCGGCAAAGATTGTTGCTATTGTTCCCTGTGATCTGCCCGATGTTACCCGCGCCCTGGCTCCGCTTGATGACGACGCTGAAAAAATGGGCAACAATCTGGTTGATTTCCTGAAGAATGAAGTAAAACATGGAAGACTTCCGGAAAACCTGCTTCCTCTCCAGTCCGGCGTAGGCAATGTGGCAAACGCGGTAATAAACGGCCTTGTCCATTCCGATTTCAAGAATCTGTCTGTGTATACGGAAGTTATCCAGGACGGCATGTTCGACCTGATTGATGAAGGCAAGATCGATATGATTTCCGGGACATCCCTGTCCCCGTCACCGGATGGACTGAAACGCTTCTATGCCAATATTGAAAAATACAGCAAGAAGATCATCCTCCGTCCGCAGGAAATTTCCAATAACGGCGAAGTAGCCCGCCGCATCGGTGTAGTGGCTATGAATACCGCTTTGGAAATGGATATTTACGGTCATGTAAACTCCACGCATGTAACCGGTACCAAGTTGATGAACGGTATCGGCGGTTCCGGAGACTTTGCCCGCAACGGTGCTCTGTCCTGCTTCTTCTGCCACAGTGTGGCTAAGGGAGGCGCTATCTCTGCCGTTGTTCCGATGTGTTCTCATGTTGATCACACCGAACATGACACCCATGTATTCATTTCTGAACAGGGTGTGGCAGATGTCCGCGGCCTGTCACCGAAGGAAAGAGCAAAGGTAATCATTAATAATGTCGCCCACCCGACTTTCCGTGACCAGCTGATGGATTACTTTGAAAGAGCATGTGCGCTCAACGGCAACAGCCAGACCCCGCATATTCTCTCTGAAGCATTCAAGTTCCATACCAGCCTTGCTGAAACAGGCTCCATGCTTTTTAAAAAATAATTTTCCCATAATATATTCTTTACAAAAAGCATGATTGTTATATAATTGTCTATGGTGATAACTGCTGAGAGCAGAATCATACATGGATCTCGCAAGAGTTCCTCCGCTGTGGTGACAAGACATAATGCGGCATCACAGCAAGAGGCTTTGCGGATCCATACCAATGAAAGCGATTGTCTGCGAAATACAGATGAGAAGAGCCTAAAAGCCGCAATCTGACATTTCTGCCAAGGATGAGACCTTTCCCAATTTTACTTATTTTTTAGGAGGAAGATGAACTTATGGCAAACGAATCCCTGAAAGCCAAACTCGAAGCATACGAAGCTGCTTGCGCTAAATCTTACGCAAAGACTCCGGAAAGAGTTGGTTTAAAACACAATAAGGTGTATACACCTCTCGATATCGAAGGTTTTGATTATGAAAGGGACCTCGGCATCCCGGGCGAATATCCATACACCCGCGGCGTACAGCCGACCATGTACCGCGGCCGTCTCTGGACCATGCGTATGTATGCAGGCTTCGCTACCGCTGAAGAATCCAACAAGCGTTATCGTTACCTGATTGAAAACGGCGGTTCCGGCCTGTCCTGCGCATTTGACCTTCCGACCCAGATCGGCTATGACTCTGATGACAAAATGGCTATCGGTGAAATCGGCAAGGTAGGTGTAGCCATTGATACCCTGAAAGATATGGAAATCCTTTTCGACCATATTGATTTGGGCAAGGTTTCTACATCCATGACCATCAACGCACCGGCATCCGTACTGCTGGCTATGTACATCGCAGTCGCTGAAAAGCAGGGCGTACCGGCTGATCAGCTCCGCGGCACCATCCAGAATGATATTCTGAAAGAATACGCAGCCCGCGGAACCTATATTTTCCCGGTTAAACCGTCTATGCGTCTGATTACTAACATTTTTGAATTCTAGTCCAACAAGTTTGTATTCCTCAATCCATTTTGGGAACTGATGTTTTGTGTCAGGCCAAGTCTGGTTTGGGTAAAACTGCTGTTTTTGTATTGTCAACATTGCAACAATTAGACCCAGTTCCAGGTGAAATTTCCACTTTGGTTATTTGTCATACTAGAGAATTGGCCTACCAAATCCGTAACGAATATGCCAGATTTTCCAAGTACATGCCAGATGTTAAAACTGATGTGTTCTATGGTGGTACCCCAATCAAAAGGGATATTGAAAAATTAAAGAACAAAGATACATGTCCACATATTGTAGTGGCAACTCCAGGTAGATTACATGCTTTGGTTGAAGAAAAAGCTATCAGATTGAACAATGTCAAGTCGTTTGTTATTGATGAATGTGACAAAGTCTTGGAATCCATCGATATGAGAAGAGATGTGCAAGATATCTTCCGTGCCACTCCTCACCAAAAGCAAGTTATGATGTTTTCTGCCACCTTATCTCAAGATATTCGTCCAGTTTGTAAAAAATTTATGCAAAATCCATTGGAAATTTATGTTGACGATGAGGCCAAATTGACCTTGCATGGTTTGCAACAATACTACATCAAATTGGATGAGAAAGAGAAGAATAGAAAATTGTCTGACTTGTTGGATTCATTGGAATTCAACCAAGTCATTATTTTCGTCAAGTCCACTAGAAGAGCCAACGAATTGAACAAATTGTTGTGTGCTTGTAACTTCCCATCGATTGCTGTGCATTCTGGTTTACCACAAGAAGAAAGAATCGAAAGATACAGATCTTTTAAAGAATTTAATAAGAGAATCTGTGTTTCCACTGATGTTTTCGGTAGAGGTATTGATATTGAAAGAATTAACTTGGCCATCAACTATGACTTGCCAAACGAAGCTGATCAATACTTACATAGAGTTGGTAGAGCTGGTAGATTTGGTACCAAGGGGTTAGCTGTCTCTTTTGTTTCTTCTAAAGAAGACGAGGAAGTCTTGGAAAAGATTCAAAGCAGATTTGATGTTAAAATCACCGAGTTCCCAGAAGAAGGTGTTGATCCATCTACTTATATGAACACTTGAGTGCCTACCGAAAAAATTGAATATATTTTATTCATACATTTTGTATAATTTAACTACTGTCTTATTTTATATTGTCTTGTTTTATTATGTGTATTTGTAGTTTTCTTATCCTATTTTCACACAAATAGTATCTATCAACTGGTAAACTTCTTCAATGTCTTCCTTTGGTATTAGAAACCATTCCATGTGGATTTTGAATTTGGCTTCTGAACGGGATTCCTCAGCCAAGCAGGTAACACAGTATACTTGGCCCTTGCCATATTTTTTCCATAACTCCTGATGGATAGTCAGCTCTACCAAGTTTAGGTTCCTACAATAGAACCCACCGTTTTTCCAACGAGAATACACTGGATCATCAATACTCATGCACGCCAATCGTTCAACTAACCCACGGCGTTTTCTTATCAAGTGTTTGTTGGGCGGCCCCATATTGGTCAATGGGTGTTGACACTTTTCTTGCCATTGCTGTATACGTGATTCTGGTGTTTTGGTGGTCCGTCCAATCTTGATAAGAATGTAATGTGATTTCCTGCTGTTGAAATTCACCCAATCAGTTTTCTTAGACGCGTCAGGCAAATTCTTTACTTTGAAACTCCAATTTTTTGGTGGGAATAGAAAGTTGGTCATGGTATACATGTAGATATAGCCAGTGTCATTTGATTGAGGTTTATGGTTATTGCTGTGATGGGTATACGATTGCCTCTCGTGGTGTCGACAGTAGGAATTTGGCAGTTGGCACTTTATTCTACACCTAACCCCTTTAGTTGTGATACCATTACATTGATATTGTTTCAGCATGTATCAACAGTGTTCTGTT
>OLNV01000803.1_pt1 | contig 23147 bp, 19 predicted proteins | sample 1672891 | NCBI WGS metagenome assembly OLNV01 (sample SAMEA3136734, study PRJEB25190) | human gut metagenome | biome: human gut; feature: human-associated habitat; material: faeces | place: Austria | collected 2013 | reverse complement strand
TCTCACAGCAACTACTGATGCTAAACTTGCATATGAGAATGCAGATTTTGTTATCATCAGTACTCCTACTAACTATGACCCTAAGATGAATTACTTTGATACTTCAAGCGTAGAAGCTGTTATCAAGTTAGTTCTTGAATACAATCCAAACGCGACTATGATTATCAAATCCACTGTTCCTGTCGGATATACTCTTTCTGTAAGAGAAAAATTCAACACAAAAAATATCATCTTCTCCCCAGAATTTTTACGTGAGGGACGTGCTCTTTACGATAATCTCTATCCTTCCAGAATTATTGTTGGTGCACCATTAGAAGATGAACGTCTTGTACAGGCAGCACATACTTTTGCCGGTCTTTTAAAAGAGGGAGCTATCAAAGAAGATATTCCTGTTTTATTTACAAACCCTACAGAAGCTGAGGCCGTTAAATTATTTGCCAATACTTATCTCGCACTCCGCGTAAGTTTCTTTAACGAACTTGACAGCTATGCAGAAGTACATGGCTTAAATACAAAGCAGATTATTGATGGTGTTGGTTTAGACCCACGTATCGGCACACATTATAACAACCCATCTTTCGGTTATGGCGGATACTGCCTTCCAAAAGATACAAAACAGCTTCTTGCCAACTACAAAGATGTTCCTGAAAACTTAATTGAAGCGATTGTAAAATCTAACTCCACAAGAAAAGATTTTATCGCTGACAGAATCTTAGAAAAAGCCGGATATTATCACGGTACTGCCGGACGTGACGGCACTCCTGGTAATCAGGTTACCATCGGTGTATACCGCCTTACTATGAAGTCCAACTCCGATAACTTCCGCCAGTCTTCTATTCAGGGTGTCATGAAGCGCATCAAGGCCAAGGGCGCACAGGTCATTATCTATGAGCCTACGCTGGAGAATGGCAAGACCTTCTTCGGCTCGGTGGTGGTCAACGATCTCGACAAATTCAAGCGGCAGAGTCAGGCCATTCTGGCCAACCGCTACGATGCCTGCCTCAACGATGTGCAGGACAAGGTCTACACAAGGGATCTGTTCGGCAGAGACTGAAATGCCTTTCTGCCGCTTTTTGACAGTGGAGTAAGGCTCTCAATGCCATTACCGCACAATATCCCTGTGACTTTTAAAGAGAGGAACACCTGTTATATGAAATATGATTATCTGGTAGTCGGCTCCGGTCTGTACGGTGCCATCTTCGCCCATGAGGCCAAGGTCCACGGCAAATCCGTGCTGGTCGTGGATAAGCGCCCCAACATTGCGGGCAACATTTATACCGAGAACATCGAGGGTATCAACGTCCATAAGTATGGTGCGCACATCTTCCACACCAACAACAAAAAGGTCTGGAACTATATCACCCGGTTTGCCGAGTTCAACCGCTTTACGAACTCTCCCGTTGCCAACTATAAGGGTGAGCTGTATTCGCTGCCCTTCAACATGTATACCTTTAATAAAATGTGGGGCGTCGTCACACCGGAGGAGGCAGCCGCCAAAATTGAGGAGCAGCGCCGCGAGATCACCCACGAGCCGCAGAACCTTGAGGAGCAGGCCATCTCCCTTGTGGGCCGCGACATTTATGAAAAGCTCATCAAGGGCTACACCGAAAAGCAGTGGGGCCGCGACTGCAAGGACCTGCCTGCTTTTATCATCAAGCGCCTGCCTGTGCGGCTGACCTTTGACAACAACTATTTCAACGCGCTGTATCAGGGCATTCCCATCGGCGGCTACACCAAGATGATCGCCAATCTTCTGGACGGCATCGAGGTGCGGCTGAACACCGATTACCTCGAAAACAAGGCCGCGCTGGACGCACTGGCTGACAAAATCGTCTACACCGGCCCGATTGACGCTTATTTTGACTACAAACTCGGCACGTTGGAGTACCGCTCCGTCCGGTTTGAGAATGAGCTGCTCGACAAGCCCAGCTTCCAGGGCAACGCCGCCGTCAACTATACGGACCGCGAGACGCCGTGGACCCGCATCATCGAGCACAAATGGTTCGAGTTCGGCAAGGACGAGAACGGCAACGACCTGCCCAAAACGATCATCAGCCGCGAGTATTCCTCTGAGTGGAAGCCCGGTGACGAGCCGTATTACCCCGTCAACGATGCTAAAAACGGCGCACTGTATGCCGAGTACAAGAAGCTGGCCGACGCCGAGTCGAAGGTCATCTTCGGCGGACGTTTGGGTGAGTACAAGTATTACGACATGGATCAGGTTATCGCCGCCGTGCTGGACCGCTGCGAAAGCGAGCTGCACTAAAGTACAGCCAAGCGAAAGCACAAAATTCAAAAGGCAGCAAAGCAGACCCCAAAAGCTAAAATCGGGGTTTACTTTGCTGCCCTTTTTTATTTGCTCAATCCGCTGGCGCCGCTTGCCACAACGCCGCCGTCCATAAGAATGTCTGCTCCGGTCAGGAAGCCCAGCCGCTCATCCAGAAGAAGCGCAAACAAAGCGGCGATTTCTTCCGGCTTTCCGTTGCGCTTGAGAGCAGAGTATTTTTTGAATACATCCGCCTGCCCGCTTTCCAGTGCGCCCATCGGCGTGTCAAAGTTGCCGGGTGTCACACTCAGGCAACGCACATTTTTCTCGCCAAAGCGTGCGGCATCGGTCTTAGCAAACCAAATTACAAAATGCTTGCTGATGGCGTAGGCCAGACCCGGGCGGGCGTCCTTAGGGGCAATGCCTGCCCGCGCCACCAGCTTTTTGATGAATTTTTCACGGTCGGTGCGCGCCAGCTTGTACGCACCCTTGGGCATGACAAACTGCGGGGCAAGGTAGGCGCTCATGCTGGAGGTGTCGATCACACAGCCGCCCGGTGCCATGACCTCATAAAAGGCATCGTTGATATTCACCGTGCCCAGCGCATTGCCGCGCAAAATCTTTTCAGCATCGCCCATGTGGGGGCTAAGGCCCGCAATATGCAAAACCGCTTTTACCTCGCCGCATTCGGCGGCGTGTTTGGCCAGCGCAAAGCAGCTTTCACGGTCAGAAACATCACAGCTGAACGCCTCAGCCTCGCCGCCTGCACTGCGCAGATCGTTGACTGCCTTTTCCAGCTTGGACGCCGTGCGCCCCACCAAAATCGTGTAATATCCTTCTTCACAGACGAGCTTCGCCGTGGCAAGTCCCATCCCGCTGCCACCGCCTGTGATAACGCAAACCTTTTTCATAATAGGCACCCCCTTTTCTTTGTGTCAGTGCAGGGAATCCAGAGCGTGAAGATAGCACTCCCACTGCTGGTCATTCATTTGCATAAGCTTGCAGATAGATTCATACAGCTTCTTCATGCGATTTTTCCCTCCTGCTTGAGCCATACTGCGAGATCATGCAGTGTTTCCTTGTAGGGACGCGGGGCAAAGCCAAGCTCATTTTTTGCCTTGGAGCAGTCAAAGTGGTTGTTGCGCTCCAGATTGTAAACGGCAAACTCGGTCAGCACAGCAGGCTTACCGGTCTTGGCGGCGCGGGCCTCCATCTGCTTGGCGGCAAAATGCGCAAAAGACAGCGGCAGATAAAACAGGCAGCCGCGGCAGCCGGTATCAGCCTTGAGCATCTCACACAGCTCCTTCAGCGAAACCTCGTCATTGGAAAGGATGTAGCACTCTCCCTTGCGCCCACGGTCAGCGGCGGCAATCGTGCCGGCGGCCAGATCGCGCACATCGACAAGGTTGAACGAGCCCTGCATACCGATGGGCATCTCACCGTTCAAAATCTGGATCAGCGTGCGGGTCGTCTGCCCGATGGCGGGGTCGTTGGGGCCAAGAATACCGCTGGGATGCACCACGCAGGCATTCAGCCCGTCCGCGGCGGCGTCCAGTACCTTCTGGGTCGCCATTGCCTTGCTGCGGCTGTACCAGCCGACCACGCGATCATCATCGTAGGGAACAAAGCTGTATACCTCATGGATGCTCTCGCCCTTAGGCAGCTCAGGGATGGCGCCGGTGCTGGAAACATAGACGAACTTTTTGCACTCCGGGTGATTTTTGGCGGCATTCAGCATATTTTCGGTGCCGCCCACATTGACGGCGATCAGCTTTTCACTGTAATTCGGGTTGATCGTCACCATGCTCGCGCAGTGGATGCAGACAGTCTGGACGCCCGGCTCCACGACAAAGAATTTCTCGCAGTCCTCGGCACTGCAGAGGTCACCCTCAAAAATTTCGACGGCCTTCGGCATAAATTTTACAGCGGGGTCGCCCTTCAGCACAAAAGCGCGCACGGCATCACCGCGCTCCAAAAGCTGTGCGCAGACATTAGTGCCCATAAATCCGGCAGCACCGGTGACAAGATAGATGGTTTTCATAGCTGTATCCTCCGTTTTCCCGTGGGTTGTTTTTGGTTTCGATGCTCCTAAGGATACACCGCCAAAATAAACCTTTGGTAAACGGGAAGGTTTATCTTCCGTTTATCTTTGCGCTGTACTATAATAGAACCAAGGAGGGTACACGGATGTTTCGTATTTTGATTGCCGAGGATGACCCCAGCACGGCGCGTCTGCTTGGCGCCATCGTAAAGCGAGCGGGCTATGAGCCGCTGATTGCTGCCGACGGTGTGCAGGCGCTGGAAATGCTCGACCACAACCATATAGATCTGCTGCTCTGCGATGTGATGATGCCCCGGATGGACGGCTTTGCGCTGACAAAGGCTATCCGCGAAAGCGGCAGCATGCTGCCTATTTTAATGCTGACGGCCAAGGATATGCCGCAGGACAAGCACACGGGCTTTATCGTTGGTACCGATGATTATATGACAAAACCGCCGGACCGGCAGGAGCTTGTGCTGCGCATCAAGGCGCTGCTGCGCCGCGCCCGCATCGTGGATGAACACAAAATCACGATAGGGGATGTCGAGCTGGACTACGACACCCACACCGTGCGGCGCGGCCACGATGCGCAGGTGCTGCCGCCCAAGGAGTTCAACCTTCTATACAAGCTGCTGGCTTACCCGGAAAGGACCTTTACCCGGCTGGAGCTGCTGGATGAGATCTGGGGCATGGACAGCGAAAGTGACGACAAAACGGTAAATGTTCATATCAATCGGCTGCGCACCCGCTTTTACGATTGGCCTGAGTTTGAGATACAGACCATTCGCGGCATCGGTTACCGCGCTATAAAGAAGGTGTGATATGGCGCAATTTGTAAACAAGCTGCGCGACTGCATGCGCACCGTAAATTTGACAATGCTGCTGGTGCTGAACCTCTTTTTCATCGTTACACTGAATCTGACCGTTGTGACGGTGCTGGTGGTATCGGAGGCTGACCACGGCTTTTTTATTCAAGACGGCAGCGTCAGCATCGGCGGTGCGCTGGTTATTTTGTATGCCAGCTGTATTTTGATGGCCGTCAGCCTTGTGGTTGCGATTCGCCTTGTGTTAATAAAGCCTATCAAAAACATCATACAGGCGATGAACCGGCTGGCGGCAGGGGACTTCACCGTGCGCCTGCAGCCTGCTGCCCACGGGTATGAGCCCACCGAGATCCGGGAGTTCAAAGCAGCCTTCAACAAAGCGGCGGAGGAGCTTTCCGGCACGGAGCTGCTGCGCAAGGATTTTGTGAATAACTTTTCCCATGAGTTCAAGACGCCCATCGTCAGCATCAGCGGCTTTGCCGACCTGCTGCTGGACGAGGATGTCACCCCAGAGGAGCAGCGCGAGTATCTGCAAATCATCCGCGATGAGAGCAGGCGGCTGGCACAGCTTTCCGGCAGTGTGCTGCTCTTGAATCGTATCGAGGCACAGACCATTCTGACCGACTGTACAGACTTTTCGCTGGATGAGCAGCTGCGCCAGTGCATCCTTGTGACCCGGCAAAAGTGGCGCGATAAGCCGCTGCAGTTTGAGGCCGAGCTGGCCCCCTGCACCTACCACGGCAGCGAGGCGCTGGTAAAGGAGATCTGGCTGAATCTGCTGGATAATGCCGCCAAGTTCAGCCAGGAGAACGGAACCATAAGCGTAACACTGCACTGCGAGCAGGGCAGACCGGTTGTGGCTGTCACGGACCATGGCTGCGGTATGGACGCCGAGACCTGCCGCCATATCTTTGAGCAGTTCTATCAGGGGGACACCAGCCACCGGACGCAGGGCAACGGCTTGGGCCTTGCCATGGCACAAAAAATAGCCGCCCTGCACGGCGGCGCTGTCACTGTGGACAGCCGCCCCGGCAGCGGCAGCTGCTTTACGGTTGTTTTGAAATGAATATTGCCTAATGCCTGTTCAGATCAGCCCGCAGGACCACAGCACAATCCCGCCAAAAAAAGCGCCGTCCCTTGCCAAAAGGGGCAGCGCACGGTCTGGGCTGTACAGCAGCCCAACATATTTATTATACCATTTTTTGCCCGGAGCGGCAAGCTTGAAACTGCACAAATCTTTCGCTGCATCGTTGGCATATCTGCGAATAGACGAATCCCAAGGGCTGTGGTATAGTATAGTCACAGAAAGAAAACAGCCGGAGATAAGGAGCAGACAACTCCAAGAGAAGCTGATCTTCCAAGGAGAAATGTCATAAGAAATCTCCAAAGAAAGCAAGACACCGGCGGTATTTCGTAAGGAAGGAGGCTCAAGTCCAATGGCAAACTTTAAAGATCCTATTCATCACCGGCGGGCCTGGGCCTGCTGAATGAAAAAGCGCCGCATCCGAAGCCGCAGGTCATAACCTGTACAAAGAATATTGAACGAGATGTCAGGCAGCTTACTTTTAAACAGCAGACTCAGGGGCCGTCATCAAAGACCCCCATGCAGCATATAGATCAGGATGAAAGAAGGCTGGTTATCATGACTGGTTCCACGCCACCCAACAGAGGGTATTTGAAATCCACCTGATCCATAAGGAGAAACTCCAATGTACTAAGTGTCAGAGGTTGATCCTCCATCTCAAAGCCTGAAATTCTGCAAAGGGAATGATTTCCCATGAAAATAGGAACCAACTCCGAAAAATAACGAATAAAGGTTATGAGGCTATGACTCCAATCATTTAGGTACTGCCGGGGCGAACGAAAAGTTCGCCCCGGTTTTGTTTGTGTCACGGTCTCCGGCTCATGTAGGGCAAGCTCAAGCGCCTCAAGGCAAACGGACTTGCATTTCCTACCGGATTTTGTTACTATTATTATATTTGCGATTATTAACAGGATTAAAGGAGATAAAACTGCATGAGCGTAAAAACAGTTTCATCGCAGGCTGATGCTGCCAACCCGCTTGGATATGAAAAAGAAGGCAAGCTGCTTGTCGGCTTTGCCATTCCCTGTATTATCTCGATGCTGGTGACGTCGCTGTACAACATTGTTGACCAGATCTTTATCGGGCAGGGTGTGGGTCTGCTGGGCAATGCTGCCACCAACATTGCGTTTCCTCTCTCGATTGCCTGCACAGCCATTGCGCTGCTGCTCGGTATCGGCAGTGCGACGAATTTCAGTCTCCAGCTGGGTGCAGGCAATGAAAAGCGTTCTGCTGAATATGCAGGCAACGGCCTGTGTCTGATGGCGCTGTTCGGCACTGTGCTGATGGCGGTCACGCTGCTTTTTCTGACGCCGATGCTGAAATTCTTCGGCGCTACGCCGGATGTTTTGCCCTACGCAGAGGCCTACACTCGCATCACAGCGCTGGGGTTTCCGTTCCTCATTATGAATACCGGCATGAGCAAGCTGATTCTGGCAGACGGCAGCCCACGCTATTCCATGATGTCGATGCTCATCGGCGCGCTCATCAATACGGTCCTTGATCCGCTGCTCATCTTTGGGTTTTCTATGGGCATGACCGGTGCTGCGCTTGCCACGATCCTTGGACAGATCGCATCGTTCTGCATCAGCATGCGGTATCTCTTCCATTTTAAATCCGTACCCTTCTCACGGAGCTGCTTTACGATTGACGGTGACAGAACGCGCAAGATCTTCAGCTACGGTGCATCGGCCTGCTTCAACCAGATTGCTATGGCTGTTGTCCAGATCGTTTTGAACAACACCCTTGCACACTACGGTGCACTGTCTATCTACGGCAGCGATATTCCTCTGGCCTGCGCGGGCATCATCTCAAAGGTCAACATGATCTTTATGTCCTTTGTCATCGGCATTTCGCAGGGCGTACAGCCGATCATCGGTTTCAATTACGGTGCTGCGCTCTACCGCCGCGTCAAAAAGAGCTATCTGCTGGCGCTGGCTGTGGCTACCGGGCTTTCTCTGGCAGCGTTTGCCTGCTTCCAGCTTTTCCCGCGGCAGATCATCAGTATTTTCGGCACCGGCAGCGAGATGTACTACCAGTTTTCGGAGCGGTACTTCCGCATTTATATGTTCCTGACGCTGATCAACGGCATCCAGCCGGTCACCTCCAACTTCTTCAACTCGATCGGCAAGGCGCGCCTCGGCGTATTCATGTCCCTGACACGCCAGATTTTGTTCCTGCTGCCGCTCATCGTCATCTTCCCGCTCTTTATGGGCATTGACGGCGTCATGTACGCAGGCCCCATTGCGGACGGTGCTGCCGCCATCGTCTGCGGCTTTTTCACCGTGCGTGAGCTGCGGGAGCTGACCCGCCTGCAGCAAAAAAACGAAAAAACGAACTGAGGCACCTGCAAAACGCCCCCGCATCACTGTGCGGGGGCGTTTTTCTGTCACGTTACGGCTTTAGCGAATGGGCGATATGACGAAAAAATCTGTGCCCGATTGGCAAAAAGGTAGAAAGTGCAGGAAACCGCTTGAATCGCACCGGTTTCCGCACTACAATGGAAACTGGAAAGTTAAATCGGGTTTCCGCAGGAGGCAAGTGATGGACGAACACAACGAGCTGTGCACAAGACTGCGCGCAGTCGGAATGGAGCTGTTCCGCAGGGACGGGCTGCGCTTTACGATGCAGCAGGCCGCTGCGATGATGCACATCAGCAAAAAGACAATCTACGCAGTCTACCCATCCAAGGAGGCGCTGCTGCTGGATATGGTGGACGATGCGTTCACAAGGATCCACGCCCGCAAGCAGCGCATCCTTGACGGCCCCGGCACCCTTGCAGAAAAGCTGCGGGCGGTCATTATCGCCCTGCCGGAGGAGTACACCGCGCTGGATCTGCAGCAGATGGATCTTTTGGATGAAAAATATCCCAGAGTCGCAGCGCGCGTGCGGGAGCATCTGGAAACCGGCTGGGAGCCTACCTTGGCACTGCTGGAGCAGGCGATGGGGGAGGGCGTTATCCGTCGGGTATCCCTGCCGGTTCTGCAGCGGATGATCTCCGCTTCCATTGAGGATTTTCTTGCAGACCGCACGCTCGATGCGCAAGGCATATCCTACACGGATGCCCTGGATGAGATGATTTCCATTTTACTGGAGGGGTTGTTGGTACGATGAGATACAGTCTTTGCAATCACTGGGAATTTACAGAGCAATGGAGCGATGCCTTCTGTCGGGGTGAACCTGTTGGCTGTCGTCCGGTGCGTCTGCCCCATACCTGCCGGGAGCTGCCGCTCCACTACGCAGACCCCTCTGACTATGAGATGGTCTGCGGTTACCGTCGCACACTGACCGTTCCCGATGCGCCCCGGGTATTCCTGCGCTTTGACGGGGCCGCCCATCAGGCGGAGAGCTACCTGAACGGCCAGTTGGCCGGGCAGCATCAGGGCGGCTACACCGGCTTCACCATCGAAATTACCGACCTTGTGCACCGCGGCACAGAAAATCTGCTGGCCGTGCGGCTGGATACGCGCGAGGATCCCAGCCTGCCGCCCTTCGGCTTTGTCATCGACTACCTGACCTACGGCGGTCTATACCGGGAGGTCTGGCTTGAAACCTCGCCGCAGAGCCGTGTGAGCGATCTTTTCGTGTACACACCGACGCTGACCGAGGCTGCCGTACAGCTGACCGTAGAAGCACCGGAAAAGGCCGCTGCGCTGCGCGTCCGGCTCTGCAGCAGTGCGGGCGAGATGCTGGTGAGCCGCCAACTGCCCCCGGCAGAATCGGCGGAATGCCGCCTTACGCTGCCTGATGCTGCACCGTGGGACACCGAGCATCCGAATCTCTACCGCTGCATAGCAGAGCTGCTCGATGCCGATGGGCAGGTACTGCACAGCCGGGAAACCTCCTTCGGTTTCCGGACGGCTGTGTTCCGGGCGGACGGCTTTTATCTAAACGGGAAAAAGACCTTTCTGCGCGGGCTGAACCGCCACCAAAGCTACCCCTACATTGGCTACGCCGCGCCGGAAAGCCTGCAGCGGCAGGACGCCCGCATCCTGAAAAACGAGCTGCACTGCAATGCCGTGCGCACAAGCCATTACCCGCAAAGCCAGTATTTTCTTGATGAATGCGACCGTCTGGGCCTGCTTGTATTTACCGAGCTGCCCGGCTGGCAGCACATCGGCGATGGGGCATGGAAGGACCGCGCCTGCGCCATGCTGCGGGAGATGCTGCTGCAAAACCGCAATCACCCCAGCATCATACTGTGGGGTGTGCGCATCAACGAGAGCGTGGACGATGACGAATTCTATACGCGCACCAATAAAATCGCCCACGCACTGGACCCGAGCCGGGCGACCTCTGGCGTGCGGTATCTGGAAAAGAGCCATCTCCTGGAAGATGTTTACGCCTACAACGATTTCTCCCACAACGGCTCAAACGCCGGGGCCAAGCGGAAAAAGGATGTAACGCCTGATTTGAGCAAGGCTCTGCTGATCTCAGAATGCAACGGCCACATGTACCCCACCAAGTCCTGTGACGATGCCCCGCACCGGCAGGAGCATGCCCTGCGCCATGCGCGGGTGTTGGACGCCGCCTACGCAGATGGAGAGCATGCGGGCTGCTTTGGCTGGTGTATGTTTGATTATGCCACCCACAAGGATTTCGGCTCCGGGGACCGCATCTGCTATCACGGCGTGCTGGACAGCTTCCGCAATCCCAAGCTGGCGGCGTCCGTCTACGCATCGCAGGGCGGGGAGGAGCCGGTGCTGACGGTCAGCTCCGCGATGGACATCGGTGACTATCCTGCCGGGCAAATCGGCACGGTCTATGTGTTTACCAACGCCGAGCGGGTGGATCTTTACAAAAACGATGTGTTTGTGACGACCCTGCACAAAAGCGGCTGGACGGCGCTGCCGCACCCGCCGCTGGCCGTGGATGACACAATCGGTGTCCTGCTTGAAACGCAGGAGCATTTTGACAAGGCCAAGGCCGACGCCATGCTGCTCACCGCGCCCCAGGAAAGCGAAACCCGACACGCTGCGCGACTGTCTGCTTGCCGCCGGGCGCTACGGCCTGGCCGGGCTGCCGCTGCGCTACAAGCTGAAGCTGGCGTGGTGCATGGTGCGCTATAAGATGAGCTTTGCGGACGGTGTGGCGCTGTACGGCAAGTATGTCGGCAACTGGGGCGGCGCGGCTACGCGTTGGCGGTTCGATGCTAAAAACGGGGATACCGTGGTAAAGAGCGTCACGCTCTGCCCCAGCCACCGGCTGCATCTTGAGGTAACGCCCTCCGCCACCGTCCTGCAGGAGGGTGACACCTACGATATGGCCGGAGTTCGGGTGCAGATCCTTGATGAAAACGGCAGCCCTGCCGTCTATGCACAGCTGCCGCTGACCTTTGCCGTGACCGGTGCTGCCGCGCTGGTCGGCCCTGCGGCGGCAACTGCCGAGGGCGGCATGGGCGGAGCCTATCTGCGCACAGTCGGGCAGACCGGTACAGCCGCGCTGACCGTCTCGGCCCCGCAGTGTGCGCCTGTCACCGTAGAATTTACCGTCACAAAGAAGGAGTGTGCAGTATGGAACTGACAACAAAGCAAAAAGCCGCCTTCGGCATCGGCGCAGTGGGCAAGGATATGGTCTACGCGCTGTCTGCCTCCTATGTCATGTACTATTATCAGAATGTGCTGGGCCTGCCTGCCACCTTTGTCGGCCTGATCCTGATGATCGCGCGTGTGTTTGACGCCTTCAACGACCCCTTTATGGGGGTGCTGGTGGCCAAGACCCGCACCCGCTGGGGACGGTTCCGTCCGTGGATCCTCAGCGGCACCGTCCTGAATGCGGTGGTTCTCTACGCGCTGTTTGCCGCGCCGGTGCTGGAGGGCGCCGACATGATGGTCTACTTCAGTGTCATCTACATCCTGTGGGGCGTCACCTACACGATGATGGACATTCCTTACTGGTCGATGATCCCCGCCGTGACCCGCACCCCTGCTGACCGAGAAAACCTGTCAGTCGTGGGCCGCACCTGTGCGGGCGTCGGCTCGGCGCTCATTGCGATGTTTACCATGCTGCTGGTTGGTGCTTTGGGCGGCGACAGCGAGCGCGCCGGTTTCCGCTGGGTAGCACTGCTCGTGGCCGTAATCTTTGTAGTTGCCGAGGCAATCTGCTGCGCCAGCGTCAAGGAGACCGGCAGCGCCGAGATAAAGACCGCCACCGTCGGCGAGATGTTCAAGGCGCTGTTCTCCAACGATCAGGCGCTTGTGGTCGTAGGCAGCATCGTTTTGATCAACTCGGCGCTGTATCTGACCTCCAACTTTATCATCTATTTCTTCAAGTACGATTTCGGCGGCACAGGCTGGAAGGCCAGCTACACGCTGTTCTCAACCATCGGCGGTGCGGCACAGATCCTCGGCATGATGGTCCTCTATCCGGTGCTGCGCAAAAAGCTCAGCAACACTGCCGTATTTACGGTAAGTCTGGGGTTGGCGCTGGGCGGCTATGCTGTGCTGCTCCTGCTCTGCCTGACGGGCTTTTCCGGCAGTCTGGCACTGCTCTGCGTGCCGGGCGTGGTGGTGTTTGCCTGCAACGGCATGCTCAGCGTACTGACGACCCTTTTCCTCTCCAACAGTGTGGACTACGGCCAGCTCAAGACCGGGCGCCGTGAGGAAAGCGTTATCTTCTCGATGCAGACCTTTGTTGTAAAGGCTGCGTCCGGCGTGGCGGTTTTTCTGACCGGCATCGGCCTGGATCTGATCGGGCTGGCCGGCAATGCCGAGGAGACAGGCCCCGTTGCTGCCCAGAGCGCCGGTACACTGCTCGGGCTGCGGCTCATGATGACCGTTCTGCCCATGGCCGTCCTTGCGGCGGCGCTTGTACTGTTCCGCCGCAGGTTCACCCTGACGGATGACCGCGCAGCCGAAATCAGCGCCGCGCTTCACAGGGAGGAAACTCAAAATGGCTGAGATGCAGTGGTATGCCGCAACAGACAGCGGCCGGTTTGACGGCACGGCAGCCATCACCCCGCGCAGCGGTGCCGTCTGCCTGAGGGCAGAGCTGCCCGCCGGAGTGCTGCAAAATGCGGTTGCTGCGCTTCCGTGGACGATGGCGCGCGAAGAAAAGATCTTCATGAACGGCTACCAAACCTGGACCGCCTGCCCGGAGCTGGGCAAATGGGACCGGCAGCACGGTGTTGAGCGTGTCCCGAAATTCCTTTTGGAAAAATACAGCTTTGACCGTTACGGCGATTATCATTTTGTTCCCTACAGCGGCAAGAGGGGACAGAGCCACGGCTTCTCCTACTGCTATTTCCGGCGCGGAAAGACCTACCGCCTTTTGGCCAGCCTGGACGAGGCACCGGGCTATACGATTTTTTCCTATGACAGCCGCGCCGCACAGCTGCGCATTGAGCGCGACTGCGCCGGGGTACAGCATACCGGCGGCAGCTTTCCTGCGTTCTCCCTCTTTTTTGCCGAGGGCACCGAGGACGAGGTATTTGACGCATGGTTTGCGGCGCTGGGCTGCCGCCCCCGCACCACGCGCAGGCTGGCCGGGTATTCCAGCTGGTATAACCGCTACCAGAACATTGACGAGGCCTCGATCCAGGAAGACCTCAACGGCTGCAAAACGCTTTTCCGCGCAGGGGATCTCTTTCAGATCGACGATGGATGGGAGCGCAAGGTAGGAGACTGGCTGGAGCCTGACCCTGCCAAATTCCCCAACGGGCTGAGCCCGCTGGCAGATGCAGCGCATGAAAGCGGCTTTCTGGCAGGACTGTGGCTGGCACCGTTCGTCTGTGAAAAGGAATCCCTGCTCTGCAAAAAGCACCCGGACTGGCTGCTGCAGGTGGACAGCCCTGGTGCTGCGGCTGCAACTGGAGCAGCTTTTATGCGCTGGACATTGACCACCCGGAGGTACAGGCCTACCTCAAGCAGGTCTTTGACCGCGTCCTGCAGGATTGGGGCTTTGACCTTGTCAAGCTGGACTTTCTCTACGGCGCAGCACCGTTCGGCAACGCCCGGGAATCCCGCGCAGGACGGATGCAGCGCGCCATGGCACTGCTGCGCTCATGGTGCGGCGACAAGCTGATTCTCGGCTGCGGTGTGCCGGTCATGCCTGCCTTTGGCATCGTTGACTACTGCCGCATTGGGTGTGATGTAGGGCTGGACTGGGACGATGTGTGGTATATGCGGCTTTTCCACCGCGAGCGGGTCTCTACAAAGCAGTCCATCGGCAACACGATTTTCCGCCGCCAGCTCAACGGGCGCGCCTACGGCAGCGACCCCGATGTATTCTTCCTGCGCGAGGAAAACTGCAAGCTGACCGCACAGCAAAAGCAGACCCTGGCCCGGGTCAATGCGCTGTTCAGCGGCATCCTGCTCACCTCCGATATGCCCAGCCGCTATACGGATGAGATGCGCCGCCAATACAACGCCCTGCGGGAATTGACCGACCACGCCGAAAATTGCACCGTGGATGCAGACGACGGTCTGACCGTACACTACACTTTGCACGGCAAGCAGCAGGCGATCAAGGTTTTTTGACCGTTCAGCCTTCTTCAAAAACACACAAAATTTTTGCTGCGGCGGCTGATGGAATTGCAATCACAGGGCAGGGGATGGTATAATGTGTAAATAGGGTGGTATGCCCTTCCGCTTTGGCGGTACATGTTATATTGTAATAGGTTTTATCTGAGGAGTTGTGGAATGAAGAAAAACGATCTTTCCCCCGAAGCCTTCCGCTTTGAAGGCAAGATGTCCCTGAAGCAGGCACTGCCGCTGGGCATGCAGCATGTGTTGGCGATGTTTGTCGGCAACCTTACGCCGCTGCTTATCATCACGGGCGCCTGCGGCCTGGCCGGCGGCGAATTTGCCGACCTGCGCGTCACGCTGCTGCAGAATGCCATGCTTGTGGCGGGCATTGTCACACTGGTTCAGCTGTATTCCATCGGCCCCATCGGCGGCAAGGTGCCTATCATCATGGGCACCTCCTCCGGCTTCATCGGGGTATTCAGCTCGGTCGCAGCCTCGATGGGCGGCGGTGTGCTGGCCTACGGCGCGATCATGGGCGCGTCCCTGATCGGCGGCCTGTTTGAGACCGTGCTCGGCTTCTTTCTGAAGCCTTTGCGCAAGCTGCTGCCCTCTGTCGTTACCGGCACGGTGGTGCTTTCCATCGGTTTGAGCCTGATCTCGGTCGGCGTAAACTCCTTCGGCGGCGGCAACACCGCGCAGGATTTCGGCTCGGTCGAAAACCTGCTGCTCGCCATCTTTGTGCTGGTCGTCATCCTGATCTGCAAGCACTCCGGCAGCACCTTTTTGAATTCCTCCTCGATTTTGGTGGGCATCATCTGCGGCTACATTGCAGCGTTTCTCATGGGCCTTGTTCTGCCCACCACGGCGCTGAACGCCGAGGGCGTTGCCTACACCAAGGCATGGGTGCTGAACTGGAACAAGGTGGCCGAGGCCAAATGGTTTGCATTGCCCCAGCTGATGCCTGTCAAACCGGTGTTTGATATGCGCGCGATCGCACCGGTCATGATTATGTTCATCGTCACGGCGGTCGAAACCGTGGGCGATATTTCCGGCGTTATCATGGGCGGCATGGACCGCGAGGCCACCGACACTGAGCTGTCCGGCGGCGTCATCTGCGATGGTATCGGTTCCAGCTTTGCCGCACTGTTCGGCGTGCTGCCCAACACCTCCTTCAGCCAGAATGTCGGCCTTGTCAGCATGACCAAGGTCGTCAACCGCTTTGCGCTGGCCACCGGCGGCATCTTCCTGATTCTCTGCGGTCTGGTGCCCAAGCTGGGCGCGCTCGTCTCGATCATGCCGCAGTCGGTGCTGGGCGGCGCAGCTGTCATGATGTTCTCTTCGATCGTGGTGAGCGGTATTCAGCTCATCACCCGCGAGCCGCTGACCCCGCGCAGCCTGAGCATCGTCTCGGTAGCGCTCGGTCTCGGCTATGGCATCGGTGCCAACAACGGCATCCTTGCACACGCACCGCAGATGCTCTCTCTGGTATTCGGCGGCTCCGGCATTGTGCCCGCCGCACTCGTTGCCATCCTCTTGAATCTGGCCATTCCCAAGGACGAAAACGGCTAAAGTAAGCTTTTCTCAATAGCGGGCAGTGTAAAGCGCACTGCCCGCTATTGATTTTTTGTTGAAATTCAAACGCACAAAAGCACCTTTAGCACCCTATTGACATTTGGGTGCCAGACTGCTATTATATGACCGAAATATCGTAGAATCGTTGCTGGTGCGCCGTTTTGGCTGCAGGCAGCTTTTTTACGATCCAACGGTTAGATTATTCTAACGCGCATATACAAGCTTCCATGCTGCCGCCGGGCAGCTTTTCAAATAAGCAGCAGTTAGTTGATGCAAACCAAGGAGCTGAGCATTACGAAAAAGAATTTTTGGGACAGAAATGCAGCAAGGTATGACCGCTTTATGCGCAAGAACGCAATAGCCTATGATCAATTATATGCATTGCTTCGCCCTGCTGTGTGGCACAAAACCGTTTTGGAGGTAGCCACCGGCACAGGGCAGGTGGCAAAGCATCTCCTGTGTTCTGCCGATCACATTGAGGCTACCGACGCCTCCGCAGCGATGATTGCGCAGGCAAAGCGGGGTAATTTTTCCTCCAAGCTGTATTTTTCCGTGCAGGATATGTTCCATCTGCCTTATGCTGACCAGTCCTTTGATGTTGTCATTGTCTCCAATGCACTGCACATTGTGCCGCACCCCGAGAAAGCCCTTATCGAGTTTCGCCGTGTGCTTAAAAACGATGGCACGCTGATTGCTCCTACCTTTACCCATGCAGAGAATTCCCCTTGGGGAAATCTTCAGGCCCTTGCGCTGAAAATTGCAGGCTTTCCGCTGCACAGCAGATGGACGAGTGCTGCGTATCTGGCATTTTTGCAGCAAAACGGCTGGACCGTTTGCAAAAGTGTTGTTTTGCAGAATTCCATTCCACTTACCTACGCAGAGTGTAAAAAAGTTGAAAGGAGATAAACGATGTCATTTTTTGAAAATACAAGAGACCCCAAAGGCTTCGGCGGCAGGCTGATGGTCACCATGATGAACCTTGCCCACACCCCCGTGGCGCTGTGGGGGCTTCACTTTCTGCATCTTGCGCCGGACGCAAAGGTGCTGGACTGCGGCTGCGGCGGCGGAGCGAATATCAAACGGCTGCTGAAAAGGTGTCCGCGCGGCATCGTAAAGGGCGTGGATTACTCTGCTGTCAGCGTCGAAAAATCCCGCCGTCTCAATGCAGAGGCGATTCAAAGGGATCGCTGTGTCATCTGGCAGGGCAGCGTGCAGCGCATCATTTTTGCCAGCGATTGGTTCGATGCAGTCACAGCGTTTGAAACCGTCTATTTCTGGCCGGACCTTGCAAAATGCTTCCGGGAGGTTTGGCGGGTTTTGAAGCCGGGCGGCACCTTCCTCATCTGCAATGAAGTCAACGGCGACACGGACAAAGACAAAAAATGGACAGAAATCATTGATGGCATGACCATCTACAAGGATACTGAGCTGAAAGCATATCTTGAGCAAGCGGGCTTTTGTGACATTGCGGTACACAAAAGCAAAACAGGCTGGCTGTGTTTGACCGCCGTAAAGCGAAGTGACTGTGGCTGCGGGAGGCAGGAGAATGAAGGTTTATGAATTTGGGGCGGATACCGCTCCGGTCATTTTGCTGCTGCCCGGCACCTGCTGCCACTGGAAAAGCAACTTTGGCCAAGTGATCCCTCTGCTGCAGCGGGATTTTCGCGTACTTTGCGTCAGCTATGATGGCTTTGACGAAACAGAAAGTACCGAATTTCCGACAATGCTTGCAGAAACCGAAAAAATCGAAGCCTACATCCTGAAAAACTGCGGCGGGCATATACGGGCAGCCTACGGCTGCTCTCTGGGCGGCTCTTTCGTGGGACTGCTGGCCGCACGGCAAACCATTCGTATGGACTACGGTATTCTGGGCAGCTCCGACCTTGACCAATGCTCCAAGCTCGCGGCCAAATTACAAACGAATCTTCTCCTGCCGCTGATTTATCCGCTGATTCGGGACGGACAGTTCAAGAGTCGCTTTCTGCAGAAGCGATTAGAAAAGTGCTCCGCGGAGAAGGGGGACTATGTCCGCGCTTTTATGGCGATGTTCGGTGCTGCACGCCCCTATGTGACGATGCAAAGCTGTAAAAACCAATTTTATTCCGACCTCATCACGCCCTTGCCGGAGGGAATTGATGTTCCCGGTACGGAGATTCATATTTTCTACGCGCTGAAAATGGGAGCGAAGTATCGCGCGCGTTATCAGCAGCATTTTGCGCACCCCGTAATTCATGAGCAGGATCTGCAGCATGAGGAGCTGCTGGCCTGTTACCCTTACAAATGGGCACAGCTTGTCAAAAGCATCATTGAACAGGGGGTATAAAGTACCTGTGTTTTTGTGTATATACCATAAAAGGAGGCGACTTCATTGACAGAAACTTTTTGGGGGATTCTGATTCCCTTTTTGGGTACATCGCTGGGCGCAGCATGCGTATTTTTTATGCGGCGCGCTCTGGGAGATCTGGTGCAGCGCTCACTTGCAGGCTTTGCCGCCGGTGTGATGGTGGCGGCATCGGTCTGGAGCCTGCTGATCCCGGCAATCGAACAGTCGGAGAAGTTGGGACGGTTCGCCTTTTTCCCGGCGTTTGCCGGATTTTGGTTCGGCGTGCTGTTTTTGCTTGCCCTGGATCATCTGATACCCCACCTGCATGTCGGCAGTGAGGAGGCTGAGGGGCCAAAAAGCAGGCTGGGCCGCACTACGATGATGGTGCTGGCAGTGACCCTGCACAACATCCCGGAGGGCATGGCAGTCGGTGTGATGTACGCCGGCTTTCTCGCAGGCAGCGCGCAGATCACCGCGGCGAGCGCGCTGGCCCTGTCCCTCGGCATAGCCATCCAGAATTTCCCGGAGGGCGCCATCATCTCGATGCCCCTGCGCGCCGAAGGGGAGAGCAAGGGCAGGGCCTTTGCAGGCGGTGTGCTTTCGGGCGTGGTTGAGCCAATCGGCGCAGTGGTGACGATTTTGGCCGCGCAGCTTGTGATACCGGCATTGCCTTACCTTTTGAGCTTTGCTGCGGGCGCGATGCTCTATGTCGTGGTGGAAGAGCTGATCCCCGAAATGTCACAGGGACGGCACTCTAACCTTGGCACAGTATTCTTTGCTGTCGGCTTCAGTGTGATGATGGTGCTGGATGTGGCACTGGGGTAACAGGAGCCTTACAACGCAGAAAATGCAAACAGCTTCACCCGGCCCGACACAAAGTCAGTCAGAAAAGGTCCAGCATGGTATCCAGATACAACTCCTCGCGGACAGCCAGCTGATATTCCGGCTTGGTCAGGTAGTGAAGCAAAAATTCAAGGATCAGCGCACTGCCAAGGCCGCGCCCCTCGATCTTGAATTGGGTGAAGCCCCTCGGCAGGTAGGTATCCCGGATGGCCTTGATGCCGATAAAGCCGGGGTTCGCCATCGCCCGGGAGAAGCGATACCCGTCCGCTGCGCCGGGGGCGCTGCAGTAATGCTCCGGGCCGGGCAGACCCAGATTTTTGCGGCTGACGGCCTCATAGCAGGCTCTGCGTTCCGTGCATCCGAACCAGCAGCACTCATTGCAGAGAAACTCCACCTTGTCCTTCTGGGACTGGGGCAGCGCTGCAAGTCGGTCAAATGCTCGGTTCAGCCGGAAATCCGGCACGACATAGCGAAACTCGGGCCGTGCCAGCTCCCGCTGCAAATCGTTGAAGTCTGTCAGCACTTTTGTGGTTGAGGATACAAGATACAGCGATGGATAGTTCTTTTTCAGGTACTGCGTCAGCAGCTCAGCATGAACGATGGCGCCGTTTTGCGGGTCATTTTGTTCCTGAAACAGTCGGCAGAGCGCATTGCAGTCCGGGTCTGTGAGATGCTCCGGGCGCAGTAATGAATTGCTGAGTGTCAGCCGCGCCGAGATGCCGTACTCCTGCGTCAGCGCCAGCACCTCGCGTGGGGTGCGGTCACTGTACTCGACCCGTCCGCCCGCCCATAAGCAGTCAGACGGTGCGCCGTAGATCGAGCCGATGGCGCACCAGTCGTAAAAATACTCCCGATGCGCACGATAAAGCGGCAAAAACGCCGCATACAGGTCATAAAATTCAAACAGACCGGGCAGATGAAACAGGGCTGTGCCCTGGTGAGGTGTTTCCATAGCGGGGACCTTTCCTGGCCGCACAGGCGGCCCGATGGGATATATTTATTATACCAGCAATCCTGCCGGAATGCAAAGCAAAGCGCCGGGGTATATGTTTGTGACCGACGTAAAAAACACACTGCTGAAATACTAAGGGGGATGTTGCAATGCCGTCCATTGATTTAAACTGCGACCTGGGCGAGAGCTTCGGCGCGTACACCATCGGCATGGATGCCGAAATTTTGCCCTATGTGACCAGCGCGAACATCGCCTGCGGGTTCCACGCGGGCGACCCGTCCGTGATGCAAAAGAGCGTTCTGCTGTGCAAAAAGTACGGCGTGCAGGTGGGTGCACACCCGGGACTGCCGGATTTGCAGGGCTTTGGCCGCCGCAGAATGGCAATTTTCCCCGCCGAAGCCGAGGCCGACGTGATGTACCAGATCGGTGCGCTGAAGGCATTCTGCGACGCGGCGGGCGTACCGCTGCACCACGTCAAACCCCACGGCGCGCTGTACAACATGGCCGCCAGGGATCCGGTGCTGGCGGCGGCCATCTGCCGCGCTGTGCAGGCTGCAGCTCCCGGTGCTGTGCTGCTGGCTCTCTCCGGCAGCGAGATGGTCAAGGCCGCAAACGCCATCGGACTGCCCGTTGCCAGCGAGGTATTTGCAGACCGCGGCTACCAGGCCGACGGCAGCCTTGTGCCACGCGGCGCTCCCGGCGCAATGATCGAGGACGAGGATACCGCCATTGCGCGGGTCTTGCAGATGGCGGCGCAGGGTACCGTACAGGCCGACGACGGCAGCACCGTAACCCTGCAGGCCGATTCCGTCTGCGTCCACGGCGACGGCCCCAAAGCCCTCGCCTTCGTGCAAAAAATCTCCGCCGCCCTCCTTGCCGCAGGGACAGCAGTTGCAGCATTTTGATCGTAGGCAGAAAGTAAGATGGGGAATGAACCTATCGGAAGAAGGTAAAGCAGCGCTAAGCGGCAGAATCTGTCCTGCGCTCCTGCCGGGGCGCAGGAATTTTTTTGTCAATAAAAATACCGTTGTATCGTGTGATACAACGGTTGAACAATTTGAATGCAGCCTTGATGTGCTTAGGCAGCGGATCCTGCACGGAGGACGAGCCGACACCATAGCACGAAGGCTGTTTTCATTCCGGCAAACGCCCGTACAGTTCCATTTCACTGTGCAGCTTTTTGGCCAGCCTCGTGTTAAAGACACCGGGTTCGGCACGCCAGCACCAGTTGCCGCCCAGAGTGGACGGCGTGTTCATGCGGGATTCATGCCCAAGGCCCAGCAGATCCTGTGCCTGCACGACAGCCAGATCGGCAGCGCTGGACCAGATGCCGCGCATCATGCCCCAGTGATAGCCCTCTTTCTTCGTCAGATTCAGGTAGCGCACGGCGCGCGCCACGTCCTCAGGGGCGGCGGTTTCCATCCAGCCGTTCACAGGCTCGTTGTCGTGGGTGCCTACATAGGCAATGCAGTTCTTGGGGTAGCTGTGGGGGCGGTAATCGCCGCCGTCACGGCTGTCAAAGGCAAACTCCAGCACTTTCATGCCGGGATAGCCGCATTGCTTCAGCAGGGCAGTGACATCTTCCGTCAGGAATCCCAAATCCTCGGCGATGATGCGCGGGCTGCCCAGCTTTTTCTTTATGGCAGCAAACAGCGCATAGCCGGGGCCTTCGCGCCAGCGGCCGTTCCGGGCGGTTGCTTCCCCGTAGGGGATAGCATAATAGCCCGCAAATCCGCGGAAGTGGTCAATGCGAACCACATCATAGATGCTGCACATGTGTTTGATGCGCCGCACCCACCATGCGTAGCCGGTCTTGGCCATGGAGTCCCAGTCGAACAGCGGGTTGCCCCACAGCTGGCCTGTGGCGGAGAAGCCGTCCGGCGGGCAGCCTGCCACCTCGGTAGGGTTGAGATCGGCATCAAGCTGGAAATCCTGCGGGCTGCTCCAGACATCGACACTGTCAAGCGCGACATAGATGGGCAGATCCCCGATGATCTGGATATGCTTGCTGTTGGCGTATTCCTTCAGCGCCTGCCACTGGGTGTAGAACAGGTACTGCACAGCCTGCCAAAAGGCAATATCTTTGGCATAGGTCCTGCGGGCAGCCTTCAGGGCGTCCGGCTCGCGCTTACGCAGGGGATGCTCCCATTCCTGCCAGCAGGCACCGCCGTGTGCGTCCTTCAACGCCATGAACAGTGCGTAGTCCGGCAGCCAGAAGGCGTTGTCCGCCAAAAACTGCTCGTAATCCTCTGGGGGGTTGGCCAGCAGACGGGCGCAGGCGCGGCGCAGGACGGGGTAGCGCTTCTCGTACAGTACACCATAGTTGATGCAGTCGGGCGCGCTCTCCCAATCGATTGTGCGGTACTCCTCGGGCGTAAGCAGCCCGGCCTCAGCCAGCTGGTCAAGATCGATAAAGTAGGGGTTGCCCGCGAAGGTGGAGAAGGATTGATAGGGGCTGTCGCCGTAGCTGGTGGGACAAACCGGCAAAATCTGCCAGTAATGCTGCCCTGCCGCATGCAGGAAGTCCACAAATTCACGGGCCGCAGCCCCCATGGTACCGATACCGCCGGGGGACGGCAGGCTGGAAATCGGCAGTAAAATACCGCTGGTTCTCATAAAATACTGACCTCTTTCTAATGGAATATACTTTCTGGCCCTCTATCAACCCTTAACCGCACCGGCCACAACACCGTCGATGATGTACTTCTGGCAGGCCAGGTACAGCACAATGACGGGGATGACCGTGATCATAATGCAGGCCATCATGGGGGCCATCTCGA
>OLNV01000783.1_pt1 | contig 23567 bp, 19 predicted proteins | sample 1672891 | NCBI WGS metagenome assembly OLNV01 (sample SAMEA3136734, study PRJEB25190) | human gut metagenome | biome: human gut; feature: human-associated habitat; material: faeces | place: Austria | collected 2013 | reverse complement strand
CGTTAATGTCATACACATCACGTACTTTACCGTGGTAAACACTCTTCTGTCCATCAAAATGGAAATCTGTCTTTGTTAATGCTTTCATTTTATTTAATTTATAATTTATAATTTACAATTTATAATTGAGCCTGCCCCTAGAGCAGTACTGTTAATTATTAATTATCAATTATTAATTTTTAATTGTTTTCTTTTCTTCCGCTCTCTCCTTGTCATACTTGTCGTATGCGTTAACGATGCGGGTTACGAGTTTGTGGCGCACGATATCCTTCTGTCCCAGCTTCACCACTCCGATGCCTTCCACTCCGTCCAGAATCTTGAGCGCCTCCTTCAGTCCGCTTCGCTGTTCGCGTGGCAGGTCAATCTGTGTCAGGTCGCCGGTGATAATCATCTTGGTGTTCATGCCCATACGGGTTAGGAACATGCGAATCTGTTGGGAGGTAGTGTTCTGCGCCTCGTCGAGGATGACGACGGCATCGCTGAGTGTGCGTCCGCGCATAAAGGCGAGCGGAGCAATCTGGATAATGTGCTTTTCCATCATATCCTGCAGCTTTACGGCAGGTATCATGTCTTCCAGCGCATCGTAGAGCGGCTGGAGGTATGGGTCAATTTTGTCTTTCATATCGCCAGGCAGGAAACCGAGCTTTTCGCCGGCTTCTACGGCTGGTCGTGAGAGGATGATTTTCTTGATGGCTTTTTCCTTGAGGGCCTTTACGGCAAGGGCGATGCTGAGATAGGTCTTACCGGTACCGGCTGGTCCCACGGCAAATACCATGTCGTTCTTTTCGTAAGCATCTATCAGCTGCTGCTGGTTTTCGCTGCGGCTCTTGATAGGTCGGCCACTGATGCTGTATACCAGTACGCCTTTCACGCTGTCCGCCTTGGTTTGTTTTCCTTTCACGATGTCCAGGATGTCTTCATCATTGAGCATGTTGTATTTAAGCAAGTGCTTGCGCATCTGCTCAATATCCTCTTCCACCTTTGCCATTTCCTCTTCGTCGCCGAGCACACGAATCACGTTGTCGCGTGCTACGATACGCAACTTAGGATACAGCGATTTAATCATCTGCAGGTGAGCGTTGTTCACACCGTAGAACATCACTGGATCGATATCTTCGAGTACAATATGTTTCTCTATCAAAATGTCTTAATTCTATAAAGTTTAAACTATCCTATCTAATATTTTGTTATATAACGCTGCAAAATTACTACTTTTCCATGAAATGAGCAAATTTCGGCGAATAAAACATTCTTTAAATATTAAAAAAGCTATTTTTTCGAGAGATTTTGTTACCTTTGCAGCTAAATTTGGCGATGCGGTTCCCGTTTTGCCTGAAGAATATAGAATATTATTTCGTGAAAATAAGATAATTATGAAGATTAGTAAGAACAGATATTTACAGGGTTTTGGTATTGTGGTTTTGCTTCTGGCGCTGGTAAGAGTCATCTTTCCGGGAGTAGCAAAACCGAAGGTTGCGGCTGCTGGTGCGGCTGATTCTACGCTCGTGGCAGCGAAGGATTCGGCTGCTTCTGATGCTTCTTCTGCTGAGATTTCTGATGCATCGGCTGATGCTGAAGGGAATGTGGCTGAGGACCTGAAGAAGGATGAACTCTCTGTTATGCCTGATACGGCACAGAGCGGCAAGCCTTCTATCTTCTTCGACAAGGATGGCAAGGAGGTGAAGCATCGCATCTTCTCGGTGCCTCATTTCGGCAATACTTTCCCCGACCAGCAGGATGTGCAGATTCTGGCGGCTACTAAGCATGGTGTGAAACCGGTACAGAACCGTCTGGAGGCGGAGAACAGCAAGGGCAAGCTGGTGTATGTGGGCAGCAACCCTTTCTTTTATGTCGACAAGCTGAACAACAGTATTCCTTACCTGGTGCCTCGTGCCTCTGTGCTGCTCCAGGATATCGGCCGTGCCTATTTCGATTCGCTGCAGATCAAGGGCATTCCGCTGCATAAGATTATCGTGACGAGCATTCTGCGCACCAAGGATGATGTGGCGAAACTGCGTACCCGAAACGGTAATGCTACCGAGAATTCGTGCCATCTTTATGGTACTACCTTCGATATCTGTTACAACCGCTACAAGCAGATTCAGACCCGTGAACAGCCTCGCCGACAGGTGCAGAATGATACCCTGAAATGGGTGTTCTCCGAGGTGCTCCGCGATTTCCGCAACAAGAACCGCTGCTATATTAAATATGAGGTGAAGCAGGGTTGCTTCCATATCACCGTGAAGTAAATCCTATCCTGTCAGTAGAGCAGTATTCCAACTTGGAATGAGGCTTACGTAAACTTTAACTGAGCCTCAGATAAATACGAAATAAGCCTTACTTGAACACCGGACCAACTGGTCCCGGATGCCAAGTAAGGCTTATTTGTTTATTTAATTCTTGATTCTCTTCAAATCTGCTTCTTCTCCCACTATCCAGATGATGTCTCCCTTCTTGAAGACTCGGGTAGGGGATACGTGCGTCAGATTCTCACGACCTTCTTCCAGTCCTACAACCATGCAGTTGTACCGGTCTCTGATACCGCTTTCGATGAGCGTCTTGCCCAGGAATTCGCTGGAAGAAGAGATGATGAGCTGGCTGAGTTTCATCTCGCGCTTTTCTATTTCAGCCTCCTCAGGCAGCAGGTCGCTCTGCAGGGCGGTGTTGAATTTCTGCAGCTGGTCGTCGTTGCCGATTACCTGCAGTTTGTCGCCCGGGAAGATGATCATGTTGCCGTTCGGGATGTTCTGCCGGTGAGAGCCGCGGTGAATGCTGCTCAGGTCTACACCGAACCGCTGGCGCAGATGCAGTTCTCGCAGCGATTTGCCAGTCCAACTGCTATCTTCAGGCACTTTAAATTCGCAGATGTGGATATCCCGGTCTAGCAGTCTGCCCTCGTAGAGCGGCCGCTTTTCGCCATTCACCTGAGCCGCAATATCGCGCGAGCGGAGGTTGTGAACGAAGACGCGCTCCATCACGATGCTACGCTTCTTGATGCGGCGGGAGGTTATCATCAGCATCACTACTGCTGCACCGATGCAGACAATCAGAGCATTGGTAAAGCGCGAGAGGAAATTGATGATGTAGAAGATGAAAGCCAGTGCTATCATAAAGCGCACGAACACCGTAAAGAGCAGCGGCACGCGGTTGATGCTGCTCTCCACCCAGAGGCGTTTCCACTCGGCACTGTGGTTCTTCTTCATCACGATGGCGCGCAGGAACGGCGAGATGAATAGGACGGTGAGCAGACCGGTGATGGCGTTGGCATACCAGTGGAGATGCCAGCCGGGCAGCAGATTGCGCATCAGCGGCAGCACGAAGGTGAACATCAGGGCGATGACGGCTGCCGAAAGGATGGAGTAGGCGGTGGTGTTGACCAGCATCTGTCGGATCAGCGATTTCCACTTGCTCTGCTGCTGCGTCTGGGGATGACTCATCGCGAAATGGTTCAGAATATGGATGAGCTTGTCGGGCAGATGTTTCTCCATCACCTGATAGGTAGGTGTGGCAAGACGAATCATATAAGGTGTAAGGAAGGTGGTGATGACGCTCACTGCTACCACTACCGGATAGAGGAACTTGCTGATGACGCCGAGCGACAGACCCAGCGAGGCGATGATGAAAGAGAACTCACCAATCTGAGCCATCGAGAAACCGCAGCGCATCGCCGACTTCAGCGACTCACCTCCGAGCATGAATCCGAAGGTGCCGAATATCGCCTGACCTACCAGTATCGTGCCCACCAGGGCGAGGATAGGAACGGCATATTCTACCAGAATCTTCGGGTCTACCAGCATACCTACCGATACGAAGAAGATGGCTCCGAAGAGATTCTTTACCGGTTCTACGAGTTTGATAATCTTCTCTGCCTCAATGGTTTCTGCCAGTATGCTGCCCATGACGAAGGATCCGAAGGCGCTGCTGAACCCCACCTTGGTGCTCAGTACCGCCATGCCGCAGCACAGACCCAGCGAAACGATGAGCAGGGTTTCGGCATTGATGAGTTTCCTCACCGAACGCAGGAACCACGGAATGGCGAAGATGCCCACGATAAACCACACGCCCAGGAAGAAGCCTATCTTCACGATAGAGGCAAGCATCTGCCCGCCGTCGGGACTGCTTCCGCTCGCTATCGCCGACAGCATCACCATCATCACGATAGCCAGGATATCTTCTAGTATCAGTACGCTCATCACCATCGAGGCAAACTTCTGGGTGCGCAGCCGCATATCATCGAATGCCTTATATATAATAGTGGTGGAGCTCATGGCGAGCATACCGCCCAGGAAGATGCAGTCCATCCTTCCCCAGCCGAAGCCGTGGCCTACGCTGATGCCCATTATCATCATGCAGAACACGATGACCACGGTGGCGATGATGGGAGAGGCACCCATTTTCACGATTTTCTTGAACGAGAAGTCGAGACCGAGCGAGAAGAGGGTGAAGATGACACCGATGTCGGCCCAGGTCTGGATATCCGTCTCGTCGACTACCGACATGGTGTAGGGCATATGTGGCGAAACCAGGAATCCCGCCATGATGTATCCCAGCACCAGCGGCTGCTTGAGCCTCTTGAAGATGAGGGTTACGATGCCTGCCACCATCAGGATGAGGGCAAGGTCTTTTACTAAAAATGGAATTTCTGCCATTAGTTATAGTTTATAGTTTGTAATTTATAGTTTATAGCGGCATCGCTTAAAGTAGGGGGAAGCTGATAAAAATAATAGTTTATAGTAAATAGAAATTTTTCTTTGCAGCAAGAATGCCCTATTAACTATAAACTATTAACTATAAACTAATCATTAAATTCTTCTGTGATTTCCGCTATCTTCACGATGGTCTTCACTACCTTCTCCATTACCTGGATGCTCACAAACTCGTGAGGGCCGTGGAAGTTGACACCGCCGGCGAAGATGTTAGGACAAGGCAGACCCTTGAAGCTCAGCTGGGCTCCGTCGGTACCGCCGCGGATAGGTTCTACGCGAGGTGGAACACCGCTCTCCTGCATCGCTCTGAGCACGATGTCGATGACGTGCATGTTAGGATCAATCTTCTCCTTCATGTTATAGTACTGGTCGTAGATAATCGCCTTTACGGTTCCGTCGCCATACTTCTCGTTCATCTTGTTTACGCAGTCCTCGATGAAATCCTTGCGGTTTTCAAACCTGTTGCGGTCGTGATCGCGGATGATGTAGCTGAGTTTTGCCTCCTCGCAGCGGCTCTCGATGCCGATGAGGTGGTAGAAACCCTGGTAGCCTTCAGTCTGCTCAGGAGTCTCGTTCTCAGGAATCATGTTCTGGAATTCCACAGCCAGTCGGCTTGCATTCACCATCTTTCCCTTGGCATAGCCTGTATGAACGCTCACGCCCTTGATGATGATTTTAGCTCCGGCAGCATTGAAGTTCTCGTATTCCAGGTCGCCCAGGTCGCCGCCATCTATGGTGTAAGCCCAGTCGCAGCCAAACTTCTCTACGTCGAAATGATGTGCACCCATACCGATTTCCTCGTCAGGATTGAAACCTACGCGGATATCTCCGTGCTTGATTTCGTCGTGGTCGCGCAGATAGCACATAGCCTGTACGATTTCAGCGATGCCCGCCTTGTCGTCGGCCCCCAGCAGGGTAGTACCATCTGTCACGATGATATCCTCTCCCTTGTGAGCCTTCAGCTCTGGGAAAGTCTCAACGCTTGAGATGATGCCCGGGCTCAGCTCGATGTCGTTGCCGTCATAGTTCTTGATGACGCGCGCCTTTACATCCTTTCCGCTGGCATCAGGCGATGTATCCATGTGTGAAATAAATCCGATGGTAGGAGTCTTTTTCTTGGTATTGCTCTTCAGAGTGGCATAGATATAGCCCATGTCATCCATTTCGACATCGCTCAGTCCTTCGTTCTCAAGTTCCTTCTTCAGGTACTTGGCAAATTCGAGCTGTTTTGCCGTACTAGGCACGCTGGTCGATTCTTCGCTCGACTGTGTGTCGAATTTCGTATAGTTTATAAATCGTTCTACTAAATCCATGTTTTCAATTATTAATCATTTCTGTTGTTTCGGGTGATCTCGGTGGGATTCAAACCCACGACCTTCAGAACCGGAATCTGACGCTCTATTCAGCTAAGCTACGAGACCCTCTTTTCTGCCGCCCGTTTCTCCGGTTGTATGACATCGAAACGGAAGTCGACTGCAAAATTACTGCTTTTATTTGAAATAACCAAATATTTGGGGCAGATTTTTTCATATATATAATGTGTATTTGCAAATTGTTCTACAAAATGCTACTAAAAAACTTAAAAATGCTATCATTTTGCGAAAAAATACGGAAAAATGCTTGCAGATTAATTATTATTTTGTACCTTTGCAGCGCAAATACTAAATATGAAATAAAAATGAGCAATTTGATAAAACCTGAAGGGTACAAGGCGCTGCTGGATATGCGCCAGACCGAAATGGGTATTAAAATGATAAAAGAATTCTTCCAGCAAAACCTGAGCACCGAGCTCCGTCTGCGTCGCGTTACCGCTCCGCTCTTCGTATTGAAGGGTCTTGGTATCAATGATGACCTGAACGGCGTAGAGCGCCCTGTAAGTTTCCCTATCAAGGATTTGGGCGAAGCCCAGGCTGAGGTGGTTCATTCTCTTGCCAAGTGGAAGCGACTGACGCTTGCCGAGTATGAGATTGAGCCTGCTTATGGCGTATATACAGATATGAACGCCATCCGTGCTGACGAGGAGCTGGATAATCTTCATTCGCTCTATGTTGACCAGTGGGACTGGGAGGCTGTGATTACCAAGGAAGACCGTACCATCGCCTTCCTCGAGAATATCGTGCGCCGCATCTATGGTGCCATCTTGCGTACCGAGTTCCTGGCTTGCGAGCATTATCCTCAGCTGAAGCCTTTCCTGCCTAAGGAGATTCATTTTATTCATGCGCAGGATTTGCTCGATATGTATCCAAACCTTTCTCCTAAGGAGCGTGAGGATGCAATCTGCAAGAAGTATGGCGCTGTATTTGTAGAGGGCATCGGCGGCAAGTTGAGCGATGGCAAGAAGCATGATGGCCGAGCTCCTGACTATGATGACTGGAGCACCGTGGCTGAGAACGGCAAGATGGGACTGAATGGTGATATCCTCATCTGGTATCCTGTTCTGGGTCGCAGTTTCGAGCTCAGTTCTATGGGTATCCGTGTCGACAAGGAGAGTCTGCTGCGTCAGCTTAAGCTGGAGGGCAAGGAGGATAGAGAGAAGCTTTACTTCCATCAGCAGCTCCTGAACGACAAGTTGCCTCTGAGCATTGGTGGCGGTATCGGCCAGAGCCGTCTGTGTATGGTATTGCTTCATAAGGCTCACATTGGTGAGATCCAGGCTAGCATCTGGCCTGAGGAGATGCGCAAGGAGGCTGTGAAAGCGGGCATGAACCTCATCTAAGCCTTTCTGTCGGTGCGTCATGGTGTATACTGTGATGTGCTGCATATTCAATTGATCTTTTTTAAGATAATAATAATTTGCTTACGAAGGCTCCCGGTACTTTTCTGCATCGGGGGCTTTTTTGTTTTATACCTTGAGGCTGTGTTTTACAGCGTCAACCCTTGCATTTCATTTGGTGTAAAACCTTGGTATCGCGTTTCGCGATATCAAGGTCTGCGCTTCATGGGAATCTTTTAACGATGGTGCAAAAGTACAACAAATCTTCTGAACCGCCAAATTTCACCCTGCAGAGTTATGTTAAACCGATTTTAACATTCCGGCTTTCGTAGTTAAACAAAAAAAGTCGTAGAGTTGCGGGGGAGAAAACTATATTTTGTAAAATGTTTCTCTGTGCGTTTTGAGCAAGAAAACAATGAGATGCTATGAAAAAAGCCATTTCTTCTGACTACTTCCTTTTTACCCAGAAAGCGTTACAGTGTGACAGTTGTGACAGTTGTGACAGTTTTCAGCGCCTACCCCCTCCTTCCCTTTCTTTAGAGGTAACTTATTATATATATATAATTATATATAATAAGTTAAAATAAATACTTATAATTTGATAGCTGCAAACTCGCAATATACCCCCTCCGCTGAAAACTGTCACAACTGTCACAACTGTCACGCTGTAACGACCCTTGGTCTTTTCCTCTTATGTATCTCTTATAGCACCAAGTTTCGATATTTGTAAAAACAATTTTCTCCACTCCGTATAGGCTGTCCTACATGGAGTGGAGAATTTCGTATCGTGTGGAGTATCTTCTATGTCATGACCAGATCCAGGTCCTTTGTGAGTTTTTTCATCGCAGGGTTCTTCTCCATAAGAAGTTCCAGAACTTCATTCTTGGTCAGAACCTTGCCTACCTCTTCCTGGTCGGCAAGGCGGTAGCTGATGCTCAGTTCGCTATTGTGAAGACCTAAGACGAAAGTCTTGAGAATGCGGTTCTTGATGTTCAAAACGTCGTCTAGCAAGAGCTGGTTGTTGATGATAACCTCTATCTGCGGATAGTTGGTTATCTTCGGTACAATACTCTTCATGCGGTTGGCTAAGCCTATGAAATCCAGCTTGTTCTGCATTCTCATGCACATACTGAACCATGTTGCTTCCACCTGCTCCTGGGTGAACTCGTTCTGGTCGCCCGTGATGGTCGCTTTTTCCTCATTGGTATCATCATACGGACTGTGCAGGCGGCGCTGGTTCTCCTCCCTCTTCTTCAGGTTAGAGAAAGTCATGCCTATGCCGCCCAGCTTGATATTCTTGAGTCGTGGCTTGTGAGGCGATGCAGCATCAGTAACAGCTCCGGCAGCGGCTGAGCCTTCTGGAGAGGCAGATGCGGCTGCGGTGGCAGATGCAGAATAAGATGCAGTATTGGAGGCTGCAAAAGCGGCTGTCGGTGCCCCTGACGAAGGCACAGCAGCAGCTGTAGCAGCAGACGCTCCCGGCTGTGATGACCGGTTTTCGCTGCTGCCGGAAGGCTCAGAACCTGCACCCTGAGAGGCAAGCTTAGACTGAGCCAGAAGTTTCTGAAACAGGGATTTTAATCTATTGGGCGTACGCCCCGCACTAGGCACATCCTGATCCTCGGGCTGCGTAATCTGGCCTATCTGTATCAGGGTGAGCTCTACCAGTAATCGCTTGTTGCTGCTGGCGCGGTAATGGATATCGCACTGGTTCATCAGTTCCAGCGCCTTATATAAGAAAGGTGTAGGTGCCTTCTGGGCCTGAGCCTGGAACTTGGCTTTCTGGTCGTCGCTGGTTTCGAGCAGAGGCAGGGTCTGAGGATCCTTCGCCATCATCACATTGCGCACATGCTGGGCAAGCCCCTGTATCATGTTGCCGCCATCGAAACCGCGGCTCAGAATGCCGTCGAGTGTTACCATCATCTCGGCTACCTTGTTCTCCAGAGCCAGGTCTACCAGACGGAAATAGTTGTCGCTGTCGAGCACGTTCAGGTCCTCGATCACCTTCTGGTAAGTGATGTTGCCCATGCAGAAGCTGGCAGCCTGGTCGAAGATAGAGAGGGCATCGCGCATACCTCCGTCAGCCTTTTCGGCTATCACGGCGAGCGCCTGTTCTTCATATTGTATGCCTTCCTTCTCAGCCACCATCTTCAGGTGGTTGATGGTATTGGCTACCGTCATTCGCTCAAAGTCGTAAATCTGGCATCGGCTCAGAATGGTAGGCAGAATCTTATGCTTCTCGGTAGTGGCGAGGATGAAGATGACATGCTGAGGTGGCTCTTCCAGCGTCTTGAGAAAGGCGTTGAAGGCTGCTGTAGAGAGCATGTGGACCTCATCGATGATAAACACTTTATACTTGCCCACCTGAGGCGGAATGCGGGTCTGCTCCATCAGAACCTTAATCTGGTCAACACCGTTGTTGCTGGCGGCATCCAGCTCGAAGATGTTGTAGGAACGCTGCTCGTTGAAGGCACGGCAGCTCTCACATTCGTTGCATGCCTCGCCGTCTTCACGAGGATGCTCGCAGTTGATTGCCTTCGCAAAAATGCGGGCACAAGTGGTTTTTCCCACACCTCTCGGACCGCAGAAAAGATAGGCGTGCGCCAGCTTGCCGCTCTTCACTGCATTCTTCAAAGTGGTGGTCAATGCACTCTGTCCGACAACCGAATCGAAGGTCATCGGACGGTACTTTCTTGCAGAAACTATATACTCTTCCATTATTTTTTCTTAATTGATGATGCAAAGATAACAAAAAAATATTATCTTTGCAAACAAATTCGGAAGAAATGAGTAAAAAATTTGGTATTATATGGAATTATCTCGCTCATTATAAGTATCTTATAGTGATTGTGACGGGTGTTCTGGCAGTTGGTGTAGTTGACGACAACAGTGTAAGACAGCACATTAAGTACCAGATAGAGATAGCTACGCTCCGTTCGGAGATAGAAAAGTATCGTGAGCAGTATGAAAGCGACAAGCGTACCCTGCGCGATATGCAGCATGGTGTGCGGGCATTTGAGAAGATAGCCCGCCAGCGTTATTTCATGAAGGCTGATGATGAAGATATCTTTGTATTGAGTTCGGATATTCCGGAAAAAACTAACGAACAAGACGAAAATGAAACAATTGAGTAAACAGGAAAGTGCTATTTTCTTGCTGGGCGGCGTGCTGATGGTTGTCGGTGCGGCTTGCTTCGCATTTGGTTTTTCACATCCGCAGCTGGTGCAGGTAACGAGCTGGGGGTTCCTGCTGGGCACCATACTGTTCAGTGTAATGCAGGCGATGCAGTTCTATGAGGGACCTTCGCTGGTTATCCACCGCCTGAAGCGCATGCAGTATGTAGCAGACATCTTCTTCGTGCTCTCAGGCATCTCGATGGTAGATACGGTGTATGCTTTCCTGCGCCGCTGGTTTGAGAATTATGAGACCTATATCACCTATTTCTATAATAAGTGGGTAGTCTTCCTCCTCATCGCAGCCCTGCTGGAACTGTATACCACGCATCGCATCTCTCATGAACTGAAGAAGGAAAACAATCAGTAATATAGAAAGGACGAGAAAAAAGCTTTCGGTGGCCAATAGGAGTGCAAACAAAACATAAATCTTGTAAGAATGAATTAAATTGCTGCAATTTATTTCGTCAGTTCAAATTAAGATTGTATTTTTGTTCACCGAAAGTGATATAGATAGCTTATGAATAGAATATTTTACGCATTCATTGCCTTGATGGCACTTGCATCTTGTGCCAACAGTTACGATATCTCGGGTACTTCTAACGTAAGTACTCTGGACGGACGCATGCTGTACCTTAAGATACTGGAAAACAACGATTTCAAGAACGTGGATTCTTGCGATGTAGTGCACGGACAGTTCCATTTTCAGGGTTCTGTCGACTCTATGAAGATGGCGAATATTTTCATGGATGATGACCTTGTGCTGCCGCTGGTGCTGGAGAGTGGAAGCATTACGGTGAAGCTCGATGATACACAGCAGGTGGTAAGCGGTACTCCTATGAACGATAAACTCTTCGGATTCTTCAAGAAATACCAGCAGATTCAGAATCAGTTGCGCGAACTGGTACACAAGCACGACCAGGCTATCATGAACGGTAGCGATATGGTGGCTGTCAACAAGCAGCTGAACGAGGAATCCATCCGCCTTTCTGAGCAGGAAGACAAGCTCATCACTTCGTTTGTTACCGACAACTTCAACAATGTGCTGGGACCGGGCGTCTTCTTCCTCGTTACAATGGGCAACCAGTATCCGATGCTCTCTCCTTGGATTGAGGATATCATGAGCAAGGCTACCGACTATTTCAAGAATGATCCTTATGTAAAGGACTATTATAAGAAAGCTCAAGAGAATCAGGAGATTATGAACGGTACACGAGATGCGCAGAGCGGCATGCAGCCAGAGATGGAAGCGGCTCCACAGGTAAATCCTGATGCGGCTCCGGCACCTACAGCCAACGAACTGGCTGCGCCTACGATTCCTGAAAAACAGGAAGGTAAGGAGTAAAAACAGGGCTCTTTCAAGGTCTTGGGCATTAACATCTTGTAAAACTCTTCATTTTATAAGTTTAGTAATATGAAATTAATCAAGAATGGAACCATTATAAATGAGGGTCGCTCTTTTGTGGGCGACCTCTTGTTGGATGGTGAATTTATCAAGGAGATATATGAAGGCGAGGCACCCCGTGGCAATTACGATGAAGTCATCGATGCCTCGGGGTGTTTTGTTTTGCCGGGTGTGATTGATGATCATGTTCACTTCCGTGAGCCGGGACTTACGCAGAAGGCTGACATCGAGAGCGAAAGCCGCGCTGCTGCCTTTGGTGGTGTGACCAGTTATTTTGATATGCCTAACACGGTACCTCAGACTACCACTCTGGAGGCCTGGCAGGCAAAGCGGAAGCTGGGCGCTGAGAAGAGTCATGTGAACTACAGTTTCTTCTTTGGTGCTACCAATGATAATGTAAATGATTTTGAGCAGCTCGATACGCATCGTGTTCCGGGAATCAAGCTCTTTATGGGCTCCAGTACGGGCAATATGCTGGTGGATAAATATGAGGCGCTGCAGGCTATCTTCAAGAAGGCGAAAGAGCTGGATTTGCCGGTGATGACCCACTGTGAGGATACCGAAATCATTAACCGCAACATGCAGCTGGCTAAGCAGAAATGGGGTGAAGACCCTGCCGTAGAACATCATCCGGAAATACGCAGCGAGGAGGCTTGCTATGAAAGCAGCCGTCTGGCGGTGCTGCTGGCTAAGGAAAGCGGGGCGCATCTCCATATCGCTCACGTTACTACGGCTAAGGAACTGGAGTTCTTTGGTAAGGATGAAAATATTACAGGCGAGGCTGTTGTGGCTCATCTCATGTTCTCGGACAAAGATTACGCTGTGAAGGGCGCACGCATCAAATGCAACCCTGCAGTAAAGACCGCTGCTGATCGAGAAGCTTTGCGTAAGGCGCTGAGTAATGGTAAGATAACTGTAGTAGGTACCGATCATGCTCCTCATCAGTTGAAGGATAAACAGGGCGGTTGTGCCAAGGCTGCATCAGGTATGCCAATGGTACAGTTCTCGCTGGTAAGCATGCTGAAACTTGTTGACGAAAAGGTAATCAGTATCGAGCGCCTGGTTGAACTGATGTGCCATAATCCAGCCCGTCTGTTCCATATCAGTCAGCGCGGCTTCCTGCGTCCGGGTTATAAGGCAGATGTCGTTGTGGTGCGCAAGGGAGAGCCTTGGAAGGTGACCGCAGAGGTGATTCAGAGCAAGTGTAAATGGAGCCCTGTAGCGGGTGATGAGTTTGCATGGAAAGTGGAACAGACTTTCTGTAACGGTAGTCTGATCTATAACAAAGGCGTGTTTGATGCCGCTTGCAGAGGAGAGGAACTGGGGTTCAGAAACAATTCCTGAAAAAGGAAAATTTTACGGGAATTGTAAAATAAAATATCGTATCGGATGCGAAGAATAGTATACAATATAAGCGAAATTGAGCCATATATCAACTGGCTATACTTTTATCATGCCTGGGGATTGAGCGGCAAACCTCGAGAGGAAAAGGAAAAACTGAAGGCTGAGGCGCTCGATATGCTCCATTCATGGGAAGGCGAATATCATACCTATGCCGTCTTCGGACTCTTCGAGGCGAACAGCGAGGGGGATGATATCTGGCTGGAAGGGCAGAAAGTCCGCTTCCCGATGCTCCGTCAGCAGCATCCGGCGGTTCAGGGAGAACCCAATCTCTGTCTGGCTGATTTCATCCGTCCTCTGGGCAGTGGAATAACAGACCGGCTGGGTATCTTCTGCACGACGGTAGATGGCGGTCTGGAGAAGAAATATCGCTCGGACGACTACCTCAATATGATGGCACAGACACTCTGCGACCGGTTGGCTGAAGCCACGGCAGAAAAGTTGCACGAAGAGGTGAGACGCAGCATCTGGGGCTATGCTCCCGACGAGCAGCTGAGCATCGAAGACCAGCATCTGGAGCGCTATCAGGGCATTCGTCCGGCTATAGGATATCCTTCGTTGCCCGATACCAGTGCCAACTTCATCATCGACCAGCTCATCGATATGAGTCAGGTGGGCATCCGGCTCACCACAAGCGGAATGATGACGCCTCATGCCAGTGTCTCGGGGCTGATGTTTGCACATCCCAAGTCGCGGTATTTCGAACTGGGACGGATAGGAGACGACCAGCTTCGCGACTATGCACAGCGCAGAGGAGTGCCCGTGCAGGCAATGAAAACGTATCTTCAATCAAGTTTGATCAAAAAATGATAGCAAGAATATTGATACCCGTAGTGGTATTCACCCTGTTGCCGTATCTGTGGATATATAAAAGGTATGGCAAGTTGCGGCTGAAAAGTCTCTGGCAGCGGGTGCTCTTCTGGTTGCCGGCTTTCGTGGTTATCGCCTACAGTGCATATATCACGATGCTGCCCAACTTCCTGCCACGCAATCCGGTGCTCATCGACATCTGGTTTGTGATAATGGCAGTATGTGCGGTTCCACAGTTTGTCTTCAGCCTGTTCAGTGTCTTCGGTTGGTGCTGTATGCGGCTCCTTCACGGCCATCGCAACTGGGGCAAGTTCCTCGGACTGGTAGTGGGAGCGGTGGCGTTCTTCTGCTTTATCTACGGATTTACCGAAGGTTTTCCTAAGATGCAAGTCAAGCGTATCACCATCTATGTACCTAATCTGCCGAAGTCTTTCGAGGGCTATCGCATCGTTCAGTTTAGCGATATCCATCTCGGGTCATACTATGGCTGGCGTGGTCATCTGCCTCAGCGCGATATCGACAGCATTAATGCCGAAAAACCTGATCTGATTTGCTTTACGGGTGATTTACAGAATGTTACGCCCGATGAACTGCCTGAGTATCAGGCGCTGCTCAGCAGTCTGAAAGCCAGAGATGGCGTGATGAGTGTGCTGGGCAATCACGATTACACCTATTATATGGATGTAGATGATGAGCAGGAGATAGCTGCGCTCGAGAAGCGGATGCAGGACTTCCAGCGGAGTTGCGGATGGCGCCTGCTGATGAATGAGCATGTGGCGGTGCATAGAGGCGCTGACAGCATCTATGTAGCTGGTACAGAGAACTATGACAATCCAAAGCGAACCAACGTAAGGAAGGCGCTGTATGGCATCAGACCGGGCTCTTTCGTGCTGATGCTGCAGCATATTCCGAAGCAATGGCGCGAGACCTGGCCTTCTACTATTAATAAGGAGAAGGATGAGGATGGCGATGTGATAGGACCTGACAGGAAGGATTCGCTGGTCGTAGCACCGCAGCTTACGCTGAGCGGTCATACGCATGCGGGGCAGATCAGTATCCTGGGCTTGCGTCCGTCGATGTTTACTCCTTATGATTACGGCCTCTTCGAGGAGGAGGGTTGCCAGCTCTATACCACATCGGGTCTGGGCGGTACCGTTCCAATCCGCATAGGGGCTACGGCAGAAATCGTGGTCATCACACTCAAAAGAAAATGAGGAGTGTTGAGTGTTAAATGTTGAGTGTTAAATTATTCATTCTTAAATAAAAAATGAAGTACTTATATCGTCTGTATCAGCTTGTAATATGCTTGCCTATCCTGTTGGTAGCTAGTGTTTTAACCAGTCTGTCTACCGTTTTGGGATGTATGCTGGGCAATGGCCATTTTTGGGGCTATTATCCCGGCAAGTATTGGTCCTGGCTTTGGGTCCGCATCCTCCTCCTGCCTGTAAAGGTGGAGGGACGTGAGCATCTCAAGAAGAACCAGAGTTATGTTTTCGTGGCCAATCATCAGGGCGCTTTCGATATCTTCCTGATATACGGTTTCCTGGGCAGAAACTTCAAGTGGATGATGAAGAAGGGCTTGCGCAAAGTGCCTCTCGTCGGTATCGCCTGTGAGTATGCGCACCACATCTTTGTAGACAAGAGCGGACCTTCTAAGATCCGTGCTTCTTATGACCGTGCTCGCGAGGTGCTTAAAGAGGGCATGTCGCTGGTGGTATTCCCAGAGGGTGCCCGTTCGTTTACGGGGCACATGGGTGTGTTCCGCCGCGGTGCTTTCATGCTTGCCGATGAACTGCAGTTGCCGGTATGTCCGCTTACCATCAATGGCAGTTTTGATGTGAAGCCTCGCATGAAGGATATCTACTGGGCTTTCTGGCATCCTCTGAAGCTCACCATTCATGAGCCTATCGAGCCGATAGGCAAGGGAGCTGACAATATCAAGAACCAGATGAACAAGAGCTATGAGGCGATCATGAACGGACTTGACAAGAAATATCAGGGTTTTGTAGAGAATCCGGACCAATAATTTCGGGTTTTTGCTTGTTATTTCAAAAATAAGTTGTAATTTTGCATCTGTATTACATTATATAGAATCAGAATCATTAAAATTAGAAGAAGTTATGAGTGATAGCATAGTAATCATTCCTACATATAATGAGAAGGAAAACATCGAGAAAATCATCCGTGCTGTCTTCGGTCTCGAAAAGCAGTTTGATATCCTCGTTATTGATGACGGAAGTCCTGACGGTACTGCTGCCATTGTTAAGGGCTTGATGGCTAATGAGTTTGCCGGTCGTCTGCATATCCTGGAGCGTTCGGGTAAACTCGGTTTGGGTACTGCCTATATCATGGGCTTCAAATGGTCATTGAAGCAGGGCTATGACTTCATCTTCGAGATGGATGCCGACTTCAGTCATGATCCTAATGATTTGCCTCGTCTCTATGCGGCAACTCACGATGAGGGGTATGATGTGGCTGTAGGCTCAAGATATATTTCGGGTGTGAACGTGGTCAACTGGCCTATCGGACGCGTATTGATGAGCTATTTCGCTTCTAAATACGTACGTATCGTAACCGGATTTAAGGTGAATGATACCACAGCTGGATTCGTCTGCTACCGACGTAAGGTATTGGAAACCATAGATTTGGATGCTATCCGCTTCAAGGGCTATGCTTTTCAGATAGAGATGAAATATACGGCTCATCGAATAGGTTTCAAGATCAAGGAGGTGCCTGTCATCTTTGTTAACCGTCGTGAAGGTGTGAGCAAGATGAGTGGTGGCATCTTTGGTGAGGCTTTCTTTGGCGTGATGCGACTGCGCCTGGATGGCTGGTTCAAGAAATATCCGAAGAAGGATTAATACTTAGTAATCACTAATCAGTACTTGGATGGAAATCCAAAAGATAGAAAAAACATACGGGCGTTCGCCACAGGCGGATGCCCTCTTTGATTTGATGGGGAAGAAGTCGGTTCATTCCATTTTTCTCCAGGGTTTGCTGTGCTCTTCGGCTCCGATGTTCTTTGCTTCTCTGCAGGGGAAGATGAGGCGTTCGGTACTCTTCGTACTGGATGATGCCGATGAAGCAGGCTATTTTTATCACGATCTCACTCAGATGATGGGGCAGGAGAAGGTCTTCTTCTTTCCTTCCAGCTATCGGCGTGCCGTGAAATACGGGCAGCGTGATGCAGCGAACGAAATCCTACGTACAGAGGTGCTGGCGCGCCTCTCTTCGGGAGGACATTTCCTGGTAGTCACTTATCCCGATGCACTGGCAGAACTCGTTGTGGCTAAGCAGAATCTGGATGAACGGATTCTGAAACTGACTGTAGGTCAGCAGATTGCTCAGACCGATGTGGTTCATACTCTGCGCGATTTCGAACTTAAAGAAACCGATTATGTTTATGAACCGGGCCAGTTTGCCGTGCGTGGAAGCATCCTCGATGTCTATTCCTACAGCTGCGAATATCCGTTCCGTATCGACTTCTTCGGCGATGAGATTGACACCATCCGTACCTTTGATGTTGAGACCCAGCTCTCGCAGGCGAAGCGCACAGAGATAGAAATCGTGCCCGAACTCGCCCATATCGAGAGCAACAAGCAGTGTTTCCTCAATTTCCTCTCCGAAAGTACGCCAGTCGTTGCGAAAGACCTTTCTTTCGTTTGCGACCGCATCGGTCAGATCTATACCGAAGGCTTCTCATCGCAGAGCCTTACCGAGCAGCTGGAGGGAGCTACTGAGGTAGAGGCTGAGCGCATCAGGCATGACATGAAGACCGAGCTCAACCTCGTTTCTCCGCTCGATTTCAAGAAGGCAGTAGCGGCTCATCTCCGTATCGAGTTCGGCAAGGTCGCTCCGTCAGAGAGTTCGGCTGTGATACCTTTCAATATCGCTCCACAGCCTCTTTTCCATAAGAATTTCAATTTGCTTTGTCAAACTCTGGAGGATTTCCTGCTTCAGGGTTACACCTTATATATATTGGCAGAAAGCCAGAAGCAGCAACAGCGCCTGAAGGATATCTTTGAAAGCGAAGAGCTGAAGCGCTACGCCATCCGTTTTACACCGGTAGACAAGACGCTTCATGAAGGCTTTACTGACCATGACAAGAAGTGCTGTTTCTTTACCGATCATCAGATTTTTGACCGTTTTCATAAATATAACCTGCGCTCAGATAAAGCGAGAGCCGGCAAGATGGCACTCACCATGAAGGAACTGCAGGAGATGGAAGTGGGAGATTTTATCGTGCATGTAGACTTCGGTATCGGCAAGTTTGGCGGTCTGGTTAGGGTTCCTACGGGCAACAGCTATCAGGAAATGATCCGAATCGTCTATACGAACAATGACAAGGTGGATGTTTCTATCCACTCGCTTTATAAAATCAGCAAATATCGCCGCAGCGATACCGGTACTCCGCCTCGCCTGTCTACACTGGGTACAGGTGCCTGGGATAAACTCAAGGACAAAGCTAAGAAGCGAATCAAGGACATTGCGCGCGACCTGATCAAACTCTATGCCCAGCGCCGACGGGAGAAGGGATTCGCCTTCAGTGCCGACAATTATCTGCAGCATACGCTGGAGGCTTCCTTCCTGTATGAAGATACGCCAGACCAGAATAAGGCTACTCAGGAGGTGAAGAAGGATATGGAGAGTGGCAGACCGATGGACCGTCTGGTTTGTGGCGATGTGGGCTTCGGCAAGACTGAGGTTGCCATTCGTGCAGCCTTCAAGGCAGCGTGCGACAGCAAGCAGGTTGCGGTGCTGGTGCCTACTACCGTTCTGGCTTTCCAGCACTATCAGACTTTCAAAAAGCGTCTGGAAGGCATGCCTGTAAGGGTAGACTATCTCAGTAGAGCCCGTACAACGAAGGAAACCAGAGAGGTGCTTGACGCCCTGAAAGAGGGTAAGATTGATATTCTCATAGGTACGCATAAGCTGATATCAAAGACCGTGAAATGGCATGACCTGGGACTGCTCGTCATCGATGAAGAGCAGAAGTTCGGTGTGTCTACCAAAGAGAAACTCCGTCAGCTCAAGGTAAATGTCGATACACTCACGATGAGTGCCACTCCGATTCCGCGAACCCTCCAGTTCTCTCTGATGGGCGCCCGGGATATGAGTATCATGCGCACTCCGCCACCTAACCGTTATCCGATTCATACCGAACTGGTAACGTTTAGTAGTGAAGTTATCTGCGATGCCATCAATTTCGAGATGAGCCGAAACGGACAGGTTTATTTCGTATGCGACAGAATATCCAAGCTTCCGGAGCTCAAGATGCTCATAGAGAAGCATATTCCAGACTGTAGGGTAGCAATCGGTCACGGACAGATGAAGCCTGAGGATTTGGAGAAAATCATCATGGGCTTTATCAATTACGATTATGATGTACTGCTTTCTACCACTATTGTAGAGAACGGTATCGACATTTCGAATGCCAATACGATTATCGTGAGCGATGCTCATCACTTCGGATTGAGTGACCTGCATCAGATGCGTGGACGCGTAGGAAGAAGCAACAAGAAGGCTTTCTGCTATCTGATGGCGCCACCTAAGAGTGCACTTACTCCTGAGGCGCGTCGCCGTCTGGAGGCTCTGGAGACGTTCAGCGAACTGGGTAGCGGCTTCAATCTCGCCATGCAGGACCTGGATATCCGCGGTGCGGGTAATCTGCTGGGCTCTGAGCAGAGCGGTTTTATGGAAGATCTGGGTTATGAAACCTACCAGAAGATTCTCTCTCAGGCTGTCACAGAGTTGAAGAACGAGGAGTTCTGTGATCTTTATCAGGAGAAGATGGATGAAGGTGCCCAGCTTACGGGTGATGATTTCGTTGACGATTGTGGCATAGAGAGCGATCTGGAGATGTATTTCCCTCAGACTTATGTGCCGGGTGACAGTGAGCGCATGCTCCTTTATCGTGAACTGGACCGTCTGGAGAGCGATGAGGAAGTAGAGGCTTACCGCAAGCGTATGATAGACCGTTTTGGTCCTGTGCCTCATGAAGCAGACGAACTGATGCATGTGGTAGGTTTGCGTAGGGTAGGCAAGAAGCTAGGTTGCGAGAAGATTATTCTCAAGCAGGGCTATATGCAGATGCAGTTTGTGAGCAATGTAAACAGTCCGTTCTACAGAAGTCAGATGTTTAACCGCATACTCGCTTACGTTACCAGTCATATTCAAGATTGTGTTCTGAAGGAAAAATTCAACAAGCGAATGCTTCGCATCAATGATGTGAAGACTGTAGGGCAGGCTGTAAATCTGTTGAATCAGATATCGCAGATAGATTTAGGTAATGAAAAGAAATAATCTGTGTCTACAGTCTACGGGTAAAATCCTCTATCAATTGTGGAAGTAGACAATAAAACAGACTATTGATTTATACTGAAAGGTTATAAATCAGACAACGTTACATGATGATATGTTAACTTTACATGATGATATGTTTCAGTTTAGTGTATAAAAAAAACATTGGAATCTCAATATCCCTATTGAACTCCAATGTTTTATTTTTTTTGTATAAGTAAAAGATGATGATAAGCGTTTCACAACGCATTTTGAATTTTTCTGTTGCAAAGATACTATTTTCCATTATAATATAGGGTATAATATTTGGTATTTTATGGGGTAATATTTGATTAAGTTTATAAAAATGACACTGAAAATACACTTATTCAACAAATAATACCTGTAGAATGAACTATTTTATTGCATAAAAATAAAAAAATAGTGGAAAAACACATAAAAAAGTTCTTTATTTCATTTTTTTATTTGTACCTTTGTTCAGGCATACAACAATTTTAAACATATATATAAATATGAGACAGAAAAAGTACATCTTAAGCGAGCAGGAACTTCCTACTCAGTGGTACAACATTCAGGCAGATATGCCTAACAAGCCATTGCCACCGTTGAACCCTCAGACACACCAGCCAATGAATGCTGATGATTTGTCACATGTATTTAATAAAGAGTGCTCTAAGCAGGAACTTGATACAGAGCACGCTTGGATTGATATTCCGGAAGATGTGTTGGAGAAGTACACCTTCTACCGTTCAACCCCTCTTGTACGTGCTTACGCCCTTGAGGAGGCACTCGGTACTCCGGCGCATATCTATTTCAAGAATGAGAGTATCAATCCGTTAGGCTCTCATAAAATCAATTCAGCCATTCCTCAGTGCTACTACTGTAAGCAGGAGGGTGATACCAATGTCACTACAGAGACAGGTGCAGGTCAGTGGGGTGCAGCCCTCTCTTATGCAGCAAAACTCTACGGCCTGGAGGCAGCAGTTTATCAGGTAAAGATTACCATGCAGCAGAAACCATACCGTTCCAGCATCATGCGTACGTTTGGAGCCACTGTAGAGGGTTCTCCTTCCATGAGTACACGCGCAGGTAAGAACATTATCACTCGTGATCCTCATCATCCTGGTTCGCTCGGTACTGCCATCAGTGAGGCTGTTGAGCTGGCTACAACCACACCGGGCTGTAAGTATACGCTGGGTTCTGTGCTCAATCATGTGGCACTTCACCAGACCATTATCGGTCTAGAGGCAGAGAAGCAGATGGCGATGGCAGGTGAGTATCCTGATCAGGTGATTGCTTGTTTCGGTGGTGGTAGTAACTTTGGTGGTATTGCCTTCCCATTCCTCCGTCACAACTTCACAGGCGAGCGCCATACTGAGTTTATAGCAGCAGAGCCGGAGAGCTGTCCTAAGCTGACTCGCGGTAAGTTCGAGTATGATTTCGGTGATGAGGCAGGTTACACTCCATTGCTGCCAATGTTTACTCTGGGTCATGATTTCAAGCCTGCCAACATTCATGCAGGTGGTCTCCGTTATCATGGTGCTGGTATGATTATCTCCCAACTTCTGAAGGATGGTTATCTGCATGGTGTAGATATCCCTCAGCTGGAGTCATTCAAGTCAGGTATGCTCTTCGCTCAGACCGAGGGTATCATTCCTGCTCCAGAGAGCTGTCATGCGATTGCAGCCACTATACGTGAGGCTCTGAAGGCTAAGGAAGAGGGCAAGGAGAAGGTTATCCTGTTCTGTCTCTCAGGTCATGGTCTTATCGATATGCCGTCTTACGATAGCTTTATCAATGGCGATTTGCACGATTATTCTGTGAGTGATGAAGAAATCCAGCAGTTCCTCAAGGATGTGCCAAAGGTTGACTAAATTATAGTTAACAGTATATAGCAAACAGTTGACAATTATTCTTTGAGATATATTGAAATAACAATATCACATTATAAAAGAAGCCAGGCTGCGAAAAGCAACCTGGCTTTTTATTTAGAGATTCTATTTTCTTTTATTTAGAAATTCTATTCTCAGTGCGAGACTTCTATCTTTCATTAGAAGTTCAACCACTCTTCGATAGCCTTAGCGATGACATCGAAGCTTGTGGTAGGCTCGAAGCGGGCTACAACCTGACCCTTCTTGTTAACGAGGAACTTGGTGAAGTTCCACTTGATATCGGCACTCTCCTTGTAGTTAGGATCAGCCTCGCTCAACATCTTGTCGAGAACAGGGTAGAGAGGGTGGCTCTCGTCCCAACCAGCAAAGCCCTTACATTCTTTCAGAAATTTGAAGAGAGGGGCAGCATCGTCTCCGTTTACTTTGATCTTCTTGTAGCGCTGGAACTCTGTGCCGTATGTAAGCTTGCAGAACTGATGAATGCTTTCATCTGTACCAGGGGCTTGCTGACCAAACTGGTTGCAAGGAAAATCAAGTATTTCGAAACCTTGAGAATGATAGGTCTCATAAAGTTTCTCCAGTTCCTCATACTGAGGGGTGAAACCACACTTTGTAGCGGTGTTAACGATGAGCAGCACTTCGTTGGCATACTCCTTGAGGGAAACATCCTTTCCCTTTCTGTCTTTAACAGAAAATTCGTAAACAGTTCTCATTTTTTTTATCTTTATGTATGTGTTATCTATATTTCCGATCTCAACTTATATAATCTAGAGTGCAAAGATACTACTTTTCTCTTAGAATACTTCAAGAGTTTTTTTAAAAATTCTAAAAATCGAACAAAATCATAGATGAAGGAATAAGCGTAATATATATAATGTAGATAGATATTGTATATCTGGGTAAACAGATACCATATAGCTGAGTATATAGATATCGGTTAGACTATAGAATATAGAAGAATAAAATATGTAGACGATATAATTACACAATATCAGTATGAAACAGTATAAAAAAATGCAGGATTTTCACAAACCCTGCATTCTTTTTTTTCTTTACCTCTTTTTCCTCAAAAAACAAAAAAAAAGAGGTTTACGATTAATCTATCATTTAACTTTTCTAAGAACTTGTTGCAAAGATACTACATTTTCTTGTAACACCAAACTTTTT
>OLNV01000747.1_pt1 | contig 24087 bp, 16 predicted proteins | sample 1672891 | NCBI WGS metagenome assembly OLNV01 (sample SAMEA3136734, study PRJEB25190) | human gut metagenome | biome: human gut; feature: human-associated habitat; material: faeces | place: Austria | collected 2013 | reverse complement strand
TGTCGGACGCCCTGCTCGAGCCCGCGTATGCCGATATTTTCAGTTCGTCGAACAAATGCGGCCGCGAGGTCATTTTCGCCGTGCACCAGGATGTGTCGGAAGCCCTGAACGGCCCGGCCTACTACCTCGGCTGGAACGAGAGTTACGTCGAAGCGGCCTACCGCAATAACCCCGTCCCCACCACCGGGGGCAACCAGTGGTGGTGGTATACCGACACCTACCGGGCCCTGCTGCAGGCCGACCCCGCCGATACGCGTGCAGCGCTGACCTGTCGCACGGCCGATTACGGCACGGGCGGCCGCAGGATCGGCTGGACGGAGAAGCTGATGGGGCGCGTGGACAACGGCACACGCATTTTCGACTCGGATTTCATCCTTTACCGCTACGGCGAAGCCTTCCTGATGGCGGCCGAAGCCCGCTATTACGGGAAGGACTACGCGGGTGCGCTCGAAGCCCTGGCACCGCTGGCCGCCAGGGCCTACGGGCGGAGGGATTACTACACCGACACGTCGCCCGAAGCCGTCCTGCAGGCGATTGTCGACGAATACCTCAGGGAGATGGTCGGCGAAGGCCGCACCTGGTGGATGCTCCTGCGCACGGACAAGATATGGGAGTACAGCGCCGACATCGCGGCGCAGCGCGACAAGAACCCCAACATACTGCTGTGGCCCATCACGCAGGCGGCCATGAGCCGAAATTACAACCTCACGCAGACCGAAGGCTGGTATTGACCGCCCGGGACGGAACGCCGCCGTATAGGGGCGGCGACGGGGTTCCCGCAAGGCGGAAGGAGGAACCTGCGCCCGGGAAGCGACATGCCTGCAACCGCGCCTGCGAACCGGCAGGAAAAATGCCGCGCCCTTTTTTGGGGCGCGGCATCGCTTTTAGGAAGCGGGAGGGTCAGAAGCCTATGAAGTCGGTCTGGAGCTTCGAGGTGCGGTAGGTATTGCCCATGCCGTCCTCCGCCACGATTTCGAAATCGGCGGCCCCGGGCGTTCCCGACGCCAGGTTCCCGTAATAGTAGTGGTCGAGGTTCTTGCCCCAGGTCGTGCCCACGCTCTTGCTGTAATAGAGCACGTGGTAGGCATAGGCCCAGTAGTCGTAGGTCTTGACGCGGGTCATGTCGCAGACCTTCGTGCCGTTCTGCCAGAGCGAGACTTTCCAGTTGCCCGAGGCGTCGGAGTTCCATACGTTGGCCACGATGCACTTCGCATCGTTCATGGCCGGGGCGTTGGCCGCCCAGCCGAAGGTGAGGCTGCCCGACTTGCCGAACACCTGCGTGGCCGAATAGGCCCGGATCTGATAGTCGGCTTCCTTGTTGGTCGACTTGTAGTACTGGTTGGCGATGGTGTTGCCCGAGATCTCGTAGACGCTGTACCCGTTCGGCGTGCCGTCGGCGCAGATGTTCGCCGTCCACCATGCACCGCAGGCGGCGCCGTGGACATGTTCGAGGATCGTCTTCCCGTTACGCTTGTGGATGTATTTCTGGTGGTAATGCGTATGGCCGATCATGATGTGCGCCTCGGAGAACCCGGACAGCAGGTCGAGCACGCCGTCGTAGTTCTCGTGGCTTTCGTCCGTCACGCTCGTACCCCCGCGGAACGGGATGTGCGCGCAGAAGATCACGAGCTTGTCCTTGTCTACGTGCGACAAGTCCTGGCGCAGCCATTCGAGCTGCCTGTCGGTGATGCCGCCCTTGTACTTTTTCTTGCCTTCGTAGAGGACGTTGTCCATCGACACGATGTGCACGTCGCCGCGGTTGAACGAATAGTTGCGCGGGCCGAACTGCGTTTCGAAATTGGCCGCGGCATTGTCGTCCGAAGTCTCGGTCTGCAGATGGTCGTGGTTGCCGATGGTCTGGAAGACGGGCAGGTTGCGATTGGCCATCGACTCCTTCATGTTGCTCCACAGGTCGGGCGTATCGAAGACGATGTCGCCGAGCGTGATGCCGTAGACCGGCGTGCCCTTGGCCTTGTAACCGTCGACCGTAGCCTCGACGTCGGGGATCGTCTCGTTGACGTAGCGGCTGATCTCGGCCGTGGTCGCACACTGCGGGTCGGCGATGCAGACCAGCGTGAAATCGCTTTCCGGGGCCGGCAGCGGCGTCAGCACGAAATCGTGGCGGTCGGCGATGTTCTTATGGACGATCTCCGAGTAGAAGAGCGGGTAGTTGTCGGCCGACGTGTTGACGGCATACCCTGCCGGCGTGCTGTAATGTACGAAGCGCGCCTTCTTGTAGCGCTCCATCTGGTAGACGCCGTTGGCATCGGTCGTGACGCAGCCGTAGCCGTCCGACACGACCACGCCCGGGATGGGGTTTCCCGACGTGTCGGTCACCAGTCCGTAGAGGGTCGTATTGCCGTCGAGCTGCGTGCCGTTGACTTCGGTTTCGACTCCCTCGTCGCCGTCATGCCCGCCGGACTTGTCGTTGCTGCATGCCAGCATCAGCGTCGCCGCCATACAGCATAATAACATGATTTTCGTTTTCATATCCTGAGTTTTTTATTGCTTATTTCCAGAGCGCGTTCTGTTCGAGGTTCGGGTTGCGGGTGATCGCCGTCTGGGGGATCGGACGCAGGTATTTCTTTTCGCCCCACGTGCGCTTGTACTCCCAGACGATATTCCCCGCGGCGTTGAGCGAGAAGGTCTGGTTGGCCCCCGTATTGGAAATGGCGATCGAATGTTCGGTATCCTCGCCCGGGCGGATGTAGAAGTCGGGTACGGGATCGCCGTTGTCGTCGGTGCTCTGCCCCGTGAAATCGTAGGTGTAGCCCGTGTTGCCGATCCAGATGCCCGTCCAGGGGTTGTTGTCGCTCGTGAGCAGGTCGCCCATGTGCCAGCGCATGTCGTCGTCCCAGCGCAGCCCCATTTCGAGGCAGAGCTCGATGCCGCGCTCACGGCGCACTTCGAGTATCCACTTGTCGGTCACGGTATTGAGGAAATAGGCCTCCATGTAGGGGTCGGCCTTGTCCGGGACGACCGGGGTCACGCCGGCACGGCTGCGCAGTTGCGCGATGGTCTGATCCCATACCGCGGCGTCCATTTCGCCCAGCTCGGCCTTCGCCTCGGCGTAGTTCAGCAGCACCTCGGCATAGCGGAGGATCGGCAGCGAATTCCAGCTCGCGGCCTTCGACAGCACGTTGTCGGCATCGTCGTCGATCGACCACTTGATCGGATGGTAGCCCGTACGGGTCACTTTCCAGTTGGGCGAATAGAGCCGTTCGCGGCCGCTGATCTTCATCTTGTAGGTCGGGCTGATGACCGTCTGCGCCATGCGGGCGTCACGGCCGTCGAACTCGCGGATGAAGTCGATGGTCTGGTAACCGTCGATGTCGGTGAACGGCGTGCCCCGGGTCGTGAGGTAGGTGTTCATGAACTTCTTGGTCATGGCGATCTTGGCACCGTAGGTCGGCGAATAGTAGTACCAGCTGGTCTCGTGGAACGCCGAGAGCTCCTTGCTGTACTCACGGCCGAAGATCACCTCCTGCGTGAGCAGCCCGGCGCTGGTGAAGAGCGAGCGGTAGGCGGTCTTCACATCGCCCGTGACGAGCGAATAGGGCCCCTTGTCCATGATCTCCTTGGCGGCGGCAGCGGCCTCGCGCAGGAATTTGTTGTCGGCGTTATACTCGGCCTGCCACGGTTTGTCGGACGACGGCTCGCGCGAGTGGTACTTGCGGAAGGTGCCTTCATAGAGGCAGACGCGCGACTTGAAGGCCAGTGCCACCCACTTGTTGATGAGCGCCGAGCCTTTCGTGAATTTGGCGTCGGAGAGGCAGTAGTAGGTGCTTGCGAAGGTGAGGTCTTCCAGCACTTTGTCCATGACGTACTCGCGGCTGTCTCGGGGTTTCATCATCGCTTCCTTGTCGCTGGCCGCGATCGTGAAGTCGTACCAGGGCACGGCGCCGAAGGTCTGCACCTTGTCGTAGTAGAACCAGGCGCGCCAGAAACGGGCGACGCCCTCGTAGTGGTTGTAGATCTCGTCGCTCACACGCCCCTTGCACTTGTGCATATTGTCGAGCATGTAGTTCACGCGGCGAAGGTTCGTCCAGTTGCTCTCGGCCCATCCGGTCTGGTTGTCGGGCGAGACGTTGCCGTCGGGGCGCAGCAGGTCGGTCGGGATGTCCACGGCGCAGTAGTCGGCATAGATGTCGCCGCGCGTGATGGTTCCGTCGCCGGGGATCATCTTCTGGATGAAACCGTTGGCATAGAGTTCCAGGTCGGTTTCCGATTTCCAGAACTCGTCGCTGCCGATCTGGTCGTAGGTGTCGCGCGTCAGGAAATCCTCGCAGGAGGCCATTCCCGCGGCAGCGAGGGTCATCAGCGTATATAGCAGTATCTTTCTCATGGTTGCTGTCGGTTAAAATGTTACGTTTATACCCAGGGTCACGGTCTTGAGCATCGGGTAGGAATAGCCGTTACCCGTACCGTTCAGGCCCGAAGTGGTCGAGGCCGCGAAATCGGAGTCGCCGCTGGTGATGACTTCGGGGTCGAACATGTCCGTGTGCTTGAACATCGGCGAGTGGGTGAAGAGGTTCTCGCCCGACAGGTAGACCTTCAGCCCCTCGAGGCGCAGCTTCTTGCAGATGTGCTTGGGGAAGGTGTAGTCGATGGTGATGTTCTTCAGTCGGATGTACGAAGCGTCCTGCAGGTAGTGGTCGTTCTCCCACGTCAGCGGGCCGTCGTTGCGGTTGGCGGCGAGCGATACCATGCGTGTCCAGTAGGGGTTCTTGTCCATGTTCGTGACGCGCCAGTTGTCGGTGCTCTTGTCGATCCGAACCACGTTGTCGCCCGTCTGTGTCTTCATCAGCGAGTTGTAGGCGCGGTTCCATTTGCCCCAGAAGAATCCGGACTCCGTCCACGGGTACCAGTCGCGCTTGCCCACGCCCTGCCACAGCATCGAAAGCCCGATGCCGTTCCAGTTCAGCGACATGTTGATGCTGTACTGGTAGCGCGGCGACTGGTTGCCGATGATCTCCAGGTCGCCGTGGTTGGACAGCGTGCGGTTGCCCTTGGTCATGATGCCGTCGCCGTCCACGTCGACGAAGCGCAGGTCGCCGGCATAGGCGCGGAACATCTCGCCGTTCTTGAAGAAGTTGTAGGCCGGGCCGTTCAGGGCGTCGGCGTTGCTGGCGTAGATGCCCGCTGTGCGGAAACCCCATATCTCGCCGATTTCCATGCCCTTGTAGTAGGTCGTCAGGTCGCCCGTTTCGTTATAGTAGTCGGTGATCCAGCTGCGGCTGTCCCACAGCATACCCTTGATGCTGTAACTGAACGGCTTGCCGCCCAGGTTGAACGAGTCGCGCCACGAAAGGCTCAGCTCCCATCCCTTGGTCTTGAGGCTGGCGTAGTTGCCGTAGGGCGCGGCGCTACCGAGTACCTGCGGGAGGTTCGGGCCGACGGTGTAGAGGTCGGTCGTATTGCGGCGGTAGTAGTCGCCGGTGAACGAAAGCCGGTTGTGGAACAGGTCGAGGTCGAGGCCGATGTTGTAGGTGGTGACCTTTTCCCAGGTGATGTCGTCGGGGATCAGGCTGGGCACCGACGTGTAAGGTACGTTCTGGCCGTTGATGATGACCGACGACTTGGCGATCGAGGCGCTGCCCGAAGCGGTCATGGTCTCGAGGTACTGGTAGGGGTCGATGTTGGCATTGCCGAGCGAACCGATGCTGGCGCGAACCTTGAAGTTGTCCAGCCACCCTTCGACGTGCGGTTTGAGCCACGGCTCTTCGGAGAGGCGCCATCCGACCGATGCCGAGGGGAAGAAGCCCCACTGCGAACTGGACGGGAATTTCGACGACCCGTCGTAACGGGCGCTCACTTCGGCCAGGTAGCGGCCTGCATAGGCGTAGTTGACGCGGCCGAAGAATCCGACCAGCCCCCACGTGTAGCCGCCCGAGGTGGTCGAGTAATACTCGCCGTCCATGAGCGTGAAGCTCGGCTTCGAGGGATAGAGGTTGCCCTGGCGGTAGGTCTTCTGCGTGCGGTAGTCGTAGTCCTCGAGGTTCCATCCGGCGACCACGTTCAGGTCGTGGTCGGCCCCCAGCTTGGGCGTGACCGTACCGACGATGTTCGTCGAGATGTAGTCCGAGCGGTACGTCCAGTTTTCGAGCGACGAGAAACTGTTGTCCTGCCCCGAAACGTTCACGCCGGTGTAGTAGGTGTAGAGGTTCTCCATGCGGTCGCGCGACCAGCGGGAGCCCTTGTAGGTCACGTCGGCCGAGACCTTGAAGACGTCGGGGACGAATTCGAAGTTGAACGTCGTGGTATTGGCCACTTCGAGCTTGTTGTTCTCCTGCCACGAGGTGCCCTCGGCGAAGGCCGCATAACCGGTCTTGGCCGCGGTCTGCGTCCAGGTACCGTCGGGGTTCTTCAGCAGGGCGAACGGGAAAGCGAACATGTCGATCTGGCGCGAGATCACCTGCTGGCCGTAGTGCACCATGGGCTGGTGGTACTTGCTGCTCATCAGGCTGGTGTTGTTGTCCAGCGTCAGCCACGGGCGGATGCGGATCGAACCCTTGGCGCGGAGGTTATACTTCTTGTAGGTCTCCTCGCCCACCTTGTAGATGCCGTCCTGGTTGTAGTAACGGCCCGAAATGTAGTAACTGACCCCTTCGCGGCCGCCCTGGATGCTGACGGCGTGGGTGGTCGAATAGTTCACCGACTTGTAGATCTCCTTGAGCCAGTTGGTCTCGCCGTAGTAGTTGTAGTTGCCGTTGGCGTCGATGTCGTAGTTGTCCATCGTCGGATCGGCACGGCGGCGCTTGAGTTCCTCGAACCAGGCGTTCGAATAGGGCATGTAGTTATTGAAGAGCGACGGTACGGTCGCCGTCGGCGAGGAGTTGAGATACGACTCGCGGAAGGCATCGACCCACTGCACGGGGTCGGTGACCACGTTGTCCTCCCAGATCACCGTACGGCGGTGCAGCGACACGGAGCCGTTGTAACTCACGCGCACCTTGCCCTTCTCGGGATCCTTGGTCGTGATGAGAATCACGCCGAATGCGCCGCGGGCGCCGTATACTGCGGCCGACGAAGCGTCCTTGAGCACCGAGATCGAGGCGATGTCGTCGGGGTTCACCGAACCCATGTCGCCTTCGGCACCGTCGATGAGCACCAGCGCGCCGCCGCCCTGTCCGAGTTTGTTGGTCTTTTCACCGCCGCTCACACGGGCCTTGAACGTGTTGTTCACGCCGCGGATGGTGACTTCGCCGGCATGGTCGGCCTTACCGTCGACCTGCACGATGTTCAGGCCGGGGATCTGGCCCTGCAACGAACGGGTGATGTTGGCATTGGGCCGGTTTTCGACCGCGTCGCCCGAAAGGTTCTCGACCGCGCCCACGATATTGCGTTTCTTGAGCGTGCCGTAGCCTACGGCGCCCTACCACCTCCTCATGGGGGCGGTAGCCGATATACGAGAAGAGCAGCGTGGCGTTCCCGTCGGCCGGGATCGCATAGCCGCCGTCGACACCCGTCGAGACGCCGACCAGCGTCCCCTTGATAGTGACCGTCACGCCGATCATCGGGTTGCCCGCAGCGTCGCGGACGACCCCTTTCACCTCCGATTTGGCGGCGGCCCTGGCTGCCGGGACGGGGCGCGTGCTGCGCGTCAGCACGACCACTTTGTCAACCACCCGGTAGTCGATGCCGCGAGGCGTGAATACGGCGGCAAGGATGGCCTCGATGGTGGCACCCTTCTCCGAGACCTCCAGGTTCTCCATCGGATAGCCGGCCAGTGCCGTTTCGTAGGAGAAGGCGATGCCCACTTGTTGCGTAATAGCATCGGCAACGGCCTTGAGCGTCGTCCGCGAGTAGGATAAATTCAGGTCATACCCCTGCCCTTGCGCACCGGGGAGCGATCCTTGGGCGGCATATCCGCCGAAAGCCCCCGCGCAGAGCACCATGACCAGACATAGTCCTTTATGGAATAATTTCTTCATAGTTTCAATTCGGTTAATTGGTTATTTCCCGCTGCCGCGTGCAAAGCACGTCCGCAGCCGCGCCGTGCAGGCGGGCTCCGGGGAAATTCGTTCCGATACGGCAGACAGAACCTTGCAAGTCATCCGTCGTCCGATAAAAAACCGTGTAGTGCTGGTGTAGGGGGAGGGATTAGTCAGACATCGTCGAAGTTGTTTTAAAGTTTCCGGTTAATAATCGTTTTTTTAGTTTGCATTGGGTCGGTTGCGGCCGGCGTTTTCCGTCCGGTCTGCATTAGATACAAGCGACCGGGGCAAACTACCCAATGCCGGAAGCTTTTTTCACAAAATTGCAATGCAAATTTTTATACCTATATATTACAGATATTTTATTTTTCGGTTTTTCGCCGCAAGGTTCGTAAAATTTTAAACATTTTTCTTGCGAATCCCGGAAAATTGCTATATTTGCAGTGCAAGTCATTCGATATCGTTAGAAACCGTGTAGGAAATTGACATCCGGCAGTGTATCCGGAGTCGGTTTCTGTTTTTTTTATTGGTTTTACAAACAAACTAACGATCCAATCATGATGAAATTTATTCATAAACTGACGATAGTTCTCGCGTTGGGCGGGATCTGCGGTCTTGCCGCGTGCAGCGACGACGACCAGGGGTTCCTCAAACGCAACCTGCGCGAGATGAGTTTCCCGTACGTCGAATCGAGCGATACGTTTACGATCCGCGCCACGGGGGACTGGCAAATCAGCGACGCCCCCGACAGCCGCGAGTGGACGAACGCCTACGGCTGGGTGCATGTCGACCAGCTCTCGGGCAAGGGAGACCCCGGCACCTACCAGAAGGTGACGGTCACCTGCGACCAGAACACCTCCGAGGAGCGTAATGCCACCATCTACCTGCACGGCTGCGGCGAAGAGAACGTCGCCATCGCCATCAGGCAGGACAACGGTATCTTCGAGTGGAAACCCTTCGACAACGGACAGCAGTTCGACGTCTCGGGTATGCTCAAACTCAACGCGGAAGCCGGGGCCAAGCTCCGCATCCCCTACATCAAGGCGCTCGGCACGGAAAAATACACCGTCACGGTGACGCAGACCGGCGGCGACGGGATCACGGCCGCCAGCGGCAGCTATTCGCTCCCGACGGCCGGCAACGGCTACATCGAAGTGCCCCTGACGGGCACCGCCACCAAGCAGGGCATCGTGACCTTCGGCGTGAAGGCTACCGACGAGGCTGGCACGGAGAAGGATTTCGGCTCCGTTTCGACCATCGTCCGCGCCGGGTTCGACGCCCAGGGCGAGGAGCTTCCCCTGCTGACGCAGAACTTCGGCAAATTCCCCTGGGGCGGCGACTGCATCGGCCAGAAGGCGGGTGTCACGACGGCCGACAAGACCGTGGCCAACCTGAGCCTCGACAACGAGACGGTGAGCGTCTCGGCGGGCACCAACGCCAGCATCGGCGGCATCACCTCGACCGTACGCAACGGCAACGCGGCATTCTACCGCGCCATCGGCATGGAGGGATGGACGGGCTACCTGAATTATATGTGCCCGGGTTACATCCAGCTGGGCGCTGCGAGCGACAATGCCGACGGGCAGCCGGGCAACCTCATCTCCCCGGTGCTGAACATCCCCGCGGGCTACGACCTGCTGCTGACCTGCAAGGTCGCCATCTGGGCCGCAGCCCCCGACCAGGGCATGGTGGGCATCTGCGAGAAGAACGACGGGTTCTGGATCTCGAAGGGCACGCTGGACAAGATCGTAGCTTCGACCAAGAGCTACGTTTCGCTCGACATCCCCGCCTACACGTGGGTCGAGGTCACGGCCGTCATCCCCAATCCCGGCGCGAAAGCCAATCCGGCATTCTTCATCTCCACGGCCGACAGCTGGTTCTCGGGCTCCTCGGTGAAGGCGGGTCGCTGGTACATCGACGACATCAAGCTCGTATACTAAAACCGGACAACAATCATGAAAAAAAGCATTTTATATATTCTGTTCGCCCTCTTCTCGCTATCGGCCGCAGTCTCGCTGACGGCCTGCAAGGACGACGGCGTGGAAATATCGGGGGCCAACAAGTCCAAGACCCCGAAGAACGTGAAACTGCTCGAATACGGGGCCACGTCGCTTACGATCTGCTGGGATTTCATCCGCGGCGCGACATCGTACACCGTACAGCTCGTCGACGGGGAGATGAACCCCGTCAGCGAAGCGCTCTGCAAGACCACGGACGCAATCGACTACCATGAATTCACCGACCTGGCGGCCGACCGGATATACTACGGCCGCGTCAGGGCCAACTTCCCCTACTCCTCCACCTCGGACTGGGTATACGTCACGGCAAACGAGCAGCCGGCCATGCTGATGGCCTCGGTGGGTATCCTCGAACTCGACCCGAAGCTCACGCTCAATGCCGCGACGGGGTCGACGCTCACCTACGAGTGGTCGTATACCGACGATGCGGCGACCGACGCCACGCGCCTCTACAACATCGAACTGTTCCGTGACGAGGCGTGCAGCGAGCTGCATGTCAGCTGGCTGGCCGACGGAAAACTCGCGTCGGACAAAGGCATCTTCACCGCCCTGGCGGGTTATCCCGTCGTGAGGTTCACCTTCTCGGGGCTCGATCCCGAAACGACCTACTACGCCCGGGTCACCAATGCCAGCTTCGGCAACATCATGACCCCCGTCGTCGCCGGGACCACGGCCAAGGCCGGGCCCAAAGCCTCGCAGAACAACCCGGCACAGGCCGGAGATATCGTGCTGGCGCAGGATTTCGCGGCATTCATCCACGGCGGCGACATCGTCCGCTCGGCGGCAGGTTACAACGCCGTATCGGGTACCGAGTTCCGCAAGACGTGGGAACCCGCCACGGGCGAGAACCCGCAGGCCGACGGCGACCGTCCGGTCTGCAACTGGACGACGGAGTTCAACGTATTCACCGGAGGCACGTCGGCCGAGTACATCGAAAGCGTCGGCATGAAAGGCTGGGGGCTGTCGGGCAACACCTCGACCCGTCCGGGCTACATCAAGTGCGGCGGCGGTGGCGGCGGTATCGGCATCCTCTATACGCCCGAGCTGGCGGCCCTGCCCAAGAACACGACCGTGACGGTGAGTTTCTCGGCCAGCGCCTATGCCGAAGGCGAAAACGTATACGGCAGCGACATCGTGGTCGAGGCCATCGAGGGCGCCGAGTTCGGGTCGAACAACTCCGTGAGCAAGAAAGGCACGGCCGTGGCTTCGAAAGTCGTGGACATCTCGTCGGCCGTAGGTCGGTTCGAGACCTTCACGGTGACGCTCGACGGCCTCTCGCCCACTTCGCGCATCGCATTTTCCTCGAACCCCGCACAGGCGGGCGCCAACAAGACCCGCTACCTGCTCGACGACATCGTCGTGGTTTACGACGGCGAGACCAAACTGGAAAAACTCACCGTTCCGGCGAACGTGAAATTCGACGCCGAAGCCGTCTATTCCGACAAGTTGACCCTCGAATGGGACGAAGTGGCCGGGGCGGCTTCCTATACGGTGGCATGGTGGGCCGACGGCACCGAGAAGAAGGACGCCACGGTAGCGGAGGGCATCACCTCGGCCTCGTACCTGCTCAAGGAACTGGAGGCCGGCACCGAGTACCACGCGAAGGTCAAGGCGTGCCGCTACAACAACCCCGACTACGATTCGGACTACTCCGCCGCCGTGTCGCAGAAGACGGACATAGCCCCGGTACAGGCCGGGATCGTCGTGTCGAAAGTGCTGGCGACCTCCTCGACCCTCACGGTCGAATGGGCCCGTGCGGACGGCCAGGCGTGTGTCAACAGCAGTGCGCAGGTCTACCACGTGAAACTTTACAGCGACGCCGAATGCAAGGATCTGGTCGTCGGCTGGAATGCCTCGAACGTCTTCGGCATCACGGCCGGGAACCGCTTCCGCTTCACCTTCTCGGGACTGGCCCCCGCCACGACCTACTACGTCTGCGTGGACGACAAGACCAACGATTTCTTCTCCGACCCGCTCGCATATGCGACTGCCGCCGCAGGGCCGCAGGCGGGTGCCACGACGGCAGGCTCGGCAAAGGCGGGCGACATCCTCCTGGCGGAAGATTTCTCCAAGGTGATCCACGGCGGCGACATCGCCAATTTCGCCGCGGGCTACTATCCCCCGAGCTCGAACCGCGGGACTTACGCCGCAGCTTCGGGCGACAATCCTCCGGGATTCTCGGTCACCCGCTGTACGGCCAATGAGTTCGACGTGTTCAGCGGCGGCGGCGTGGCTGCGCCCTACACCGAGGGCACGGGCCTTTCGGCCTGGGGCAAGTCGGGCAACATCGCAGGCCGCCCGGGCTATGTCAAGATGGGCGCCGGAAGTGCGGCTGCCTCGCTTTACACCCCCGAACTGACCGCCCTGCCCGATGCGGCGACCGTCAAGGTGCGCTTCTCGGCACAGGCTTACAGCGAGAAATACGACGGTTCGGGCGCCGATGCCGGGAAAATCCTCGTCAAGGCCGTCCGCGGCGCCGTGCTCGGCGCAAAGGGCGCCATCACCGGCACGGTCACGGAGGTCTCTGCGGCCGACCCTGTGGATATTTCGGCTGCCAAAGCCCGGTTCCGCGAGTTCGAGGCAACCCTCACGAACGTGACGCCCGATTGCCGCATCGTGATCTCGACGAGCGAGAAACGCGCCCTGCTGGACAACGTGGTCGTCACCTGCACGGCCATCACCCCCGCGACCAAACCCGCAGCACCGGGCGGGGTTTCGTTCGACGCCGCAGCGGCGGCCGACAGGCTGACGCTCAAATGGAACGCTGTCCCCGATGCGACTTCCTACACGGTCGCCTACTGGAAAGGTTCGGCCTCAGCCCCCGAAAGCGAGTATGCCTACAAGACCGGCATCGCGTCCACGGCAACGTCGCAGGAGCTGACCAACCTGGAGAGCAACACCTCCTACTGGGCCAAGGTCAAGGCGGTCGGCAGCCTCGATTCCGACTGGTCGGAAACGGCGAACGCCACGACCATGGACAGCGGCGGCGAGCCGCTCCTTCCGACGGCCGACCTGCTCGACGTGGTGTTCCGCAACGACGGTTCGGCCATGGACAACTCCTCGTCGGCAACGCCCGTGCGGCGGATGCCGTCATCGAGGCTGTCAAGGCAAAGGGGCTGACCGACCGTGTGGAATACATCGCTTTCGACTATACGACCTGCAAACGCATCGTCAACGCCCTCCCGGGTGCCATGGTGCAATACCTGAACGGCGACCTGGCTCCCGCCGCAGTCCGGCAGGACGGCATCGGGGGTATCGACTACCGCTTCTCGGCTTATTCGGGCAATCCGGGATGGGTCAAGGAGGCACATGCCAACGGCATGGTCACGAACGTATGGACGGTCGACACGGTGCAGGACATGATGACCTGCATCGCATGGGGAATGGATTTCATCACCACCAACAACCCCGAGACCCTGAAGGAGCTCCTCACCAGGACATTCGTGTCGGCCAACTGACTGCCGCAGGGCGGTGCGCCTGTGCCCGGGGATTTCACCCGGCACTCCGCAGTTCCCTGAAGGCGCGACCGACAGCCGACGGCGGTGGGTATCATGCCCGCCGCCGTTTTTATTGCCCTGCGGAAAACAAAAAAGGCAGGCGGGCTCGCCAATCTGCAAATATTTTCTAACTTTGTGCATACGATACGAACATGGAGCCTGCAGAACTCATATCCGCCATACGCGCCGGGAGCCGCGAAGCCTTCGACGAGATGTGCGGCCGTTATTATGCGCCGCTGACGGCCTACGCACGCCTCTTCCTGAACGGGAACTGGGCGCAGGACGTCGTGCAGGACGTATTCGTTAACGTATGGGTGCGCCGCGAGGCGCTCGACCCGGGGCAGTCGCTCTACGGGTACCTGCTCCGCTCGGTCTATAACCAGTCGGTCAACTACGTCAACAAGCACCGCCATGCGTGCAGCTACCGCTCCTACTACCAGGAACGTATCGAAAGTATCGGCTACGCCTATTACGATCCCGACCGGAATCCGGTCATCGAAAAGCTCTACTCGCAGGATCTGCGCACGAGCATCAACGAGGCGATCGCAGCCCTCCCGGCCAAATGCCGCGAGGTCTTTTCGCTGAGTTACCTGCAAGGGTTCTCCCACCGCGAGATCAGCGAACAGATGGGGATTGCGCAGAGCACGGTCGAAAACCATATTTACCTTGCCCTGAGGCAACTGCGGGCAAAATTGTCGAAATCGGAGCTGATTCTGCTGCTGTTTTTCATTTTTTTACAAAATAATTCCCATCCGCTTGGGTAGATTTCTCCCGTGGATTGTATACTAAACGGACACAGAACAAATGGACGATACGATTATAATGGACTCAGTCATACAAAAATATTTTGCCGGGGAGACTTCGGAACAGGAGGAAAAGTACCTTCTCGCGTGGCTGGAGGAGTCGGAGGAGCACCGCAAATACTTCTTCGAACTGAAGAGCCTGTGGGGGGCACGCCGCGTCTTCGAGGAGAGCACCGACCTGGCGCATTTCGCATCGTTCATGCGCAGCACCGGCCATCGGATCGGAAAGATCGCCGCCGGAGAGCGATACGCCCGGCGCCGCAAACTGGTGCGGTGGACGCTGGGGGCCGCTGCTGCCGTCCTGCTCGCCGTATGCGCCGGCACGGCATGGCATTTCCTCTCGACACCCGACATATACCGGGTTTACGAGAACACGGGCGATGCGGTGACGACCGTCACGCTCGACGACGGGACGCACGTGTGGCTCAACGCCCGTACGAAACTGACGCTGCCCGAAGCCTTCGGCCCGACGCAGCGCAACGTGCAGCTGGCCGGCGCGGCCTTCTTCGAGGTGGCGCGGGACGAAGCCGCCCCGTTCGTCGTGTCCACCGACAAACTGCGCGTGCGTGTGCTGGGCACCTCCTTCTGCATGCAGGCCTACGAAGGTTCGCAGCAGGCCGAAGTCGTCCTCGAACACGGTTCCGTACGCCTTCAGACGCCCGCAGGGGTCAACCTGGTGACGCTGCAACCCGACCAGCGCGCCCTGTACGACGCTGCGGACGACAACCTCGCCATTACGCAGGTCAACGCTTCGCACCTCGTGCTGACCCAGTACGACCTGGTGACGATGTCCGACGCTACGCTGCACGAGATCATCTCGCACATCGAGACGACCTTCGGCGTGCGGCTTTCGGTGCCGGGACGCTACGGCGACAAACGCTATACGTTCAATTACCAGCGATCCAATTCGCTCGAAGAGGTGCTCAATATCGTCGAATACCTCACGGGCGAGCATTGCGAGGTCATCTACCGCAAGAAATAAGCGCAGCGGCCGCCGGATTCCCGGGATCGGCCGCACGCGGCAACGGCGCCGGCTCCCGTACCGGAATGCCGGCAGGATCGCACAACAAAAAGAGGCTCTGGAAAGAGCCTCTTTTGTCGTTTCACGGGCCGCAGGCGCCGCGGGATCAGAGCGTCGAAAGCCAGTCGAGCGTGGCTTTCTGCCAGTCGTCGTAATAGCGGAAGCGGGAGTTCATGCCCCAGCCGTGGCCGCCCGACGGATAGATGTGCAGCGTGGCCTTGATGCCGTGTTCCTTGAGCTTCTGGTAGAACAGCGCGCTGTTCACGGCTGGTACCACCTTGTCGTCGTCGCAATGGAACAACAGCGTGGGCGGCGTGGCGGCATCGACCTTCTTTTCGAGCGAGAACTCCTGTGCAAGGGGCTTGTCGGCATCTTCGGCGCCGAGCAGCTGTACGAAAGTCCCCTTATGGCGTTTGTCCGGGTCGGCCGAGATCACCGGGTAGAAGAGGATCATGAAGCCCGGCTTCACGTCCGAAAGCGTCCCGACGCTCCCGGCGAGGTAACCCCCGGCCGAAGTCCCCGACACCCCCACTTTCGCGGGGTCGATGTTCAGTTCCGCAGCCATCGAACGCATCACGCGCAGCGCCTCGTCGGCATCGTTGCGCGGAACCTCGCTGTGGCCGTTGGGCAGGCGGTATTTCACCACCGCGGCCGTGATGCCGTTCCGGGCGAACCACTGGGCCTCCTTATGTCCGTTGCCGACCGAGAGCGACGAATAGCCGCCCCCGGGGAAAAACACGAGCGCCTGTCCCGTGGCATTGTCCCCGGCCTTGTAAATCCACATTTCGGCCGTCTGCGTGTTTTTCCACTGTCCGGGCTTGGATTCGACCTCGTCGCCCGAAAGCCCGTTCGAGGTGGGTGCCGTCGTGTTGTCCCACAGGACAACGTGGTAATCCTGCGCACAAATCGCCGACGACAGCATGAGGGCGAAGAGCAGGAGCATTGTTTTCTTCATAATTCGAGTTTTAGACGTTGGGATAAAGATAAAAATTATTTGTCAGTCCGTATACGGTGTTTCAACGGGGCGATGGCCGGGGGGCCGACGCTGAATTCCCCGAGACCGAGCGCCACGAGGCGCTGCGTGGCGCGCGGGTCGGCAGCCAGTTCGCCGCACATCCCGGCTTCGATACCCGCCCGGTGCGCGGCGTCGAGCACCATGCCGATGCTGCGTTGCACGGCCGGGTCGAATGCGTCGCAAAGGTAGGCTACGCGGGGGTTTCCACGGTCGGCGGCCATCACGTACTGCGTCAGGTCGTTGGTGCCGATGCTGAAAAACCGCGCCCGGGCAGCCAGTTCGTCGGCGATGAATACGGCGGCCGGGGTCTCGATCATCACCCCCAGCGCTATGTCGCGGTCGTAGGCAACCCCTTCTGCGTCGAGTTCCGCCATGCAGGTCTCGACAACCGCTTTGGCGGCGCGGAACTCCCCGACCGAAGCTATCATCGGGAACATCACCCGCACGTTGCCGAATGCGCTCGCGCGTAGCAATGCCCGCAGCTGGGTGCGGAACAGCTCCGGCATGGCCAGCGAAACCCGGATCGCACGCCATCCCAGAAACGGGTTTTCCTCCGGCTCGAAATGCATGTAGGGCAATGCTTTGTCCCCGCCTATGTCAAGTGTCCGTACAGTCAGCGGACGTGCCCCGCAAAGCTCCGCCGCGGCACGGTATGCCGCAAACTGCGTCTCTTCGTCGGGGAGCGCCGGGCCCTGCATGTAGAGGAACTCGCTCCGGAAAAGTCCGATGCCCTCGGCGCCTGCATCGAGCGCGCGTCGCACTTCGTCGACGTTCGCGGCATTGCCCAGCACCGTGATCCGCCGCCCGGCGGGCGTGACGGCGGGCGCTTGTGCATCCGCCGCGCAGCGGAACGCATCCTGGCGCAGCGATTCGAGCCGCGCGGCGTATTTGCGTCCGGTAGCCGGATCGGGATCGACGATCAGTTCGCCCCGCTCCCCGTCGATTATCAGCCGGTCGCCGGTTCTGACCTGCCGCATGCACCCGGCAACGCCGACCAGCGCCGCGATGCCCTTGTTCCGGGCGATGATCGCGACATGGCTCGTCACGCTTCCGTGCGCCGTCACCAATCCGGCGACCCTGCTGAAATCCATCTGTGCCGTATCCGAAGGCGCCAGCTCGTCGGCCACCACGATCGTCCCCGGAGCCAGCCCGGCAAAGGGATCGTGGGCGGTTTCGCCCGACAGGATGCGGCCGATACGCGCACATACGTCCCGCACATCGTCGGTACGTCCGCGCAGGTAGTCGTCGTCGAGCGCCGCGAACATGCCGCACACCTCTTCGCAGGCTTCTCCGAGCGCCTGCTCGGCGGACAGGTGCTTTTCCGCAATCCTCCCCTCGACCAGCCCGGCGAGCATCGGGTCGCCGGCCATCTCCAGATGGGCGGCGAAAACAGCCTCGCCTTCCGCCAGTGCGGACAGCTCCGCCTTCGCACGCTCCAGCGCCGCATGGAACCGCCCGGCCTCGGCCACGGGGTCGCCTGCCGCGGCCGTAGCAGCGGCGGATGCGCGGCGTTGCAGCACGAACGCCGTCCCGACGGCGATCCCCGCCGTCGGGATTCCTCGGATCGTGAACATCATTCGCGGATGCCGGCGATGAAATCCGTTACGGCCCGCACGGCGGCGGCTTCGTCGCCGCCCTCGGCGCAGACTTCCACTTCGGTGCCGTGTTTGAGCCCCAATGCCAGGAGCGAAAGAATGCTCACGGCACTGGCCTCCCGGGCCGCGGTGCGCAGGGTGATCCTGGCGGGCGCAAGCCCCCTGATTAACTTTACAAGTTCGCCCGCAGGCCGCGCATGCATGCCGTTCGGGGCGGTGATCGTTACTTTTCCGGTTGTCATATAGGTAGTTATTTCAGTGCTTCGTATATCACCTGCGGATCGCCTTCGGTCGTCAGCCTCCGCAACATATCTTTGTCCCCGAATACCTCGCCCAGCCGGGCCAGGATATCGAGGTGAGCGTCCCCCACGCCGGCAATGCCCACTACGAGGTATGCCTTTTCGTTGCCGAACGCAACCCCGCCGGGGTATTGCAGCACCACGATGCCCGAGTGCAGGACGCACTTCTTGGCGTCGGACGTCCCGTGCGGAATGGCGATGCCCATGCCCATATAGGTCGTTGCGAGTTCCTCGCGGCGCAGCATGGCATCCGCATATCCGGGTTCGACATATCCGCCCGCTGCGAGCAGTTCCCCAGCCCGCCGGATCGCGGCTTCCTTGGGTTCGGAGGGAAGCCCCGTCCGGATATTCCCGGGGCGCAAAACCTCGCCGGAAGACCGCCCCGCGGCATCGTCCGGCTGCGGGGAGGCCATGCGATCCGGGGCATCCCCCACCCTTCGCAGGCCGGCGTCGGAGGGCTGTGCATCCGCCGTCCCGGCAGGCAGACCGCCGGCTCGGGGAATGGCGTCCGCACCGTCCTGCTGCGCCAACCGGGCGAACAGGACGTCGAGGGCCGGGTCGGCCAGGAAATTGTCGATCACGACCAGCGCAGCGCCATGTCCCGCTCCGGCGATCCGCCCGGCCAGCACGGACTGGCAGACAACGACGTCGGCATCGGCGGGAATGCCGTCCGCGGCACAGTTGCCGACCGCCGTGCCGATGCCCGCATCGGAGAGCCTTTTTCGAAACCGCGTGGCACCCAGCGCACTCGACCCCATGCCCGCATCGCAGGCGAAAACCACCTTGCGGATATGTGCCGGGAAGTGCAGCGCGGCCTTTACGGCGGGCGCCCCGCCCTGCGTGGCGGGGATTGCGCCTGTCGGCATATCCTCCGCGGTGGCGGCACGCCGGACGAAGGGCGCCGCCATGAGCAGCGACACCGCCGTGGAGATCAGCACTCCGGCCAGCACGACGAGGGTCTGGCCTTTGGGAGCCATGGCCAGCACCGAAATGATGCTGCCGGGCGAAGCCGGCGCCACCAGTCCGGCCCCGGCAAGCGAAAAGAACAGCAGCCCGGCGGCACTGCCCGCAACAGGGGCGAGGATCAGCGCCGGGCGCGCCAGGATATAGGGAAAATAGATTTCGTGGATACCGCCGAAGAACTGGATGATTACGGCGCCGGGCGCCGACTGGCGCATATTGCCGCGGCCGAAAAACCAGCAGGCCAGCAGTACGCCCAGCCCGGGGCCTGGATTCGTTTCCAGCAGGAACATGATCGACTGCCCGGTTTCGCGGGCCTGCTCGATGCCGATCGGCGAGAAGATGCCGTGGTTCAGGGCATTATTGAGGAACAGCACCTTGGACGGCTCGACCAGAAGCGACACGAGCGGCAGCAGTCCGTGGCGGATCACGACCTCCACGCCGTTGCTGACCAGCAGCGTCAGCCCCGTCACCGCACCGCCGATGACCCAATAGCCCAATATGGCCAGCAGCATACCGAGGATGCCTATCGAGAAATTGCTCACGAGCATCTCGAAGCCCGCCTTTATGCGTCCCTGCGTAAGTTTGTCGAACCACCGGATCGTATACCCGCCCAGCGGGCCCATGACCATGGCTCCGATGAACATCGGGATATCGCTGCCGACGATGACGCCCATGGCGGCAATGGCCCCGATTACCCCGCCGCGTTCGCCGGCGACGTTGCGCCCGGCCGTATAGGCGATCAGCAACGGCAGCAGGTAGGTCAGCATCGGGTCGACCAGGCGTGCCATCTGGGTGTTGGGCCACCATCCCGAGGGGATGAAGAGCGCCGTGACGAATCCCCACGCGATGAACGCGCCGATGTTGGGCATGACCATGCCGCTCAGGGCCCTGCCGAATTTCTGTATTTGTTGTCGCATAGCTTTCTTTCTTGTATATAATACAAGGAAAGCGCGCGAATCACCTATTCCGCAGGCAAAGAATCGCCCTGTTTTTTTCGGGCGGCGGCGGATTTTGCCTTTTATTGCCCCCGTACGGTGCCGCGCCGGAGGCTCCCGCCAACAAAAAACCGCCTCCCCGGTCAGGGAAGGCGGTTGCATTATTGCACGGGCAGGTTACATCATCTCTTCGTAGGCGAACTGCACGGCACGGTTCAGGATCGCGATGAACGGCTGCGTGCGGCGGAACTCCGCGAGGGTTCGCTCCAGCAGGTCGTCCGAGAGCAGGAACTCCTCGGTGATCTTCTTGGCAATATAGAAATCCTTGAGTTTCAGCATCTCGGCATACTCGCTGTCGGCAGGGAATCCCGTAGGCACCCGCTTGAGCTTGTTCTCTTCGACGATGGCGAACCCCTTGGCCTTGCGGATGGCCGCCGCGATTTCCGCACCGTTGTCGAGGATCTCCTCGCGCACGCTGCGCAGCACGACCGGCTCGGGGCAGTAGAGCCCCGCCGAAAGCAGGTTGCTCCATACGAGGCTGTCGCAGCAGGGTTCGATGTGGAAATAGTAGCCTGCAAACCCCGACTTCTTGCCCTTGGGCGCGATATACGCACCTATATATGTTTTATAGGGCGACTTGTCGGGACTGAACCGCGTGTCGCGGGCGATGCGGTAGGTGCAGTCCTGCACCCTGAGGCCGCGCACCGTGGGGTCGAACTCGGCGATCCCGGCGATGAGCTGCTCCGTGAAAGCCGCGAAGCATCCCTTCACGTGCGCCCATTCGGTGCGGTGGGCGTCGAACCATGCACGGTCGTTGTTGTCGTGCAGGCGGCGGAAAAAGTCGATTACCTCTTTCATATTACCAAGCGAAAAGCGGATAATCGGCCATCAGGGCGTTCACGTCCTTGCGTACGGCGGCGATATTGGCTTCGTTCTCGGGGTCGTGCAGCACCCGGTCGATCAGGCCGACGATGTAGTCCATCTTGTCCTCTTTCAGGCCGCGGGTGGTGATGGCCGGCGTCCCGAAGCGCAGCCCCGAGGTCTGGAACGGCGAGCGGCTGTCGAACGGCACCATGTTCTTGTTGGTGGTGATGTCGGCCGCCACGAGGCACTTCTCGGCCAGCTTGCCCGTCAGCTCGGGGAACTTCGTGCGCAGGTCGACCAGCATCAGGTGGTTGTCCGTGCCGCCCGAAACGATCTTGTAACCGCGTTTAACGAACGCTTCGGCCATCGCCCGGGCGTTCTTCTGCACCTGCGCCTGATACTCCTTGTACGAGGGCTCGAGCGCCTCGCCGAACGCCACGGCCTTGGCGGCGATGACGTGTTCCAGCGGGCCGCCCTGGATGCCGGGGAATACGGCCGAATTGAGGATTTGCGACATCATCTTCACGGCACCCTTGGGCGTGGTGAGCCCCCAGGGGTTCTCGAAATCCTTGCCCATCAGGATAATACCGCCACGGGGACCGCGCAGGGTCTTATGGGTGGTAGAAGTCACGATGTGAGCATACTTAACCGGATTCTCGAGCAGACCGGCAGCGATCAGACCGGCCGTGTGAGCCATGTCGATCAGCAGGATGGCGCCTACTTTGTCCGCGATCTCGCGCATACGCTTGTAGTCCCACTCACGCGAATAAGCCGAAGCACCGCCGACGATAAGCTTGGGTTTGTGCTCCAGAGCCTTGCGCTCCATATCGTCGTAATCCACGCGCTCGGTCTTCGGATCGAGCTGGTAACCGATGGCTTTGAAATAGGTACCCGACATATTCACCGGCGAACCGTGCGAAAGGTGGCCGCCGTGCGCCAGATCGAGGCCCATGAACGTATCGCCGGGTTTCAGCACGGCGAAGAAAACGGCCATGTTGGCCTGTGCGCCGGAGTGGGGCTGTACGTTGGCGTACTCGGCGCCGTACAGTTTGCAAACACGTTCGATGGCAAGGTTCTCGACCTTATCCACCACCTGACAACCGCCGTAGTAACGTGCGGCAGGATAACCCTCCGCATACTTGTTGGTCAGTACGGAGCCCATGGCCTCCATCACCTCGTCGCTGACAAAATTTTCAGACGCGATCAACTCGATGCCGTGCATCTGACGGTTCCGTTCCTCAGAAATGAGGTCGAATACTTGAGAATCTCTCTTCATGATCGATATATGGTTTATTAAGAGTTTTTTTCGGATTCCAAAGGTAGTAACATTTTACGAAACTACAAAAACTAAATATTTCTAAATATTTTTGCTATATTTGGCGACAGAAAAATACAACGCATCCGACAAACGGAACATTTTTCATCGGAACGGGCACCTCTGCGATACGGGCAGCCGACGCGGGCCGGATTTCCGACAGAAAGATCGAATATTACGGATAAAACGAAAAATTTAACCATCAAAAAACATTTCAGCAAGATGAAATTACTCGAAGGAAAAGTGGCCGTCGTAACCGGCGCAGCCAGGGGCATCGGCAAAGCGATCGCCATTCAGTTTGCAAAAGAGGGAGCCAACGTCGCGTTCACCGATCTGGCGATCGACGAAAACGGCAAGAAGACGGAGGAGGAGCTGAACGCCCTGGGCGTAAAAGCCAAAGGATACGCCTCGAACGCCGCCAACTTTGAAGATACGCACAAAGTGATCGACCAGATCATGCAGGATTTCGGCCGCATCGACATTCTGGTCAATAATGCCGGCATCACCAAAGACGGACTGATGATGCGCATGAGCGAAGCGCAGTGGGACGCCGTGCTGAACGTCAATCTGAAATCGGCTTTCAACTTCATTCACGCCGTTACGCCGATCATGGCGCGCCAGCGCAGCGGTTCGATTATCAATATGTCGTCCGTGGTGGGTGTCAGCGGCAATGCCGGACAGTGCAACTATTCGGCTTCGAAAGCCGGTATGATCGGACTTGCGAAGTCCATCGCCAAGGAGATGGGACCGCGCGGCATCCGTGCCAACGCCATCGCTCCCGGCTTCATCATTACCGAAATGACCAACGCCCTGCCCGAAGAGGTAAAACAGGGCTGGTACCAGCAAATTCCGCTGCGCCGCGGCGGTACACCCGAGGATGTGGCGAAGGTGGCTCTGTTCCTTGCCTCCGACCTCTCCTCTTACGTGAGCGGACAGGTAATTCATTGCTGCGGAGCGATGAACTGTTAATCTCTCTGCGATTTCATACAAGAAAGGGAGGTTGACGAGAGTCGGCTTCCCTCCTTTTTTCTAAAAAAACATACACTTATGAAGCTGAAAAATCTACTTTTCGTTTTTTGTCTGGCGCTGCTCGCCGGTTGCCAGAAAGATCCCGACACAGAAAGTGCTCCGGCACGGGATACCGATAGGGTCGAAGGAGTGATCCGCATGAAGCTCGACCGGGAAACGGCCGAAGCGCTGAACGTGACCCGCACCCGCAGCGGCAGGGTCCTGACGGGCAACATCTCTTTCGATGAACTGTGCGAACGGTACAACGTGACCGGAATGGAGCGGTTGTTCGCCGACAACGGCTGCGCCGAGCGAACACGCAAGGCAGGGCTCGACCTGTGGTATGTCATTCGTTTCAAAGGATCTGCCGAGCAGGTCGCCGAAGACTTCGGAGAGATTGCCGGCGTGAATCATGTCGAAATTCCGCGCAGGATTACCAAAGTCGGCGGAATGAGCCGGAAAAGCGGGACTCCATGGCGAAAACTGATGGCCCTGCCGAAGGCCGTTCCGGCGAACTACCCTTTCAACGATCCGCTCTTCGCAGAGCAATGGCCGCTTTACAACGACGGATCGGTTTCTGAGGAAGCCGTCGCCGGTGCAGACATCAACGTGATTCCTGCATGGAAGAAGACGGCGGGTCGCAGCGATGTAATCGTCGCCGTATTGGATGAGGGCGTGGAATACACCCACCCCGACCTGGCAGCCAATATGTGGAGCGGGATCGGTAAGAATTTTTGCAGCGGATACAATGAAGACATCACCTGGGGCCAAGGACACGGAACGCACGTAGCCGGTACGATTGCTGCGGTGAACAACA
>OLNV01000732.1_pt1 | contig 24362 bp, 22 predicted proteins | sample 1672891 | NCBI WGS metagenome assembly OLNV01 (sample SAMEA3136734, study PRJEB25190) | human gut metagenome | biome: human gut; feature: human-associated habitat; material: faeces | place: Austria | collected 2013 | reverse complement strand
TTGTTGTCGCCATTGTTCGATTAACGCGTATTTTTCAGCGACTCCTGTGCAAAATACGCTGTTGTAGATTCAATCTGTCAATGCAACACCAGTCTTAAGGTTATATCGGGATAGCACACAAGTGTTACACGCATAAACAAAAAATACCCAAAAAGTATTATTTCATAACATTTATTCATGGAAGATAACAATGAAACGATTCAGCTATATTTTTTAAACTAAAAAATACTTTATAAGAACATCCCAATTTTGGAGGCGATACTCATTCTTCCCCTGATAAATAAACACTCTCGTCCGACAGGGCGTGGAAACTATCAATAACCACAGTAATGATGCTGACTTTGTTTTCGTTTAAGGAAATGACATGCACGATTACCTGCTTTTTTTACTGGGACTTACCCCCCTTCTGGCGATGATCATTTTGATTCTGAAAGTCAAAATGCCCATACACTATTCTGTGCTTAGCACTCTCCTGCTCACGCTAATCCTTGGAGGGGTTTTCTGGCAGACGCCAGTTATGGATATGGGATCTGCTGTGGTATACGGCGCAATCAAAGGTTTGTGGCCGATTGTGATTGTCATCCTTGCTGCCATTTACAGCTATAACCTGATGAATGCGACAAAAAGCATGGATATTCTGAGAAATGTTCTGGCGAGCGTTAGTGACGATAAACGCATCCAGGTTCTTCTTATCTCATGGTGTTTTGGCGGATTTCTTGAGGCGGCCGCCGGATACGGTACAGCGGTAGCAATCCCCATAGGTATACTCATTGCACTGGGCTTTAACCCACTAAAAGCAGCGATTGCATCACTGGTTGCTAATACAGTCCCTACAGCGTTTGGGGCAGTCGGTATACCTGTCTCCGTGCTTGCTGAACAAGTTAATTTACCTGTAACCACACTCAGCGGGACGATTATTCTTCAGCTGGCACTGTTCAACATTCTGCTCCCCTTCGTTATCGTCACGATTATCGGTGGAGGTATGAAAGCTATACGAGGCGTAGGGTTAATTACCCTGATGTGCGGTATTAGCACATTGATACCTCAGTATCTGGTGGCTGTTAATCTTGGCGCAGAGCTCCCGGCTTTCGCAGGAAGTCTTGTCAGTCTGATCGTTATAGTCTTTATGGCAAAAAACCGTAAAGAAAAAACAGAACCTGAATTTCTTATTGAGAGTTCAGCAGATAGCGCCAGCGCACTTTCATACTCTCGTGGGGCGTTGTTACGTGCGTGCTCAATCTACATTCTGATCTTTCTGTTCATTCTGCTTTGCTCTCCACTGTTCCCGACGATAAAAAGTGCAGTGTCTCAGATTGCCTCGTCACTCACCTTCTCTCTGAGTAACGGCAGCAATCTGTCGATGAAAATTGAATGGATCGCAACCCCCGGTGTTCTGATTATCATTGCCAGTGTTATTGGCGGCTTGATACAGAAAGCATCCCTGTCATGCCTGTTAAACGTATTTGTCAGCACGGTAAAACAACTTAAAAACTCCATTATTGCCATTTCTGCGATTGTTGCCATGGCAACGGTAATGGATGTCTGTGGGTTGATTGGCACTCTGGCACAGAGCCTTGTGGATCTGACTGGTGGGGCCTACCTCTTCATTGCTCCGGTTATCGGCGCTCTTGGTACATTTGTTACTGGTAGTGACACAAACTCCAACATTCTGTTTGGTAAATTGCAGACTACTGCGGCTGAAAAATTGCATGTGGACCCGCTCTGGCTGGCTGCCGCAAATACATCTGGCGCAACAGGCGGCAAAATGATTTCTCCTCAGAGTATTGCTATCGCTGTTTCAGCCACCCGTATGGATGGTCAGGGCAGCGTAATCATGTCAGGAACACTGAAGTACTGCTTTGCTTATATTGTTATTCTTGGACTGAAAGTAGGCCTTGTCTACCACCTGTTCATGGCCTGAGAAAAAACAACAAAAGGACGTGGAATATTAATCAACAGGAGAAATTTCTGTGAATGTTAACTTTTTCGTCACCTGCATTGGTGATGCGTTTAAATCCCGGATGGCACAAAAGAGTGTGCTGTTACTGGAGCAATTGGGTTGCAATGTCCATTTCCCCGAAAAGCAGGGATGTTGTGGTCAGCCAGCGATAAATGGCGGTTATGTTCGTGATGCCATCCCGGGCATGAAAAATCTCATATCTTCGCTGGAAGAGAATGACTGGCCGGTAGTATCTCCTGCCGGGTCATGCACTTACACGATAAAAAATTACGCTCGCTATCTCAGTGAAGAACCTGAGTGGGCGGCACGAGCTGAAAAAGTGGCTGAACGCCTGCATGATTTGACATCATTTATAGTAAATCATCTTGGCATCACAGATGTTGGGGCAAAACTCAATGGTCGCGCTGTGTACCATCCCTCCTGCAGCCTTTCCCGTAAGCTGGGTGTAACCAGAGAGCCGCTTTTGCTACTTGAGAATGTACAGGGGCTTGAGCTACTGCCGTTTCACGCTCAGGAAACGTGCTGCGGGTTTGGCGGCACATTCTCTGTAAAAATGGCGGAGATCTCTGGTGAAATGGTGAAAGAGAAAGTCGGGCATATTATGGATGTTAAACCTGATTTTCTTATCGGGGCTGACGCCAGTTGCCTGCTAAACATCGGCGGTCGGCTTAACCGTGAAGGGCATCCTGTAAAAGTGATGCATATTGCTGAAGTCCTGATGCACAGATGAGGTAAACAGAATGTCTTTGAAAACAAGTGATATCAGGTTTAAAGAGCGTATCCGTATTCAGATTCAGGACCCGATCATGCGAAAAGCTGTGGCTAACGCACAGGAGCGCATAGGGACTAATCGACAGAAAATGGTTGATGAACTGGGACACTGGGAGGAATGGCGTTCACGAGCTGAACAGATTCGTCGGCATGTTCTGGAAAATCTTGATGCTTATTTGTATCAATTGTCCGAAAAGGTTACTGCGAATGGCGGGCATGTATATTTTGCCCGTACCAGAGAGGATGCAACCAGTTACATACTGAAGGTGGCGAAAGAAAAAAACGCCAGGAAGGTTGTTAAATCCAAATCAATGGTGACTGAGGAAATTGGCATGAATGCCGTTCTTCAGAAAGCCGGGATACCCGTGATTGAAACGGACCTTGGGGAATATATTCTTCAGCTAGCACATGAGCCACCATCGCATGTGGTTGTGCCGGCAATACATAAAGATCGCCATCAAATCCGCAGAGTTTTACATGAACATCTGGGATATGACGGGCCTGAAACTCCAGAAGCAATGACATTGTTCATCCGTGAGAAAATCAGACAAGATTTTCTGAGTGCTGAAGTTGGCGTAACGGGGTGTAACTTTGCCGTTGCAGAAACAGGGTCAGTCTGCCTTGTTACAAACGAAGGCAACGCACGGATGTGCACCACATTACCTAAAACACATATTGCTGTTATGGGTATGGAGCGTATTGCTCCGACATTCCAGGAGGTGGATGTTCTGATTACCATGCTTGCAAGGAGTGCTGTCGGGGCGAGACTGACAGGTTATAACACCTGGCTTACAGGCCCCAGAGAAGAAGGACATGTTGATGGTCCGGAAGAGTTCCATCTCGTTATTGTTGACAATGGGCGTTCAGAGATTCTCGGCTCAGAATTCAGCGATGTATTGCGATGTATCCGCTGCGGTGCCTGCATTAATACCTGCCCGGCTTATCGTCAGATTGGTGGGCATGGTTATGGTTCAATCTACCCGGGGCCAATCGGCGCGGTTATTTCCCCATTGCTTGGTGGATATGAAGACTTTAAGGATTTACCCTATGCCTGCTCATTGTGCACTGCCTGCAATGGGGTATGTCCTGTAAAAATACCTCTGGCAACGCTAATACAAAAACATCGCCAGGTTATGGCAGAGTCTGAAATCACACCATTAACGGAACGCCGTATAACCAGAGCATTCAATTACATAAACAGCCATCCGGCGTTGTGGAAGGTAGGTATGGTTGCTGGGGCCAAAACAGCCCGTCTGTTCATCAGGAAAGGAAAAACGCCGATTAGTGTTGGAGCGATAAAAGAATGGACTGAAGCCAGAGACCTGCCATCACCTGATGGAGAAAGCTTCCGTAGTTGGTTCAAGCGACATAAGAAGGAGGGGTAATTTATGGAAAACAGAGAGGAATTTCTCGTTGCGATCGCCAGAAAGCTTGGCAGACCAGTAAGACATATTCCCGAAGCAATGCCGGAGCCTGTAAATACGCTGGCTACGACACGTTTAACAGAGTTGACATCAGACCAACGCTGTGAGGCGTTTATTAAATTTGCCTCGGAAGTGATGCTTGCCGAGTGTGTTCTGGTGTCGCCTGAGAACGCACCATCAACAGCCTTAGACATCTGTTGGAAGTTCGGTTCCGGGCCAGTCATTATCAGCAACGATCAACGACTGGTCGATACAGGGATTACGCCATTGCTACAAAAAGAAATGGACGCTGCTCTGTGGGATCCGGAGAAGGGCGATGAAAATATCCATCTTGCTGAAAAGGCAAAAACTGGTGTCGTTTTCGCTGAGTATGGGCTGACAGAATCAGGAGGCATTGTCTTATTCTCCGCACCAGAACGTGGGCGCTCAGTAAGCCTTTTGCCTGAAGCATCATTATTTGTTTTACGTAAAAGCACCATTCTCCCCAGAGTGGCGCAGCTTGCGCAAAAACTTCATGATATGGCTCAGGAAGGACAACGGATGCCGTCCTGTATAAATCTGATTGGAGGCCCAAGTTCTACTGCAGATATAGAACTGATCAAAGTTGTTGGCGTACATGGTCCTGTACATGCAACCTATTTGATCATTGATGATTGCGATTAACGATTGCTAATAAAAAAATGGCCTTAAGGTGATATTGCAATCGTCTTGTGAAAAGGCAACAATAGACTAAAGGTTAGGCATAATTGTGTTTCTTTATGCCTCCGCAGCAATTTGTGGAGGCTTTTTTGCTTACTCCAAACAGTTTGGCTTCTTGAAAAAGTCATATCCCAAACCTATTGACGCTTATAAAAAAGTAAAGAATGGTGAGTAAGCGTAAACTGACCACCGTATGTAGCCATGATGCCAGTATTGGTAACGTAGGTGCACCCCTATCTATTTTTGTAGAACCGGAGGAAACAGACCAGATAGTTTAAATGAGCTGGTTATGCGTAACATAATTTATCTATTTTGGCTCTTACAAAATAGACAAAGAAGGAGTATCTGATGAGATACTCCATTATGACAGACTCAACTCATGTGATTTTTCTTAAAGTTCTCTGCTTGCGCCAGTACCCCCATATAAACATCATCATTCGCTACTGGCGGGAACTTATGCTTGTGTAGAAGCAGAATAAGTTCAACTTTCAGTTTCGCTTTAATATCATCGCGTTTACTCCAGTCAGGATATTTCGATGTGTTGTCAACCACGCTTTTCATCTCTTTTGCCAGCGACAGCATTTTTTCATCGTCATAGGTGAACTGATATTTATCGCGCATATGAGCAAGAATGTCGAAGAACGCTTTTTCTTCAATATCAATACCTAAATCGGCCCAGGTGCCCATTTCGGTTTTAATATCATAGATAATATCGGTCATTTCCTGACTGAATGTATCGAATTCTTCACCGTTGAGTACATCATCTTCTCGACGCTCATTATAACGATCTATAATAGCCTGGAAGCGGCGGGTGAAGTTAATCCCTTGCAACTGGTTCACTTTCCTGAAGTCGCTGATCGCTTTTTCCAGTAATTTTTGTAATAGCTGGATCTTCGTTGCCGGAAGTTTGATCTTGTTAATTCGCTCCAGATAATCTTCGTCAAAAATATCGATGGATTCCGCTTTTTTATCGCCAAGAAAATAAATTTCTTCTACGCCATCAGCTTTTAGCGCTTCTGCAATCATTTCACGAACGCGTGCATTCATCTGGGTAACATCCGGTGCGTCACCTTTCGTCAGTTTGAAAACAATTGAACGAACAGCAAGATAATAGTGAATATGATCACGTTCTGTCTGTGATAGTGCTTCACTGCCGCAGCAGACGTCGTAGGCGGCTTTCATGCGTTTAACCAGTCCCATAAAACGACGTTCAACTTTCTGGGTACGCAGAACGAATTCCGCCGCGCGGTTGAGGCAGGATAATTGCGCTTGTGGCTCACTACTAAAATAATCCCGACTGTCAAAGTCGTAAAAGACTTGCCCCAACAAATCGAGATGGTTTTTAACTTCTGTCACCGATTGCTGAATATCTTCAAAGTTGGTGGCATCAATGCGGGAATACATTGCCAGTGCCTGGTTCATCTGACTTTTAATGCCGATGTAGTCCACCACTAACCCTTTGCTTTTGCCTTCCAGTTTACGGTTAACGCGAGAAATAGTCTGGATAAGGTTATGTTTTTGTAAGGGCTTATCAATATAGATGGTATCCAGTTCAGGAACATCAAAACCGGTCAGCCACATATCAACAACAATGGCAATTTTGAAATTCGATTTAGCGTTTTTGAACTGCTTATCCAGCTCTTTGCGATATTCTTTTGTGCCCAGTAAATCATAAAGCGCCTCGTCGTCATCTTTACCGCGCGTCATGACCATCTTCACCATTTCAGAAGGCGGTAACTCTTTTTGCTCCTGTTCTGTCAGGAAGACGCCATCGGGGGCTTGCTTCACTTCAAACCAGGCAGGGCGAATAGCTTTAAGCTGGCGGTAGAAATCCCAGGCAATTTCACGGCTGGCACAAACAAACATGGCTTTGCCTTTTACGGTGGAACCTTCGGCTACGCGTTTTTCATAATGTTTGGCAAAATCTTCCGCGAGGGCTTTTAATCGATCTTCATCACCCAGAACCGCATTCATGGTTGCGGTGGCTTTTTTGCTTTCGTCGATTTGCCACTCATTGGTGCCTGCGTTTGCGCACTCTTCGTAATACTTTTCGACTTCCTCCAGTTTGCTGGAGTCCAGGATCACTTTAGCCGCACGGCCTTCGTACACGATGCGTACAGTGATTTCATCCTGAACGGCTTCGGTCATGGTGTAGCTGTCGATCACCTCACCGAAGACATCGAGCGTCGCGTCAATCGGTGTGCCGGTAAAGCCAACATAGGTGGCGTTTGGCAGTGAATCGTGCAGGTATTTCGCAAAGCCATACGTTTTGCGCACTTTTCCGCTTTCTTTATCGACGATGACTTTCTGGTCGAGGTTAACCTGGCTGCGATGTGCTTCGTCCGAGATGCAAATGATATTGCTGCGTTCAGAAAGGAGTTCGGTGTCTTCGGTGAATTTATGGATCGTTGTCAGGAAGACACCGCCACTATTGCGTCCCGCCAGTTGATTACGCAAATCTTCACGGCTGGTAACGGGAAGGATGGTGTCGTCACCAATGTAATTTTTGGCGTTGCACATTTGCGCAGAAAGCTGATCGTCCAGATCGGTGCGGTCGGTGATCAAAACAATGGTCGGGCTGGCAAACTCTACGCTCTTCATCAAAAGACGCGTTAAAAATTGCATGGTGTAACTTTTGCCACAGCCCGTTGCGCCAAAGTAAGTGCCGCCTTTACCGTTACCGAAAGGTTTACGCGCTTGCTTGATGCTGTAATAGAGTTTGCGGGCGGCATAGTACTGCGGATATCGGCAGCAAATTTTTACTTCGTGCCTGGCTTTATCCGGGAAGCAGATAAAGTTTTTAATTACATCCAGCAGACGTACCGGATGAAACAGCCCCTGAATCATTGAGTGCAATGATGGAATTCCATCCTGTTCACGGTTTTCATTACCGGTGACTTTGCGCCATGAGTAAAAATATTCATAGGGCGCAAACAGGTTACCCATCCGGTTATTAACTCCATCGCTAATAATGCAGAGCGCGTTGTAGATAAACAGTTGCGGAATATCCCGGCGATAGCGTTTGCAGAGTTGTCTCCAAGCATTGCCAATACTAGCATCCTGCTCACGCACCGCACTTTTAAATTCAAAGACGACCAGTGGCAGACCGTTGATATAGAGAATGCCGTCAGGAATACGACTCTGATTATCTTTGCCGGAGATTTTAAGCTGATTAACAATCTTAATCAGGTTAAGTGGCGGGTTAATATAGGAGGGCAGAAGTTCCGCCGCCTGTTGCAATGGGACATCTTCGGCATCAAATATCTGGCACAGTGCGGCAGGTAGATGCCGGGTGTCGAGCAATTCAATATAGAGATCTTTTTGTTGCCGATCGTCGCGTTTGAACAGAAAACCATTTGCCAGCCAGCGACAAAATGTTTTGTTGCTTTCATAAAGATCGGAAGCCGGAAGCGTGGTGAACTGTTTGATCAGTCGCTGAATCTCTTCTTCAGTAATGCCATCAGGCTGGTAGCGTGCCGCTAAATAATGACGGAGATCGTCTTCGATAATGACCTGATCGAGACTCGAACGTGGGACATTATCGCCGATCAGATGTTGATATCCCTGATCCTGTAACAGTTCAATGATCGCTTGTTCTAATTTTGCTTCACTGAAAGAGAGACTCATATCGCGCTCCAACCCTGGCTAATTTCTGGTAAGGATTCCTGTAACCCCAGAAAACCTTACCAGAAAGCCCCTGATTTTACAGGGGAAAAATGCGTTATGCAGCTTCTGTATCGGTGGTGAGATCCGGAATATCGTCCAGGGATAGCTCGCCGGAGATGAGTTTCGGGAGCAGGGTGTCGCGTAGGGCGGTCATTTGGTTATTTAACAATCTTTGATTTTTAATCTTCGCTAAATATCCTCCAACGATATTATCATATTTAGTAATCAACGATGAAGTAGGAATTAGACAGAAAGAGTTACTTAAATCTCCTTTTTTGATGTGCCCCATTGTTACCGCTTTTGCCTCTGCAATATGTTGAAATCTTGAAAGATGCTGTATTGTCCACATAAAATAAAAAGATTGTGGGTATTTTTTTGATGTGACCTTATATAAATGCTGATTTAATGCAGCATTCCCACCAGTCCAAATATCGATCATCAAAGTCCCCGACCATGAGAAAATCATATCGCCGTCATACACCTTACAACTATCAGAAATATCAGTTCTTGCTCGTTCGTCATTAGTTATTTGTCCTGCTCGGAGATCTGCTATTTTTAATACAGGTAAATAATCATCCTCCATATTCTTCGGCCTAAATTTTTGTAAAGCCAAACCATTCTGGAAATTAGCAATATGATCTAATGATTTAATTTGCCATCCCTTTGGCACCCAACCCAACTCCGTTTCTTCAAATTCACTTGGGAAAAGCGAGCGGATTTCCGTCGGAAGTGGTTTGAAATCTGCACTATTACGTACTTTTTGACGCAATTCGGCACGAGCTTGCAGGGCTTCCGGGATGGGATTTCCCGCATCCAGAGCATTATCAATCACCGGATCAAAATCCACAAACCAGGATTTGAAGAGAGTTTGGGACATTTGTTCCAAGGTTTGGTTCATGGATGAAAGTGTTGTGATTTTGTCATCAAAAGCTTTGAGACTCTTGACTATTAAATCTTGAACATTTAGCGAAGGAGCAGATATTTCTACATTCGCTAGATCATTGATGGTTATTTGGCTTTGAGCAGAACCGCTATCAAGATATCGTAAATTACTCTGTAGAAACAGATAATAAAAATATTCTTTTCTTACTTTTGTTTCATCCAAATTTATTTTAATGGACAAATTTGTTAAATAACAATCTCTAGTCGTTATTTTAACATCGCCAGTTCCACCAACACCTCGGGCAACAACAATTAACTCACCTGCCGAAGTATTTTTTTCAGGGTAGCTTTCTGTGTATTTATATCCTGAAAAAATGACATAGTCACCTGTACCAACAAACTCCTTTTTAGGCATTTTTCCGTATGAAAATTCAGCTATATCACCTAAGCGATATATACACCACTTACTCCCCATAACCCAGCGCCTCCAGATTCTGGCGAATCGCACGATCCAGTTCTTCCGCCTGCTTCATCTGCTCAAACAACGTCTTCGACAACTCCCGCATTTTTGTCTCAAATGCCACGCCGTCTTCTTCCTGCTCGGCTGCACCCACATAGCGGCCCGGTGTCAGTACGTAGTCGTTATCTTTAATATCTTGCAGGGTTGCAACTTTGCAGAAGCCTGCCTGGTCTTCATATTTTTCCAGCTTGCTGTCACCACGCGCAATCCGTGCAGCCAGTTCTTCCGGCGTACTGCGCCATGCATGGTAGGTATTGGCGATTGTGGCAATATCTTCCGTCGTTAACTCTTTAGTTGTGCGGCTAATCATGGTGCCGAGGTTACGCGCATCAATAAACAGCGTCTCGCCCTGACGATCACGATAACCTTTGGCCGGATCGGCAGCCTTCGATTTGGTCATAAACCATAAACACACCGGGATCTGCGTGGTGTAAAACAACTGACCTGGCAGAGCGATCATGCAGTCAATCAGATCATTTTCTATCATCTGTGCACGGATCTCGCCTTCACCGCTGGTGTTAGAACTCATCGAACCGTTTGCCAGCACAAAACCTGCTGTGCCGTTAGCCGACAGCTTGGAGAGCATATGCAAAATCCAGCCGTAGTTGGCGTTACCGGTTGGCGGCATACGATACCCAGCAAAACGTGGGTCTTTGGTTAATTCGGCTTCATTACGCCAGTCTTTCAGGTTGAACGGCGGGTTCGCCAGAATGTAGTCGGCTTTCAGGTCCGGGTGCTGGTCGCTAAAGAAGGTGTCTGCCGGTCGTTCGCCGAGGTTAGCTGAAAGACCGCGAATGGCGAGGTTCATTTTTGCCAGTTTATACGTCGTGGCTGTCAGTTCCTGACCATACAGCGCGATATCACGGCTTTTACCCTGATGGCTTTCGACAAACTTCACCGACTGCACGAACATCCCTGCCGAGCCGCAGCACGGGTCATAAATTTTGCCCTGAAAGGGTTCGAGCATTTCAGTTAACAGCGTAACCACACATTTGGGCGTGTAGAACTCACCACCGCCTTTACCTTCAGTTGCGGCAAACTTACCGAGGAAGTATTCGTAAACGCGTCCGACCAGGTCTTCTTTCGATAATGTTTCAACGTCAGTTTCGTGTGCCAGCGTTTCGATGTTGTCGATGGTATCAATCAGTGACGCCAGTTTTTTGGTTTCCAGATTCTGACGGCTGAAGTAGTTGTCTGGCAGCGCGCCTTTCAGCGTTGGGTTACGTTTCTCTATGGTCGAGAGGGCGGTGTCAATACGGACCGCAATATCGTCCTGTTTGGCATTTTGTTTGATAAAAGACCAGCGCGCTTCTTCCGGCAGGTAGAAAATGTTGTCCTGCTGGTAGAACACTTCCATCTCAAGGAAGTCTGCTTGCCCATCGGCAATCATTTTTTTGCGGCGTGCTTCAAACTTATCGCTGATGAATTTCAGGAATACGAGGCTCAACACCACGTGCTTGTATTCGGAGGACTCAACGCTGCCGCGAAGCTGATTTGCAGCATCCCATAATGTTTCTTCAAACCCTTTTTTTGCTTTAGCTTTTTTGGTTGGTATTCTGGCCATACTGAATCCGGTTTTCTGAACAGACTGGCTGTTATTGTAACGAGTAAGCCATAAAAGTGTGCATTTTACTCTCGATGAGCGTTAACTTCTTGCTGCGTTAGCTTGTTGCTTTTGTTGGAGTATCGCGACTCAATCCAGAGATTAGCCAGAGGTGAGGAACCCCGGGTAAGCACTCCCGGAAAACCATCGTGTAAAGTTCGCCTCCCTGTTCGATAGATGATTATTGTGGATTTTCCCCTTACTCTCACTTCACGTATCCACAATCCCACTTCTGCGCTGTTCAGTCTGCTCTGGTGAGTCATTTGCAATGGTAATGGAGAAACTCAGCATTACCGTTTATTTATTATTCGCGACAATCCGGTATACCGGGCACAATCTCCGGGTTGCGGTAATAGAGTCATACACGCTTATGGCAGAAGTGGTAATCCTCATACCAGATTTTCTCAGTCTCTGTATATCTGCAGCAATGCGCTGGCTACCGAACCAGAACAGGCCATCCAGTGCGGTCACCTGCAATCCCGTCTCCAGCGCATACTTCAGTCGTTCCCGGGGGGCTTTCACTTCCCGGGCAATCTGCTGATATGGCAATGATGTGTTTTCATTCGCAACCACACGACGAATGCGGTGAGACAGATGATACCGGTATGTATCCGGTACACCAGAAAGACTGGACTTCAGGCTGTACACGCAACCAAACCGTTTATCGTTAAACAGCACATTTTTCTGGCTGATGTCCCATTCTTCACGCAACGCTGCAATCTGTTGTGGTGTACGGATAAGCAGCAACCGAAATGGCAGTTCAAAACTGGTGACGTAATCCACATTCAACAGGGCAATCCGCAGCCGTTCTTCTGGCCCGGCCTCTGTCTGCCGACACTCCTCCAGAACATCCTGCCACTGCCGGCGAAGGTGTGGACGTTCATTCAGTTCAGTAAAACTGTATTTATCCGCAAGATAGTCAATTCGTGTACGCATACTGAAAGGAATTCCGTATAAAGATTCAGCAGACAAAACTTTATCAGCCAGTAAAAATTAACGGAAGCATTGATATTCCTCCCGACAATCACCGGATGATTGTTGCAATAACCTGCGACATAAAGGACTGAACAGCCGTTTTTAACGCCACGTATTGCCCTGATGAACCAGGCCGGGCAACCCGAAAACATCTTTCCACCCGGCATTGTCCGCCAGCACTTATCACCGACCAGGTCTGTTGCAGTAAATCCACCAGTTGCGCACATTCTTCATCAGCCATGACGCCGACTCGCGGATGGCAAATACTCGTCTGGCTGAGCAGCAACAGACATCGTATCTGTGCTCCTTCATGTTGTTCCCGCAACCAGCGTAATACCACCGGCGCTGATGGGCTGACCGTGTGATTATGCTCCGTAATACGTTCGTGTACCCGTCGGTGAAAGGAACTACAAAATGTCTGAATCTGTTGACCATAGATTCCTTCTGCCGAATGAAGTGTGAAGTGGATTGCCAGCAGACGCGGCCAGTGATCCACCGCCTGCTGAACAAAACGCCGGATTTCCCCCGGCTCTGAAATTAAGGCTTCGGTTATTTGCACTATTTTATCTCTGTTTAATTTGGTTAAGCCGGTGAAGACGCATCAACAAAAGCACGCTTCGATACAAACAGCTGTGACTGGCGATACGAAAGAAATGACGAATCAGTCAGGATGACAAACTGCTGGCTGACCGGAGGAGACACAGGAAGATTCACGGGGGGGCAGCACCAGGGACAGGGGCCGACGCCACAATACCAGCGCTGACATCTGGCACATTGCCAGCGTACCGGTATCACAACACGTTTCATACATCTGCCCTCCATGATTCGTTGCTGCATCCACTGCTCCACTTCACTTTTGTACTTGCGGCTGCTGCGCCACGGTTTGATGGGTTTAGAGAAATGGTCTTCACTGAATCAGCATGTAAAACCCTTTGTCGGGCCGGTGCGTCAGCACCAATGATATAAGACAGTAAAATGAGCACGCTGTCGTGATCTGTGATTGAGGTCAACATGCTCAGAATGTCCCCTGTGAGATTGATGCGATACAGGAGAATGTCGGCGTGATTTCAGCGTCGTCCTGCTGGTGTGATATCGCAAATATGCCAATGAGATAACGGGATTCCTGATTGCGTACACCACGACGAGCGCAGGAAAAATAACTGAACGCTCTTTGAATCTATCTTCGCTGTCAGGTCACCAATGAACCCCGTGCCACATCCCGGGGGCTTCTGGTGCTGCGCGCTTCGTCCAGTGACACAAAGCGCTTACATTGGCTATGGCATCCATCATCAACTGATCCAGAACAGGGGCATCGAAATATGCCTCTCTGACCGTTATATTCCGGCGTATCGGGAGAAGGTCAGAAGTACCGGTCATCAGCTCGAGCAGGATATTAATCAATGCAGCCCCCGGGTTTCATCCTCCTGAGGCAGGCAAAGGCTGAGACGACGCCCCCGTGTGGTTGATTGACACCACCGTGCGACTTCGTCCCACCACTCACAATCAATACCCCGGGTTTTATTCAGGTAAGCAGGACTGCGGATATCCGGGTCGCGCCTTTGTGTCACGAACGGGGTGGGTGCGAAACACCAGATAAAATACAGGTTGGCAATACCTCTGAACGCCCTGAGCAGGTCGGGCATTTCGGATTAAGTACTCGCACCTCCGCAGTCCTCAAACAAGTCTGGCTGGTAGCTGTAAACAGACTTCGTACATACCGCTCTGCAATAAATCCCCGTACCACAGGCCTCACAGAACTTCTTCCCATGAAAAAACTGCTCACACATCACACAATGCCACTCCAGCACGACCGGTAATGGCGATAAAAACATCGCCATATCCTCAATGTAAGGGTGGGACTTCTCCGGATTCAGCACCACACAGTCCGCCTTCTGTTGCTCACTCAGGGCATGTAAATCATGCTCAAACCATGCCCCCTGAGCATCTGTCTGCAGAATCAACCGGCCACGACAGGAAAGGCAGAAACACTGCCGGATATTTCTGCTGAGCGCAGAGTCGGCACTGATAATGTGCTCACCCGGCGTGATCCCCAGCCCCGTTTTTATACCGTTCATTCTGCTCCCCCCTCCTCACTGAAGCGCCCGGTCTGGCAGTGTGTGCAGTACTGCTCCCCATAATAATCGTGGTGACATTGCCTGCAGTGCCAGCTGGCTTTACGTACTACGGGTAAGGCATCCGGGACGAATTGCTGCAGACGTTTAATCAACCGTATTTCTCTGCGTTCCGGCCTGACATAAGGGCACTCATGACCGTGCTCCGTCAGTCCGTCATCAGTGTGTTCAAACCAGGGCCGTTCAGTGTCGTATTGCGGGTGGTATCTGAGTGCACTGCCGCAAAGGTGGCAGGTGTAGCGGTCGTAAGGTGCAGTCTGTGCGGTACGGGCCCCCGTCAGACGTCCGTTGCCATCAAGAGCGAGAAAGGATTTTGCGTACATAGTATATGTTCCTCAGCGCCAGACGACACGCAGGCAACAGCCGTCCCGGTACGGGCAGCGTGATCAGGTGTGAATGGCGGTTTCAGTTAAAATCTGGACTGGAGTTTGGGTAAAGCAGGCTGGTTGCTGTTACAGCACGGTGGTTGTCACACAATGGCCCACTGACGTAAAAAACTGTCAGTAAGCAGAGATGGACATCCAGCGCATGCAGCACCGTCTCACAGATACGTTGCTGCATGCAGGGGGTTTACTGGTGTGTCATGGTTAAATCTCCGTATGGTTCATACGGAATGGCCACGCCGTAAAAAATGCGCAGTGCCGCTGAAGTGGCCGCCGGAACCGACAGCAAAGATTAGCGCCAGCCCGTACTTGTCGTTCAGGGGCTTACACCAGAGCACATATCCCCGGCAGGGGGCTGTCCAGTCGTGGTCGACCCCGGTTACTTTTTTCAGGAAGCCCGCTGCATTTCAGGATGATGCCACATTCTTTCTGTTCCCGTTTGGCCAGGTAGCTGATGGCATAGCGTAAGGCATTCACCGCTTTGTGATCTGAATAGTGAATGACGTGGTTAATGTTTACCGGATAATTTTTATTAAACCGGCACCAGTGGTAGTAACCATTACCCTCGGTAACCCGCCTCCAGATATCTCCCATCAATCTGGATACCAGATACGAACTCCTGTGGCTCTGGCCGTTCAGATAGCCCACAAAATGAATGTGAAGCCCTTTACGTTCTGTATATTCCATCACCCAGGCATACCCGACCAGTTTCTCTCCCACCTCGTTAATCAGTTGCAGCATCTCAGCGCACATGGCGTACCTGCAGGCACATCTGTAGCTGAGGGTGTTTTTTCGGTAAGCAAAATCCATTCTGAACGGTAACAGTTTCGAATAGACCCCGAATAATGAATCCAGATGCTGGTTAAAGTGCTCCAGGAGCTGGGGAGCCATTTCGTAAGCGGGATTGGTGTTATAAGTTTGCATGTTTCTTCCTCGTGTTCTGTAACACAGGAAGAAGCGTTGCCGTAATTTTTGAAGAAGATGTTCTCAGGTAGTAGGGTGAACGTGTTTCCTCCGGTAACGACTTCCACGGGTATCAGAACCAGGCAAAGAACAGCATACGTAACAGCCATACAGCGCATATAACGCCTGAAGCTCTGTTAACCAGACTGCAGCGGAAAGGCCTTTATAACGCGTGTGGGCAATCACTTTTTCCAGTGAACAACAGCGGAACTTACGCAGGTTTTAACTTCCATTATCGTTATTTTGTACTGTGATTAACGTCAGAATGGCCTGACATTATCCCGAAAGTCTTTCCACTTCCCTGTTTCTCCGGTAATAAAATATTTTAAATGCTGAAGGTATAAAGCCATAACCAGATATTGCAATTAACGTAGCATTACACATATCAACGTACCAGATAAGTAACAGAGGTACAGGATTGAACAACACGCCGGAAGACTGTTTAATGACATGAGGCATACTCATTTACGAGTAAGATTATGTATTACCACTAATACTCATCAGGTGAGTTGCAGGAGCAGATTATTAACCGAAATCCTTCAAACACAGTTATCCAGGATATTAACACGGGTGAAGCCATACTCTTGGCTATAAAGATGATGACGGGATCAGAATAGTTATTAACCCATACAACAAAATACAGAAAACAACAGAAAAAAAAATAACAGACATTACTTAACAAAGAACATTACAGTCAGTGTGTACATTACAGATTTATATTCGGGTGTTGCTGGACTACATTACAGCAGAGAGGGGTAAGGACAGAGTTACAAGAACTACTACAGAGAATATCACTGCACAGATACTTCTATGAGTATATCTTTATGAGAGATCCGTCTACAGGATTGGGTTATAAGGTGTATTTACAAGGTGGAATTACAGAGTTCATTTACAAGGTATAATTACAGGATCATTTACAAGGTATAATTACAGGATCATTTACAAGGTATAATTACAGGATCATTTACATGACCATACTTCTGTAAATAATACTAATTAACCTTAATTATTTTTTAATGGTACATTAACTGTTTTTAGCTGTAACGATAAACAAATCGCCCAAAACGAAAAATACTGGTTATCATTGCTCAGAGAACTCGTACGAGTGGCAGCTTCCCCCCTGAGCAATGCTTCATTTTCGGTGGTTCTGTGTGATAGAGTTATGCTGACTACAGTGGCAGTAACACTACTTTCCACCACACGAGGATAAAACCAGTCAAAAAAATCAATTATATGAATTAAAAGTATTTTTTATGAAATGTTATGCATATCAACCAGTATGATTAACAGAAAATTTCATCATGACAACACGTATAACTTTCAATATGACCAGTGATGAGACGCTGCGAATTGTGGATGAGTACTGTCATACCCACAAACTTTCGCGCTCTAAGGTAATCGACGCATTACTCAGCGCCACAGCACCTGTCCTTAACGATATTAACTGTTATTATCAACTTGCAGGCAAACTGCAGTCACGCTTATTAAATGGAGTGTATCAACGGGATCTTCCTCACAAACGCAATATCGTCAGTGCAGAGAAGTATTGTCTGGAAATCTGGGAAAACAAACTTTTCACCAAAAGAATCCTGGAGTTTGACAGTTCAAATGGTGTTCTATACGCGCTGAAACATAAAAGACACTATCGCCGGGATAAGATGATTGGACGGGTTGAAAGCCGGCGTATCAAAGACATTTGCGAATACCAGATGCAACTGTCCGGGGAGAAGGCAAAATATGCCTGTTTTATTTATATTGAAAGAACAATATACAATCACGATAATCCATCCGGTGAAACACCTGTAAAAGCGGCTGTTGGTAATGCAGTCATCCTGCTGGCAAAAGACGTGATATATGACGAGTACTTTTTTGATCTGCGGCAGTCATTTTTCGTGAGCGTTAAAGATCTGATGGCCTCTGGCGCAAAAGGTATTCCGGAGACACAGAAATATCCGGACGTTTATTGCTGGATCCCGCTTTTCTCCATAAATTCTGGCGTGGTCATTACCCCGGTCTATAAAATTGATCCCCGGAAACCCGTAACGGTAAAAAAACCGGATCAGATCACTGTTGTTTGTAATTACAGAGAATAATTTCAGTCTTCTCCGTTCACCGCAACAGTGTTTACCTCTGCTTTATCTTCCTTTCAGTAAATACAAACCACAGCTCTGGCAGGTACAGGGCGTGGTTTATCTCCGATACTCCCCTGCGCAGTAATAATCATCACTGAAAATACTGATCCCGTCACGGCAAAACGCCATCCCATATTCCGGCAACACAAAATCATCTTCCGTTTATACCGGCTTCACTGACAAAACAGACAACCTGTATTGCCTGTACACAACAGTTTCTCTCCTGGCAGGAATATTCCCCTACTCATTTTTTACGTTTCTCCCCCGGTTGTTATGCCGGTGAAGGTGGTGCGTTTTTCATCACCAACGCCGGTTGAGATTAACAACATCCGGAGGAACATTTTCATGAATACCCCAGTTTCGCTGATGGATGACCAGATGGTCGACATGGCGTTTATCACTCAACTGACCGGCTTAACCGATAAGTGGTTTTATAAGCTCATCAAAGATGGTGCCTTTCCGGCCCCCATCAAACTCGGCCGCAGCTCCCGATGGCTGAAAAGTGAAGTGGAAGCCTGGTTGCAGGCGCGTATTGCACAATCCCGTCCGTAATTACTGACCGTTATCCGTTCAACCGCAGCGAATACACTATCCGGCCTCCGGAGGCATTATGCTGCGTGCTAAAGGAGAGAATATTATGCAAAAACTTGAAAACCGGTGTGATCTGCTGCTAATTCAGCATCAGAAATGGATGGCAAGTGTAACCCGGTTTATTGTCGCTCATGGAATGGGCTCTCCGCATCTTTATGGTTATCACCGCCTGACCCTGGCCCACTTTTTTCTACCGGAAAAAGGCACCATCATCTCAGTGGCACCACAGGGACTCTATCAGGTCGTCAACCCGGGAACGCCACCGTTCATTCCTGCCATTCAGGAAGGGTTAATGACCAGCATTCAGACCCATGAAATCATGCTGCTTACGCATTTTAATCTGGGCGGCGTTTTACTCAGTGAGCTACATCGTCTGGGCGAAAGCCGGCTGGCAAACAGGCTGAACAGTCTGCTCCGGCGTTTCGAAGATCGCGATCTCTACCACACGCTGATATGGCTGTGCTGGTATGATCTGATGTGTGCCCACTCCATGCAGCCCTGGACTGAAGAGTTAAAGCATAAATCACACGCAGAGCTTGAAAGCTGGGCTGTGGCGCGCAAACGGGAAAAGCGCGAGCTTGAACTGATGATTGACGAGTACCTGTTATACGCCTGTTGATTCATAACGTTCCCGGGGTTCCTTCCTCATCGTTACACACAGCCGGACGGCTATCTATGGCTGTCCGCCAAATGACCATCGCCGCATTTCGTTCTGCTGAAAACGGTACGTAGTCAGTGATACCGGAATTTCCGGAGAGGATCGCAGGTATATTATTTCTGTGCAATTCATGGTTATTCACATTGGATGTAGAGATTGCTGCATCCAATGTTAGCGCCAGTGATATAAGACGGTAATTCACCATTTGGATTGTCCGCTCCACCCAACATGTTGTTTCCTTAAGGTTCTCACACCAGAAAGGACATCAACATGCTGAGCAGAGAGGACTTTTACATGATAAAGCAAATGCGCCAGCAGGGCGCGTACATTGTCGATATTGCGACTCAGATTGGTTGCTCTGAACGAACGGTCAGACGTTACCTCAAATACCCTGAACCGCCAGCCAGAAAAAACGCCACAAAATGGTTAAGCTGAAACCGTTTATGGATTACATCGACATGCGCCTGGCAGAGAATGTCCGGAATAGCGAGGTTATCTTCGCGGAGATTAAGGCAATGGGTGATACGGGCGGACGTTCCATGCTGCGTTACTACATCCAGCCCAAACGTAAAATGCGTCCGTCAAAAAGAACAGTTCGCTTCGAAACTCAGCCTGGATACCAGCTCCAGCACGACTGGGGCGAAGTTGAGGTGGAGATTGCCGGGCAACGGTGCAAAGTTAACTTTGCGGTTAATACGCTGGGGTTCTCCCGCCGCTTCCATGTCTTCGCCGCACCAAAACAGGATGCTGAGCATACCTACGAATCACTGGTTCGCGCCTTCCGCTACTTCGGTGGTTGTGTGAAAACGGTGCTGGTTGATAACCAGAAGGCTGCTGTGCTGAAGAATAACAACGGGAAAGTCGTGTTCAACTCCGGATTCCTGTTGCTGGCCGCCCACTATAACTTCCTGCCACAGGCATGCCGTCCACGCAGGGCCAGAACAAAAGGTAAGGTTGAGCGGATGGTGAAATACCTCAGGGAGAACTTCTTCGTCCGGTACCGCAGGTTCGACAGCTTCACTCATGTCAATCAACAACTGGAGCAATGGATAGCCGATGTGGCTGACAAACGGGAGCTTCGCCAGTTCAAAGAAACGCCGGAACAGCGCTTCGCGCTGGAGCAGGAACATCTGCAGCCGTTACCGGATACGGACTTCGATACCAGTTACTTCGACATCCGCCATGTGTCCTGGGACAGTTATATCGAGGTTGGCGGTAATCGTTACAGCATTCCCGAAGCGCTGTGTGGTCAGCCGGTATCGATACGAATATCGCTGGATGACGAGTTGCGGCTCTACAGTAATGAGAAACTGGTGGCCTCACATCGCCTCTGTTCGGCATCGTCTGGCTGGCAGACCGTGCCGGAGCATCACGCCCCGCTCTGGCAGCAGGTCAGTCAGGTGGAACATCGGCCACTGAGAATGAGATGAACGCCTCCCACCATTAAATCCGGAGCACAAAGGTAGATGGCGGGAAAATACAGGAAGGTGTGGAGCCTCGCAGATTTCCGGCATCATAGTGCCCAATACGGGATGCATAAGACTCCCTCAGACTGGAGACTCCACAAATAAAATATACACCGGTTGGCGTTGATATCGCAAAACACCTGATTCAGGCCTATGAGGAGCTGTTGTGATGCATGAACTGGAAGTACTGCTGAGTCGCCTGAAAATGGAGCATCTGAGTTATCGCGTTGAAAGCCTGCTGGAACAGGCAGCTAAAAAAGAGCTGAACTACCGGGAGTTCCTGTGCATGGCGCTACAGCAGGAATGGAACGGCAGGCATCAGCGCGGTATGGAGTCCCGGCTGAAGCAGGCTCGTCTGCCGCGGGTCAAAACGCTGGAGCAGTTCGACTTTACCTTCCAGCCAGGCATCGATCGTAAGGTCGTCCGGGAACTGGCAGGTCTGGCGTTCGTGGAGCGCAGCGAATACGTGATCCTGCTGGGACCTCCGGGTGTAGGAAAAACGCATCTGGCCATAGCTCCTGGCGTGAAAGCGGTGGATGCGGGACATCGGGTACTGTTTATGCCACTGGACAGACTGATCGCGACACAGATGAAAGCGAAACAGGAAAACCGGCTGGAGCGTCAGCTACAACAACTGAGTTATGCCCGGGTGTTGATCCTGGATGAAATAGGCTATCTGCCGATGAACAGAGAAGCCAGCCTGTTCTTCCGGCTACTGAACCGTCGATATGAAAAAGCGAGCATTATACTGACGTCAAACAAAGGGTTCGCAGACTGGGGAGAAATGTTCGGAGATCATGTGCTGGCAACAGCGATCCTGGAGCGGCTGCTACATCACTCAACCACGCTGAATATCAAAGGAGAGAGTTACCGGTTAAAAGAGAAACGTAAAGCAGGAGTGCTGACCAAAAACACAACGCCAATCAGTGATGATGAAATGGTGGAAAGCGGACAGCATCAGTAACGAAAGTATCTTAGCGGGCATGAAAATGGCAAATAGGTTAAAAATCGTGGCGTTGACACCAATGCTATTGGAAAGAGATTAACCAGCAAATGGTTCCTCAAATCGTATTGATCTTTACCTGCACATTGAGCACCACCATCTGACACTCCGTTCCCGCATCAAACGACTGGACCGGAAAACGATTTGCTTTTCACGCTCTGTGGAAATTCACGAAAAAGTTATTGGGTCATTCATCGAAAAACACATGGTCTGATGACTGGAGTCATCCTCCAGAAATATACGTCAACTGAACAATAACGATTTTTTATGGGATTCCATACACTTTTCCATATCCCTCTGAAAATCAGTCATCAGCTCACCAACACCTCTTCTGAAACTTGTATTAAACTTATTGCTTAAATAGATGATATAACATCTCTTCCATTGCACTGAATCAGCGAAAACTGCCGTTTTAACAATCTTAACAAGATCATTTATCGGTTAACTTTATCAGTAAACAATGGAATATCACACTGATGAAATGAACATTCAGAGTAAAATGATAAAATTTACATAAACGCCATTGCTGAATATTATTTATTTCATGCAGATAAACGATAAAATACAAAATAGTATATTTCTTAATGTAAGAGTCAATTATTCATCTCCACTGGCGAGCACGGTCAGCACACAAACAAAGTGAGTCCTCCTGCTTAATCATTGCGTATCAGAAACTAAAAAAGAAAAAATTCTGCAGACAACTTAACAATCTTCATCACATTTCCTGAAGACAGACATATCCACAAACGGTAGTCAGCATTGAATTAACAAGTCTTACAGAGCTATACGTAGCTTGTAAAGCCACTCAATGTTCATCATCACACGACTACTTATCTGGAATACCACCAGTATAAACTCATCAATAAAAACACCTGTTGTTAAAATAAGAATACTGTCAGCAGTAAATTATTAAAACAACATCTGTCCACACTATCTGTTCTTTTAACGCCAACGGCAGCGAAAATAGTGCATCACAGCCTTCTTTTTTCTTTCGCCACCACTCAGACAAACACAACACTCACACCCACACCATAAAACAGAATCAAAACATAAAACTAACAATAACAGTCAAAAGGAAAACATAGAATATTGAGGTGGACTGTCACCAGGACAGCGCATACGACGCATGTGATCAGCACATCCCGTTCTTCGCTGGCATCCCCAAAATGCAGAACAAACAATCATAACCTTATGAATATAAAAGAAAATATGATTTTTCACCATAAAAAAAACATCAATGTATCTCTGTATAAAAATAATGATAATATTACATAAACATTTAAAAAACATAAATAAACAGCAACAAAAACATTTGATAATCACTTAGTGATTAAATACAATTAAGACGATTTTGTTATAAGAGAGGCACCATGGAGTGAGATAATGAATAACGAACAGATGCTTATCAAATGCAGAGATCCCCGTAAATGTCGGTTTTATGCCGAATATCTGAATCACAAATACCCTAATGAATTCCCTCACTTTGCGCCTGATAACCCACAAAATTGCATCAGGAATGTTAATTTATTTTTAAAGGAAAAGTATTGTAATGTTTCAAATCCCCCCTTTGGTACTTTTGGTACTACTGAAGAAGAAGCACTCAATAACGAAATTAATGAGCTTGAAATTATTGCCGGGCAGGCAATACTGCCTGAAGAGAGTTTTCTCTGGTTGAAAACTGACGAACTTGCGACTTTCTTTACCTGGACAACTCTTTATCTGTCGAAGGAAGACCATACAAATTTCCCGGAAATGAACCATAATTCATCAGGAATAAAAAACGGAATTGATGTCAGAAAAAGACGAACAGTTAGCGATGAAACATTAAACACTTACAAAAAAAGCAATCTTCCGGATAACCCATCATCCCATAACGAACGAATAAAAGTAATCATTTCATATTTTGACTCCTGCCATTCTTTAATTAATAAAAATGAAAAAAGCATATACCTCGAGGAACTCAGGCAGGCGTGGCTTAAAAAGAAAAGCACCTGTCAAAAGTTTAAGTGGCTCCTTCCTGACGATGATGAAATGTGTCAGTGGTTCTGGACAAGACTGAAACAAAAACAGGATGAAACATCTCCGGTACATAAATCCGTGACCCGATGGTTCATACCGTCCTCAACGAAAGAATATTATCTTGCCTCTCTCGTCGCCTTTGCTTTATGGAAAGAGGCACCTGATACCATTGAACTGTTCAGAACACGAATAAATCATGCCTGGCATCAGAAAAAACAAAAGGACAAATATCGGAGTGATGGTAAAAAGGCCATTAATATACATATAAGAAGCAATGCAAAAGAAATGCTTGATGAACTCAGAACTGTTTACGGTCTGAGAACAGGAGAGTTTTTTGAAATGCTGATTACAGAAAAATATATTGAACACAAACGAAGGAAGTAATTCATTACCTGTTACATTCTAAATAATCTCAGACAGATATTATCTCCGTGGATCCCCCGCCTCCTTTCCGGTGCGCGGGGTTTTGTCTTTTTTCACCGGGAATACATGTATGAATCCGTCTGATGCCATTG